>LXOW01221881.1_pt1 | contig 19942 bp, 13 predicted proteins | sample 1368591 | NCBI WGS metagenome assembly LXOW01 (sample SAMN04884650, study PRJNA319009) | bovine gut metagenome | isolation source: Cow rumen | host: Bos taurus | place: Italy: Legnaro (PD) | collected 2014-07-09
TTCACCGAAGAGGGATGCAGGATCCCGTTGATCCGCCGGCCGGTGGCCTTGAAAAGCAGGATGATACGGTCTACCTTCACGCCGCCGGAGGTCGATCCCGCGCTGCCGCACATGAAGGCGGAGAACATCAGGACCATCACGATCCACAGCGGCCACTCGGCATTGTCCAGGATGGCGAAGCCCGAGGTCGTGGTCACGCAGAGCGTCTCGAAGAGGCCGTTCCACAGGGCGTTCCCCCAACTCGGGCAGATGCCGTTGCCCTTCAGGCCCGCGCCCACGATGAAGGCCATGACCAGCACCCAGACGGTGTAGAACTTCACGACCGGGTTGTCGTACGGCTTGTTGGAACGCGTGATGACGGCCAGATAGATGACGCCGAAGTGCAGCGAGGACAGGTACATGAACACCATCGTGATGCCCTCGATCCAGCGGGAGTCGAAGGCGGCGATCGACGCGTTGCGCGTGCTGAAGCCGCCCGTGGCGCTGACGCTCATCGCGTGGCAGGCGGCGTCGAAGACCGGCATCCCGGCCACCAGGTAAGCGATGAACGAGAGGACCAGGATGCCCAGGTACACGAAAGCGAAAATATAGACCGTCTTGTTGGTCCGGGTGGAATAGCCGCCCCGCGAGAGCGAGGTCAGCTCCATGTTCGTCAGGCGCATCTTCATCTGGTTGGAGCCCGGAATGAGCAGCAGCAGGAAGACCACGACTCCCAAGCCGCCGATGAAGTGCGTGGACGCCCGCCAGAAGAGCAGGCTCTTCGGCAGGGCCTCGATGTCGTCCAGGATGGTCGCGCCCGTGGTCGTGAAGCCGCTCACGGACTCGAACCAGGCGTTCTGCAGCGTGAACGGACCGCCCCACAGGGCATACGGCAGCATGCCGAAGATGAACGACAGGAACCAGGACAGGCAGATGATCACGTACCCCTCCTTCAGCGTGATCGCCGTCGTCGAACGGACGAAGATGAAGGGGAAAATGCCGACGATGAAGGTGATCAGGAAGGAAATCATGAGCGCGGCGAGCGCGGAATCGTGCCCGTTCAGCAAGGACACGCCCACCGACAGCAGCATGAAGAGCGCACTGACGAGGAGGGCGTAGCCGATGTTCCTGCTGATGACCTTCCAGTTCATTTCTTGCCCATGGTCTTGATCCGGCTGCGGAGCTGCCGGTTCTCGTTGGCCAGCTCGGAGATGCCGTCGTTGAGTTGGGCGAGCTGGTCGTCACCGTCGAATTTGACGCTGTATTTCTTGTCCCGGGAGCGGTAGGCGTTCAGCCCGTCCAGCATCCGGTAGAGCGGATTCACGTAGAATGCCAGCAGGAAGAAGAGCAGCATCACGACCAGCAGCAGGCCCACGCCCACCGCCACGATACCCGGAATGATGCTCCGGTAGAAGCCGCCCTCGAAGGTGGCGGAATTCTTCGCCAGGTCCTGGTAGATGGCCTCCGACAGGGCGCCNNCGGCACCCGCAGGGAGGTCTCGTCGCCGATCACCTCGAGGATCTGCAGGTTGTAGGTATTGCTCATGTCGGCCAGCCGGTTGGCCACGTTGATACTGCTGATGTCGTCCGCGATGAGGTCCGAGACATAATTGCTCATCCCGGAATACTCCATCACGGAAATCGACAGGGAGACCAGCAAGATGGCGGCGATGGACGAAAGACTCAGGACGAGCTTCGTGCGGATCGACAGCCGGCTCTCCCGGAGTCGTTTGAAGAATTTGCCGAACGCCATTATTAAATTTCTTCAAAAATAATGACAAATATACGGAAAAATTCTTAATTTTGCACGGAATGTCCAAAGGAACAGCTATGACGTCTTCTTTTCTCAACGACAACACCAGCAAGAGTGCCACTGTGAAGCGGGAAATCTTGCGCCTTTGCATTACGCACAACAATTACAGCATCGCCGACTTCAGTCGGGCGTTGGGAATCAGCGTACCCACCATCACCAAGTTCGTCAGCGAACTCATCGATGAGGATTTCATCAAGGATGAGGGCAAGGTGGGCACCTCCGGCGGCCGTCGCCCCAGCGTGTACGGCCTCAACCCGGATGCCGGCTATTTCGTGGGCGTGGACGTGGCGCGTCACCATTTCCACATCGCCATCAGCGATTTCAAGGGCAAGGTCATTTCCTATATCCAGGACATCGAATTCGTGCTCGTCGCCAACGAGAACTCCTTCCGCACCATGTGCCGCATGGTCATGGACGAGGTCATCCGCAGCGGCATCCCCTGGATCAAGGTCCTCGGCGTGGGCGTGAGCCTCTCCGGCCGCGTCAACCCCGAGAAGGGCTACAGCCTCACCTATTTCGTCAGCGACGACCTCCCGCTGGGCAGCATCTTCCAGAAGGAATTCAACGTTCCCGTCACGATCGAGAACGACTCCCGCGCCATGGCCTACGGCGAATACATGTCGCTCGGCAAGAAGGCCGACCGCGACATGATCTTCATCAACGTCAGCTGGGGCCTCGGCATGGGCATCATCATGGACGGCAAGCTCTACTACGGCAAGTCCGGCTACTCCGGCGAGCTGGGGCACTTCCCCGTCCTGGACAACGACATCATCTGCCGCTGCGGCAAGGTCGGCTGCCTCGAGACGGGCGCGTCCGGCTCGGCGCTGCACCGCATGATCATCGAGAAACTGAAGAAAGGCCAGGCCTCTTCGATGGCCGACACCTATAACACCAAGGGCGACGTGGAGCTGGACGAGATCCTGCGCGCCGTCGAGGAGGGCGACGTGCTCGCCATCGACGCCATCGGCCAGATCGGCGACACGCTCGGCCGCGGCATCTCCGGCGTGCTGAACGTCTTCAACCCGGGCCTCGTGGTGATCGGCGGCCGCCTGATCGTCGGCAAGGATTATCTCCTGCTCCCGATCAAGACCGCGGTCAACCGCCTCTCCCTGCCGCGCGTCTCCGCCGACACGACCCTCGTCCTCTCGCAGCTGGGCCGCAAGGCCGCGTCCGTGGGCGACTGCCTGCTCTCCCGCTCCCGCGTGCTGGGCCTGATGTAGTATGCCCAGCTACCTGCAGATCGAGAACATCTCCAAGGCGTACGGCCCCAAGATCCTTTTCGAACATATCGGCTTCAATATCAACGAAGGCGACAAGATTGCCCTGATCGCGCCGAACGGCACGGGCAAGACCTCGCTGTTGCGCATCCTCGCCGGCGAGGACAAGTCCGACTCCGGCGGGCGCATCCTGTTCCTGAAGGACATCCGAATCGCCTTCCTGAAGCAGGACTACGACTTCGACCCCGCGCTCTCCATCGAGGAGCAGGTCCGCCGGTCGAGCCGGCGCATGACCGGAAAATTCCACGAGGACGAGCTGCGCGACTACTGGCAGCGCCTGCGCGAAATCCTGACCTCCTTCCGCCTGCCGGACCTGGACAAACCTATGGCGGCGCTCTCCGGCGGCGAGGTCAAGCGCGTCGCACTCAGCGAGCTGCTCGCCCTGCAGGCCGATTTCCTCATCCTCGACGAGCCGACCAACCACCTGGACATCGAGGCCGTCGAGTTCCTCGAGAGCTACCTGGGGCGCAGCCGCTGCACCCTGCTGATGGTCACGCACGACCGCTATTTCCTGGACCGCGTGTGCAACACCGTCATGGAGCTGGACCACGGCGCCGTCTATATTTATAAGGGGAATTACCAGAATTATCTGGAGAAGCGCGAGGAGCGCATCGCCCACTACAACGCCGAGACGGACAAGGTCCGCAACCTGCTCCGCCGCGAACTGGAGTGGATCCGGGCCACGCCCTGCGCCCGCACGGGCAAGGCCCAGTACCGCATCGACGCGTTCCACGAGCTGGCGGACCGCGCGTCGCAGGTGTACCGGACGCAGCAGGTCAGCTTCGAAGGGGTGGGCGGCAGCGCCCGGCTCGGCGGCAAGATCATCAACTGCCGCGGGGTCAATTATTCCTGGGAAGGTATCCCGATGCTGCGCGACTTCAGCTACGATTTCCAGCGTTGCGACAAGGTCGGCATCGTGGGGCGCAACGGCGTGGGCAAGAGCACCTTCCTGGATCTGCTGACGGGCGCCGTGGCGCCGGACAGCGGACTCATCGACCGGGGCGAGACGCTCCGGATCGGCTACTACCGCCAGGAGGGAATGGACTTCCGGCCGGGCGACACGGTGTTGGACATCGTGCCCGACACGCGGCTGCTGGGGCGTTTCCTGTTCCCGCACGATATGCTTTCCACGCGTGTGGAGCGGCTGTCCGGCGGCGAGCGGCGCCGGCTTTACCTGCTCACCATCCTGATGCAGGAGCCGAATCTGCTGATCCTCGACGAGCCGACGAACGATCTGGACATCGTCACGCTCAACATCCTCGAAGAATACCTGAAGGAATTCCAGGGCAGCCTGCTCATCGTCAGCCACGACCGCCATTTCCTCGACCGCGTCACGGACCACCTGCTGGTCTTCTGCGGCGACGGCCTCGTCAAAGACTTCATCGGCTCCTTCTCCGAGTACCGCGCCTACGTCCGCGACCTGGAAAAGAATAGACGAACAAGTACTTCCCAACGTGCTGACGCGAAGAAGGCGGCGCCGGTGCTGCCTGGCGGCGAAAGCTCAGCCGCAGCAGGATCCGTGGCGTCGGATCCGGTTCCCGCGGCAGCGGGAAGCGAGGATGGAAGCCGAGCCGCAGGCACACCGGGCCGCCCCGCGTCAGCAAAACCGAGAAAGCTGACGTGGAAAGAACAAAGGGAATTGGAAGCTATCGAAGCCGAACTGCCGCAACTCGAGGCCGAAAAAGCGGAGCTCGAAGCGAAGATGTCCTCCGGCACCCTCCCCTACGCCGAACTCCAGGCGGCCTCCGAGCGCATCCAGACGCTGATGAACGAAATCAGCCAGCGCGAAGAGCGCTGGCTGGAACTGTCTGACTAAAGAATATTCATCGACTGCTCGCGGATCTTCTCGAGCTCGTCCTTCATCCGGACGACGAGCTTCTGGATCTCCGCGTGGTTGGCCTTCGAGCCGGTCGTATTGATCTCCCGGCCCATCTCCTGGATGATGAAGCCCAGCTTCTTGCCCGGACAGGGCTCCCCGTCGATCGTATCCATGAAATACTTGCAATGCTGGCGCAGGCGGACCTTTTCCTCATTGATATCCAGCTTCTCCAGATAGAAGATCATCTCCTGCTCGAAACGCTCCTTGTCCAGCTTCACCTGCAGCTCCTCGGCCGCCTTGAGGATACGCTCGCGCACCGTCTGCAGGCGCTCCGCCTCGTGGCTCTCGACCTCGTCGTAGAGCGACAGGATGGTCTTCACGCGACCGGTCACGTCCGCATAGAGCGCGGCGCCTTCGCGGCTGCGGAAGGCGTCCAGCGCGGAAAGGGCCTCCTGCAGCGCCGCCTGCACCGTCGGCCATTCCCCTTCGGGAATCGTCTCCTGCTTCCCGCCCTCGAAGACGTCCGGGAAGCGGAGGATGGCCTCCAGGTACTCCTCCTTCGGCATCGCGATGCCGACCTTGCAGCCGATGGCGTGGATCTGGCGGAAATAATTCTCCACCAGCGCGGCATCGATCTGGCGCGCCGCGGCGCCGGCCTTGGGCTCGAAGTTCAGCAGGACATCCACCGTGCCGCGCTGAAGCGTGTCAGCGAGCGTTTTGCGGACCTCCAGCTCCTTGTCCTTGGGCAGGAGGGAGGACTTGATATTGATGTCGCAGCTTTTCCCGTTGAGGGTGCGGATCTCGAGCGTAAGACGCCCGGTGGAGAGTTCGGCAATACCCTTGCCGTAGCCGGTCATGGATTTAATCATGTCAATGTCTGTATTTGGCTCGCAAATTTACGGATTTATTCGTAATTTTGCGCGATTTAGCGAACAGAGACTTATGGAAGAGAACGAGAAGAAACTCAATTTCCTCGAGGAGATTATCGAAGACGACCTGCGGAGCGGCAAGGTGCCGTCCATCCTGACCCGCTTCCCGCCGGAGCCGAACGGCTACCTGCACCTGGGGCACGCCAAGTCCCTCTGCATCAACTTCGGCCTCGCCATGAAATACGGCGGCAAGACCAACCTCCGCTACGACGACACCAACCCCGTCAAGGAGGATACCGAATACGTGGACGCCATCAAGGAGGACATCCAGTGGCTGGGCTTCCACTGGGAGAAGGAGTGCTACGCCTCCGACTACTTCGACCAGCTCTACGCCTGGGCGGAGCAGCTCATCGAGCGCGGCCTCGCCTACGTGGACGACCAGACCCAGGAGGAGATCTCCAAGGGCCGCGGCACCGTGGACAAGCCGGGCCTCGAGAGCCCGTACCGCAACCGCAGCGTCGAAGAGAACCTGAAGCTCTTCCGCGAGATGCGCGACGGCAAATACGCCGACGGCGAGAAGGTGCTCCGCGCCAAGATCGACATGGCGCACCCCAACATGATGATGCGCGACCCGCTGCTGTACCGCATCAAGCACGCCTCGCACCACCGCACCGGCGACAAGTGGTGCATCTACCCGATGTACGACTTCACGCACGGCCAGTGCGACTCCATCGAGCACATCACGCACTCCATCTGCACGCTCGAATTCGACGTGCACCGTCCGCTCTATGACTGGTTCATCGAGACCCTCGGGATCTACCCGTCCCATCAATATGAATTCGCCCGCCTCAACCTGACCTACACGCTGATGAGCAAGCGCAAGCTGCTCGAGCTCGTGCAGAAGGGCCTCGTGGCCGGCTGGGACGACCCGCGTATGCCGACGCTCTGCGGCGTGCGCCGTCGCGGCTACACCCCGGACGCCCTCAAGATGTTCTGCGACAAGATCGGCGTCAGCAAGCGCGACCAGCTGATGGACATCCAGCTGCTGGAGTGGTGCGTGCGCCAGGACCTCAACGCTCGCGCGAACCGCTACATGGTGGTGCAGGATCCGGTGAAGGTCAAGATCACCAACTGGCCGGAAGGCCTCGTCGAGTGGTACGACTGCCCGCTGAACCCGGCCGAGCCCGAAGGCGCAACCCGCAAGGTTCCCTTCACCGGCGAGCTGTGGATCGACCGCGCCGACTTCATGGAGGATGCGCCGAACAAGTTCTTCCGCCTCAAGCCGGACGGCGAGGTGCGCCTGAAGTACACCTATATCATCAAGTGCGAGAAGGTCGTCAAGGACGCCGACGGCAACATCGTCGAGCTGGAGTGCACCTACGACCCGACCACCAAGCCGGGCGGCGGCGAATGGCGCTCCGTCAAGGGCACGATCCACTGGGTCTCCTGCGCCCACGCGAAGGAGATCGAGCTGCGCAACTACGACCGCCTCTTCACCCTGGCCGACATGAGCCAGGTGCCTGAGGACAAGGACTATAAGGATTACCTGAACCCCGAATCCCTGGTGCTGGGCCGCGGCCTCGCGGAGCCCGCCCTGCTGGACGACGCCTCCGGCATCGCCGTGCAGTTCGAGCGCACCGGCTACTACGTCAAGGATCCGGATTCCACCCCGGAGAAGCCCGTCTTCAACAAGACCGTCTCCCTGAAGGATTCCTACAAACCGGAATAGTCCGGCACTTCCGATAGAAAAAGAGCCGTGCACCTGATGGCGCACGGCTCTTTTCATTTGTCTACAACAGAACTACTCGACAGGCTCGAGCGTGAACGCAGGCTCGGACTTCGGCTTCGGCTTCGGGCCGAAAGGCCGTGCGGCGGGCGCCGGCGCCGGAGCGGCCGGGCGCTTCACCATCGTGTTGACGAGCTGATTGTACTCCTGCTCGGTGATCATCTTGAAGGAGCCGTTGATCTGCGCACCCATCTCCACCTGGATGCGGCGGACATGGATGTTGCCGTTGACCGTAGAGGAGCTCTTGAGCGAAAGCGTGTCGCTGACGAAGACATCACCGTCCATCTTGCCCCAGAAATCCACCGTCGTACCGAAAAGTTTGCCGGAGAGGCGGGCGGACTCGCCCACGACCACCTTGCCGTCGGAGAAGAGAGAACCGTCCACCTGGCCATCCACGCGGATGTCGGTGGAGGAGACCAGATCGCCCCGGATGGATGCACCCTGGGAGATACGGCTGACATCGTTGACGTTCTGTTCCACTGCTTTGACTGTTTTGTTATTCGGGATGAGATTCATGGCTATGTGCTTTTAGACCAGGCCTTTGCCATGGCATTGTTTGTACTTCTTGCCGCTGCCGCACGGGCAGGGATCGTTGCGGCCCACCTGCTTGTCCACCTTGACCGGCGCGTTGGCCTTCTGCTCGCCGTTGGTGCTCAGGTCGCTGTGGCGGGCCTGGTAGCGGGACATGTCGGTCTGCGGACGGACGGCGCGCTGCGGCTGCTGCGGGCGGTCCTGGAGCGGAACGAAGGCCTTGAAGAGGAAGGACAGGACGTCCTGGTTGAGCGTCTCGAGCATCGAGGCGAAGAGGTTGTAGCTCTCCAGCTTGTAGACCACCACCGGGTCCTTCTGCTCGTAGGAGGCGTTCTGGACGCTCTGCTTGAGGTCGTCCATCTCGCGGAGGTGCTCCTTCCAGTGCTCGTCGATCTGGTAGAGGATGATATTCTTGCTCAGGGTCTTGGCAATCTCGCGGCCCTCTGAATTGTAGGCGCGCTCGAGGTTGACCGAGAGGGTCATCTGCTTGCGGCCGTCGGAGATGGGGATGGCGATGTTCTGGTACATCGAGCCCTGCTTCTCATAGACGTCCTTGATGATCGGATAGAGACGCTCCACGAGGGTGTCCATCCTGCGGCGGTACACCTCCAGCATGTGCTCCACGATGCGGTCCTCGAGCTCGGCGGGCTTCGCCTTCTCGTACGTCGCCTCGTCCAGGCCGGAATCGATGGAGAGCTGGGCCATCAGCGTGACCTCGAACTCCTCGAACGACAGGCCCTTGTTGCGGTCCACGAAGAGCGCGGCCGTGTCCTTCATCATATTCTGGAGGTCGATCTCGATCTTCTCGCCGCTGATGGCGTTGCGCCGGCGGGAGTAGATGGCCTCGCGCTGATAGTTCATCACGTCGTCGTATTCGAGCAGGCGCTTACGGATGCCGAAGTTGTTCTCCTCGACCTTCTTCTGCGCGTTCTCGATGGCGTTGGAAAGCATCTTGCTCTCGAGGGCCTCGTCGTCCGCCATGCCCATCTTGTCGACCATGCCGGCGATACGCTCGGAGCCGAACAGACGCATCAGCTTGTCTTCCAGGGAGATGTAGAAGGTGGACGAACCCGGGTCGCCCTGACGGCCGGCACGGCCGCGCAGCTGGCGGTCGACGCGGCGGGAGTCGTGGCGCTCCGTGCCGATGATGGCCAGGCCGCCGGCGGCCTTCACGTCGTCGGAGAGCTTGATATCCGTACCACGGCCAGCCATGTTGGTGGCGATGGTCACGGCCGAGGTCTGGCCCGCCTGGGCCACGATCTCCGCCTCGCGGGCGTGCTCCTTGGCATTCAGCACGTTGTGGCGGATGCCGCGCATCCGGAGCATGCGGCTGAGGAGCTCGGAGGTCTCCACGTCCGTCGTACCGACGAGCACCGGGCGGCCGGCGTTCGACAGCTCCACGATGCGGTCGATGACGGCCGCGTATTTCGCTTTCTTGGTCTTGTAGATCAAGTCGTTCTGGTCGTCGCGGATCACCGGGCGGTTGGTCGGGATGACCATCACGTCCAGCTTGTAGATGCTCCAGAACTCGCCCGCCTCGGTCTCGGCCGTACCGGTCATACCGGCGAGCTTGTGGTACATGCGGAAGTAGTTCTGCAGGGTGATCGTCGCGAAGGTCTGCGTGGCGCCTTCGACCTTGACGTTCTCCTTGGCCTCGACGGCCTGGTGCAGACCGTCGCTCCAGCGGCGGCCCTCCATGATACGGCCCGTGGACTCGTCCACGATCTTGATCTTGCCGTCCATGATGACGTAGTCCACGTCCTTCTCGAACATGGTGTACGCCTTCAGGAGCTGGATGACCGTGTGGACGCGCTCGCTCTTGGTGGAGAACTCCGCCATGAGCTCGTCCTTCTTCTGCTGCTTCTCGGCCAGGGGCAGGCCGTTGTGCTCGATTTCCGCCATGCGGGAACCCACGTCCGGCAGGACGAAGAAATCGTCCTCGCCCACGCCCTTCGCGAGCACCTCGTGGCCCTTGTCGGTCATATCCACGGAGTGCAGCTGCTCGTTGATCACGAAATACAGCGGATCCGTGACCACCGGCATCTCCTTCTCATTGTCCTGCATGTAGTAGTTCTCCGCCTTCTGGAGGAGGACCTTCATGCCCGGCTCGGAGAGGAACTTGATGAGCGGCTGGTATTTCGGGAGACCCTTGTGGGCCCGCAGGAGGAGCTTGCCGCCCTCGGCCTCGTCGCCCTCGGCAATCTTCTTCTTGGCCTCGTTGAGCACCTGGTTCACCAGGGTGCGCTGCGTCTGGTAGAGCCGCTCCACATAGGGGCGGAACTCCATGAACTGCGCCTCGTCGGCCTCGTTGCGCGTGATCGGACCGGAGATGATGAGCGGGGTCCGCGCGTCGTCGATGAGCACGGAGTCCACCTCGTCCACGATGGCGAAGTGATGCTTGCGCTGCACCAGGTCCTCCTGGCTGATGGACATATTGTCACGCAGGTAGTCGAAACCGAATTCGTTGTTCGTACCGAAGGTGATATCGCACTCGTAGGCCTTGCGGCGCGGGTCGGAGTTGGGCTGATGCTTGTCGATGCAGTCCACGGACAGGCCGTGGAACATGTACAGCGGCCCCATCCACTCAGAGTCACGCTTGGACAGGTAGTCGTTGACGGTCACCATGTGCACGCCTTTGCCCGCGAGGGCGTTCAGGAACACCGGGAGCGTGGCCACGAGGGTCTTGCCCTCGCCCGTCGCCATCTCCGCGATCTTGCCCTGGTGCAGGGCGATGCCGCCGATGAGCTGGACATCGTAGTGGACCATGTCCCAGGTGATCTCGTTACCGCCGGCCTGCCAGTGGTTGCGGTAGACCGCCTTGTCGCCCTCGATCTCCACGAAGTCGTGGTTCACCGACAGGTCGCGGTCGAACTGCGTCGCCGTGACCGTGATGGTCTCGTGCTCCTTGAAGCGGCGCGCCGTGCTCTTCACGATGGCGAAGGCCTCCGGCAGGATCTCGTCGAGCGCCTTCTCGATGGCCTCGTCCTCGTCCTTGATGAGCTTGTCCGACTCGCCGGCCAGTTTCTCCTTCTCGGAGATGGGAATATCTTGGTCGAGTTCCTGTTTGATCTCGTTGATGCGGTCCTCAAAAGGTTTCTCCACGGCACGCAGACGCTCCCGCAACGCCGCGGAGCGGGCACGGATGCCGTCGTCGGAGAGGGCGTCGACTTCCGGGTAGACGGCGAGGATCTTGTCCAGGATGGGCTTCACGGCTTTGTAGTCGCGTTCCGACTTCGAGCCGAAGATCTTGCCGATGACAGATGCAAATGACATTTTTTCAGTATTATTCGTTTCCGTGTGTCAAAATGTACGCGCGAGCGCGTAATCATACAAAGTTAACGCATTTGCAGCAACTTTGCAAATGCGCTCTCCCCTATCGCAAAAACCGCACCTGTCGCCCCGGCTTGCCATCCCCCGCGGGCGGCCAGAAATTATTTTTCGCGCTGCGGCGCGAAAAACCAATTTCTGCTCCACCCTCCACAACGCCCCCACACGGCAAGCGGCCAGCTATCTGGTTGTTCTAAATCATCTGCGGAGCCCACCGGCCACCGGTGCCACTGCAGGGCTTATCCGGTCCGCAGGTGCACGCCTCAGGCCGCCACCTGCGGACCCCATCGGCCACCGGAGCGTCTCCAGGGCACATTGCCTCTCCTGCTGTTTTTGATTAAGGAGGATTCGCGTCTTAATCCTTGGAAAAACAGGAGAAACTTCCCACATTTGTATAGAGACTAAACTGATTATGAAAACCGATTTATCCGATCTGGCCATTGGCCTGCCCTTTATCAAGGGTCAGAACCTCCCTGTAAAATACTGTTGGCATTTCTCGACAGACGGCACGGTGCAGGATGTGTTGTTCCGCGACGAAGAGGATTTCGTTGCAGCGATGAACCGCATCTACCTGCTGGCACAGAAGTATGACATCCTCATCCTGGCCTTCTGCCTGATGGACAACCATATCCATTTTATCTTATATGGGGCGTTTGATGAAGCCAACAGGTTCATGCATGAGTATGTCCGCCAAACTTCGATGTCCATTGCCCGCAAGTACAATCTAAAAAAGAATCTCCGGAATCTGGAGATCCACCATCAGGACATTACGGATGACGCATATCTCAAGACTGCCATTTGTTATGTGATCAAGAACCCGCCCGTAGCGGGACTGCCCTGGCAGGCACATGATTATCCCTGGTCCAGCGGGTCGCTTTACTTCCGCTCTTCCCAATCCTGGACGGCACCCGGGTGGCACAGCAGGAAGGGAACGCTGGCCGGAATGAGCACCATGCGTAAGGAGCAGCTCTTTCACACGCGGGAGTCCCTTCCGGACTCGTTGGAGGTAATAGACGGTCTCATCCTTCCAACCAATTATATTCCAGTGGATTTGGTGGAACGTATCTTCCGTTCCCATCGGTCATACATGTTCTTCCTCGGCCGCACCAAAGAAGAAGATGTGGAGTCCAGGGGTGGCGCCATCTCCCGCCTCAGCCTGCCGGACAACGAACTTCGCCAGCATAAGCGCGAGATCCTGAAGGAGCTGTTTGGCCGGTGCTCGTCCCGGGAGCTTTCCACGACGCAACGGCTCCGTCTTGGCAGGGAGCTTCGTCGCCGGTACAACTGCTCTGTCAAGCAGGTCGCGAGAATGGTGGGCCTGCGGGCAGAGGAATTGGCGGGGTATCTCTAACTATTTGGTGACGATGTTGGTTTTGACCGTGGCGTAGGGGGCGCTGACCGAGAGGGTGGCGGTGCCGGGCTGGCCGCGCAGGGAGCGTACGACCGCGAGCGCCTTGCCGCTGAAGAGGGCTTTCTCGTCGCCCTGCAGGGACAGCGTGTCGGCGGCGTTGCCGTTGTCCACGCCCGCCAGCTCGCCGGCGCCCGCCACGCTGAAGCGCAGCAGGTCGGTGGCGTCCGGCACCACGCGCCCGTCGGCGTCGAGCGCCTCCACGGTCACGTAGGAAAGGTCATAGCCGTCGGCGGCGATGGTCGTCCGGTCGGGCGTCAGGCGCAGCGTGACGGGCGCGCCGGCGGTGTAGCGCGCCTCCCGCGCCACTTCCCGGCCGCCGCGGTAGGACACTACCTCGATCCGCCCGGGCTCGAACGGCACGCCCAGCCACTCCGCGTGGAGCAGGGTGTGCGTCTTGGCGCGCCGGCCCTGCGAAGCCCCGTTCACGAAGAGCTCCACCTCGTCGGCGTTGTTGTAATAGGCCCAGACATCCACCGGCTCGCCCGGCGTCCAGTTCCAGTGCGGGAAGAGATGCAGCACCGTCTTGTCCGTCCATTCGGACTGGTACATCCAGTACGCGTCCTTCGGGAAACCGGCCAGGTCCACGACGCCGAAATACGAGCTGCGCGACGGCCAGCCGTACGGTGTCGGCTCGCCCAGGTAGTCGAAGCCCGTCCAGATGAAGGTGCCCGCAATGAAGTCGCGGTCGCGCACGGCAATCCATGCTTCCTCGTGATAATTCGCCCACGGAGCGCAGCAGGCGTCGTAGGCCGTGACCTGGTGGTTCCAGTCCACTTCGCCTTCGGCGGTATACTGCCAGCCGCGGCTGGGCAGCTTTTTCTTATCGGTCGAGGGCTGGAAATACATCCCGCGGCTGTTCAGCGAGGAGACGGTCTCCGAGCCGATGAGCGGCTTGCCCGGGAACCAGACCCGGCAGGAATCGTAAAGTTGCGGATGATAATTGAAACCGTAGACGTCGAGCGCGCCGCTGCGCAGCAGGTTATTGCCGGGCCAGACGCCGTTGCAGCCGGCCGTAATGGCGCGGGTGCTGTCCAGGTCGCGGATGAGCTGCGCCATGTGGCGCGTGAGTTCGACATTCGCCTCCGGCTCGTCGAAGGGGGAATCGCTCTGCTCGATGATCTCGTTGCCGATGCTCCACATCACCACCGAAGGGTGGTTGCGGTCGCGGCGGACGAAGTCCTGCATGTCACGGACATGCCATTCGTCGAAAAAGCGGGAATAATCGTAGCGCGTCTTGGGCTTGCGCCACATGTCCATCGCCTCGTCCATCACCAGCAGGCCCAGTTCGTCGCAAAGGTCGAGCAGCTCCTGCGCCGGCGGATTGTGGGAGGTGCGGATGGCGTTCACACCCATGTCCTGGAGAATCTGCAGCTCGCGCTCCAGCGCGCGACGGTGCACGGCCGTGCCCAGGCAGCCCATGTCGTGATGCAGGCAGACGCCGCGCAGCTTGAGCGGGCGGCCGTTCAGGAAGAAGCCGCGGTCGGCGTCCCAGTCCGTCGTACGGACGCCGAAACGGACGGCGTAGCTGTCCTGCCGGCCCGCGGCGGACACCTTTACGTGCGCGGTATATAGGTAAGGGTCCCCGACGTCCCAGCGCCGGGGTGCCTTGAGCTCCAGGCGCGTTTCGAAGACCGGCGTGCCGAGCGCCGAGGTGCGGGCCACCGTGCGTCCGCGCGCGTCCGCGAGGCGGATCTCATATTGGATATCCTCCCCGGGCGCGCTCCCTTCGGTCTCCACGGACAGCACGACGGTCGCCCGCTCGTCCGAGACGTTCGTCGTGCGGACGTAGACGCCGTTGTACGCTACATGGAGCGGATCGCTGACCACCAGCCGCACGGGGCGGTAGATGCCGCAGCCCGCGTACCAGCGGGAATTGGGCTGCTCGGCGTTGTCGCAGCGGACCGCGATCACGTTATCGCCCGGCCGCAGGCAGGGCGTGATATCATANNCATTTGACGGCCTGGCCGTCGGGACCGAAGACGCCCGCGGGCGCCTCGAAATGCTTCCGGTACCAGCCGATGCCGCCCGGCAGCGCGCCGCCCCCGGGGGTGGAGGGATTGTCCGCGGAGAACTCGCCCTCGATGCTCCAGTCGTGGGGCAGGTGCAGCTCGCGCCAGGCGCCGTCGTCGAAGGCGCTTTCCGCGTAAGCTGGCTCGTCGCCAAGCATGAACTTCCAGTCAAAATTAAAATCTTCGCCGCGCTGCAAGGGGGCGTTGTCGGTGAGGCAACCGGCCAGCAGGAACAGTGGCAACAGGGTTATCAGCAAGCGTTTCATGCCTGCAAAGATAGCAAAAAAGAATATCTGGGTCCTTAATCAAAAACATTAGGAGAGGCAATGTGCCCTGGAGACGCCCCGGTGGCCGGTGGGGTCCGCAGGTGGCGGCCTGGGGCGTGCATCTGCGTACCGGATATGCCCTGCAGTGGCGCCGGTGGCCGATGGGCTCCGCAGATGATTTTGAACAACCGAATAACTGCCTGCTTGCCGCGCGGGGGCGTTGTGGAGGGCGGAGCAGAAATTGGTTTTTCGCGCAACTGCACGGAACGAAGTGACTCAGGGGGTCCGGGGGGAACGCCCCACGGTCATTAAGTCTGGCCGCCCGCGGGGAAAGGCAAGCCTGGGGAACGGCAGGAGAAATAAAAAACCGGCCGGAGAGTATCCGGCCGGTTTTATTCAGATATTCAGCAAAACTATTTCGCTTGCTGACGGCTGCGCCAGAGCGCGGACATATCCTCGAGGGTCTTGCCCTTGGTCTCGGGGACCAGGCGCCACACGAAGAAGGCGGCCAGGAGGCACATCGCGCAGTAGAGACCGTAGGTGAAAGCCGGACTCCAGGTGTAGAGCGGCACGAAGGTGGAGCTCACGATGAAGTTCGAAATCCACTGGAAGGCCACGGCGATGGCCACGGCGGCGCCGCGGATCGTGTTCGGGAAGATCTCGGAGATGAGCACCCAGCAGATCGGACCCCAGCTGAACATGAAGGAAGCGGAGTAGATCATGATGCTGAGCACGCCCACGATACCGGGCACGCCCGGAACCGCGTCCGCCAGGGCCACACCGAGGGCACCCAGGGCCATGCCCAGGGAACCCGTGATGAGCAGCGGCTTGCGACCGAGCTTCTCCACGGTGAAGATCGCGACCAGCGTGAAGCTGATGTTCACGATACCCATCATCACGGTCTGCGTCATCGGATTGCCCATGCCCATCGACTCGAAGATGCGCGGCGCGAAGTACAGCACGGCGTTGATACCGACGAACTGCTGGAACACGCTGAGCATGCAGCCGATGAAGATGACGATGAAGCCGTAGGCCATGAGCTTCTCCTTCTTCTCCACGACGGTATTCTTGATGTCGGAGAGAATCTGGTTAGCCATGCTCTGGCCGTTGATACGGCTCAGCACAGCCAGGGCCTTGTCATCCTGGCCGGACATCACGAGGTAACGCGGCGTCTCAGGCACGAGGAGGATCAGCAGGGTAAAGAGACCCGCCGGCACACACTCGGAGCCGAACATCAGACGCCAGCCCACCTGATTCGTCCATTCGACGACGGCGGGATCGTTCTTGTGAGACTGGAGGATGAGGAAGTTCACGAAGTACACGACCAGCTGGCCGAAGATAATCGCGAACTGGTTCCAGGACACCAGCGTGCCGCGCTTGTTGGCCGGAGCCACCTCAGCGATGTACATCGGGCAGATGGCGGAAGCCATACCCACGCCGATGCCGCCGAGCACGCGGTAGAGGTTGAACGCGACCCAAAGGGACTTGGTAGCCACGCCCTTCTCGAAGAACAGGAACTCCGGGTAGTAGGAACCGGCGGCGCTCAGGAAGAAGCAGACACCTGCGAAGAACAGGCTCTTCTTGCGGCCGAACTTGCCGGCGAACAGACCGGAGAGTGCGCTACCGATGATGCAACCGATCAGTGCGCTGGAAGAGGTGAAGCCGTGAAGGACATTGGTGTAGTCGAAGTCTGAGGCGCCCTCGAAGAACGCCTGCAGACCTCGTTCTGCACCGGAAATCACGGCCGTATCGTATCCGAACAGCAGGCCGCCGAGCACGGCGACGAGCACGATCGAAAACAGATACGCACCTGATCCTTTATCTTGCTGAGCAGCCATTACTACTTCGCGTAAAGATTCAGGAAGGTTTCATACAGCTCCTGCTTGCCGGAAGCGACCTTCGGCTCGCCATTCTTCTTGGCATAGTCGTAGAGCTCCTCGAGCGTAGCCTTGCCATCCTCGAACTTCTTGCCGAGGCCGCTGTCGAAGGAAGCGTAACGCTCCTTGACCATCTGGCAGATCGGGCTCTCCTCGAGCACGGCGGCGGCGTTGAGCAGGGCGTGAGCCATGGCGTCCATCGCGCTGATGTGGGCGATGAAGATGTCCTCAGGATCGGTGGAGGAACGACGGAGCTTCGCGTCGAAGTTGGTACCGCCATCCTTGAAACCGCCGTTGCGGATGATCTGCATCATAGCCTGGGTGAGATCGTACGGATCCACCGGGAACTGGTCGGTATCCCAGCCGTTCTGAGCGTCGCCGCGGTTGGCGTCGATGCTGCCGAGGAAGCCGTTGTCAACGGCCACGGTGAGCTCGTGCTCGAAGGTGTGGCCGGCGAGGGTGGCGTGGTTGACCTCGATGTTCACCTTGAAGTCCTTGTCCAGACCGTTGGCGCGGAGGAAACCGATCACGGTCTCGGTGTCGACGTCGTACTGGTGCTTGGTCGGCTCCATCGGCTTCGGCTCGATGAGGAAGGTGCCCTTGAAACCGTTGGCGCGAGCATAGTCGCGGGCGGCGGTGAGCATCTTGGCGAGGTGATCCTTCTCACGCTGCATCTGGGTGTTCAGCAGGCTGTAGTAACCCTCACGGCCACCCCAGAACACATAACCGGTGCCGCCCAGCTTGATGGTGGCGTCGATAGCGTTCTTGATCTGGAGAGCGGCGCGGGCGACCACGTCGAACTGCGGGTTGGTAGCGGCGCCGTTCATGTAACGCTTGTTACCGAACACGTTGGCGGTACCCCACAGGTTCTTGATGCCGGTAGCCTTCTGCTTCTCGAGCAGATAGTCGGTGATGTCCTTCATGCGGGCCTCGTACTCGGCGATGTCCTCGGTGTCCTCGACGAGGTCGATATCGTGGAAGCAGTAGTAACCGATACCGAGCTTCTCCATGATCTCGAAGCCGGCGTCAGCCTTCTCACGGGCGCGGGTGTAAGGGCAGTCAGCCTTGTCCCACTCGTAGCTGCGGGTCTGGCCGCCGAACGGGTCGCCGGAAGCCTGGCCGAGGGTGTGCCACCATGCCATGGCGAATTTCAGCCAATCCTTCATCTTCTTGCCGCAGACAACCTGCTCGGCGTTGTAATAATGGAAAGCGAGGGGATTCTTGGAATCCTGGCCTTCGAATTTGATTTTCCCAATACCAGGGAAGTACTCTTTGTTTGCCATAATGATTAAAAATAAGATTGATTATTGGTTTGACTATTTAAGTGCACTGTTGACTTCCTGTTTCCAGTGTGCGTAAGCTTCCTCGAGCGGCTGCTTCCAGTCCTTCTCCGGCTCGATCACGTCGAGCTTCTCGAGGGTGGCGAAGGCCTCCTGCGTCGTCTTGTAGATGCCGGCGCCCAGCGCAGCGCCGCGGGCGGCGCCCAGCGAGCCGTCGGTGTCGAAGAGCTCGATGCGGGCGTCGCACAGCGTGGCGAGCGTCGAGCGGAACAGCGGGCTGAGGAACATGTTGGCCTTGCCGGCGCGGATCACGTCAGGCTTCAGGCCCATTTCCTTCATGATATCGATGCCGTAGCGGAAGGAGAACGCGATGCCTTCCTGGACGGCGCGCAGGATGTGCGCCTTGCCGTGGCGGACCAGGTCGACGCCGACCATGCGGGCGCCGGTGGTCCGGTTCGCGAGGACGCGCTCCGCGCCGTTACCGAACGGCAGCACGAGCAGGCCGTCAGCGCCCACGGGGGCGGAAGCGGCCAGGTCATTCATTTCAGGATAGGAGAGCTCCGGGGAGATGTTGCGGTGCGCCCAGGAGTTCATGATGCCGGTGCCGTTGATGCAGAGCAGCACGCCCATGCGCGGCTCGGCGGAGGCGGTGACATGCAGGAAGGTATTGACACGCGACTGCGGGTCGGCCTTCGGCACGTCTGTCACGCCGTATACGACACCACTGGTGCCGCCCGTCGCGGCGATCTCGCCCGGCTCGAGGACGTCCAGGGAGAAGGCGTTGTTCGGCTGGTCGCCGGCGCGGTAGGAGACGGGGATGCCGGCCGGAAGGCCGAGCTCACCGGCCACGGCGGCCGTGACCTTGCCCTGCTCGCCGATGGCGTTCACCACCGGGCAGAACTTGTCGGACTCGATGCCGTAGTAATCCGCCACAAAGTGGGCGCGACGGCGGTCCTGGAAGTCCCAGAGGATGCCCTCGGACATACCGGTGGACGTGGTCGTGGCCTCGCCGGTCAGGCGGAAGGCGATATAGTCGCCGGGAAGCATGAAGCGCCAGATCTTGGCGTACACGTCCGGCTCGTTGCGCTTCACCCAGGCCAGCTTGGAAGCCGTAAAGTTGCCCGGGGAGTTGAGCAGATGCTCCATGCAGCGGTCATAGCCGATGGCCTGCAGCGCCTCGGCGCCGATGGACACGGCGCGGGAGTCGCACCAGATGATGGCGTCACGCACCGGCTCGCCGTTCTTGTCCAACGCCACGAGGCCGTGCATCTGGTAGGAGATGCCGATCGACTGGACCTTGCCCAGGTCGAAGCCGGCCGCGGCCATCTCCTTGATGCCGTCGGACATATATTTCCACCAGGACTTGGGGTCCTGCTCCGCCCAGCCCTTCTGGGCCGCCTTGATCGGAGCCTCGGATTTAGGGTTGGTGGCCGAACATACACACTTGCCGCTCGCAATGTCGAGCAGCGCTACTTTGACGGATGAAGATCCGACGTCGATTCCCAATGAGTACATTTCTTCGTTTTGTTTCAAGTTGCCAAATTTACGAATTATTTGCTATATTTGCAGTGCGATTGAGTTAAATTTGTGTCCAAAGAATTTCAAATCTGATTCAATGTCGCATTTAGCAGGATTAGCACATCGGTAGTGCATTGGCTTCCCAAGCCAAGGAGGAGGGTTCGACTCCCTTATCCTGCTC
>LXOW01163472.1_pt1 | contig 19925 bp, 23 predicted proteins | sample 1368591 | NCBI WGS metagenome assembly LXOW01 (sample SAMN04884650, study PRJNA319009) | bovine gut metagenome | isolation source: Cow rumen | host: Bos taurus | place: Italy: Legnaro (PD) | collected 2014-07-09
GTTCATAATTTTCCTGAATAGTAAACATATTTGGAATAAGCTCTCCAAAGAATAAAAGCAAAATAAAAGAAATAAATAAAACGCATATAAGAACAGCTATATTTTTATTTCCAAAGAAATCAATAATAACTTGAGAAATTGTATTATCTAATAAAATATAGACAAAAACAGTGTACAAAGTTGATGTAAAGACTTTTCCAACCAAGCAATTAATCAGTATTCTTGGTTTATTCGCCATCATTTTCAAAATCAACTCGGCACGTTTATCTCCTTCTTCTTCATGCTTTTTTACTAATGCCTGAGATAAAGAAAAAAAGGTGCTTTGTATAAATGTAAATAAAGAATAAAAACTTAAAGACGCAATAATACCAATTACAAGTATAATAATATTCTTCTCCGCACTGTCCATAAAAGACAAAAAACCCCCTATATGTTTACTTTTCGGTTCTACTTATAACGGCAGACGAAACGGAAAACAGATCGTGAATAAGCCCCGCTCTGCAGAGCATTTTATACAATTCGGCTTCTTTTGCCGACATAGTTACTCTATCATTATCGTCAATATGGTCATATCCGTTAAGATGCAACATTCCATGTATAATAAGAAAAGCTATTTCAGACTTAAGCGAGTGGTTTAATTCATTCGCCTGTCTCTGAGCTGTTTCTACGCTAACAACAATATCTCCGAGAATTACACTGCCTGAACCGCCTTCAAAATCATTGCGAGGCATCGGGAAAGATAAAACATCAGTTGGTTCATCTTTATCTCTATGCTGCTTATTTATAGCCTGAATTGATTTATCATCGCAAAAAGACAGAGAAAGCACAGAACTTTTTGGCAATCTCAATGCTTTCACAAGTCTAATAGAAATCTTCTTAATTTCCTTAATCAGTATCTTATCTAATTTTTGTTTGTTATTGATTAGAATTTTCATCATTAGCTTCCTTAGATGATTTAGACGCATCTGGATATTTAATCCTGGTGTGATACATAGACATTAAAGTTTTTATAAAGACTTTCTTTATTGTTTCTATTTCTGTTAAAGTGATATTACTTTCATCAAGCTGTTTTTCTTCGCTATGCTTTTTCTCAATAATCTTTTCGACATTATCTTCAANNCTTCTATAGAGTCCGCAAGTAACAAAACAGCGGCTTCCTTCGTTTGAGGTTTTGGACCACGATATCTAAAATTATGTTCAGCTACGTTATCATCTAGTTTTTTAGCTTCATTATAAAAATATTCTACCAAAGTAGTTCCATGATGCTGACTCATAATACTAATAACAGCTTCTGGAAGGTTGTAATCATGGGCTATTTCCACACCATCTCTTACATGACCTATTATAATAAGCGATGACATATAAGGCGTAATCCTTTTATGAGGGCTTTCTTCGTCTTTAGCCAAAAGCTCTTTATTTTCAGTAAAATATTTAGGTCTGTTTATTTTACCTATATCATGATAATAAGCACTTATTTTAGTCATCAATGGGTCTGCGTTTATAGCCGCTGCCGCTGCTTCTGCAAGAGTAGCAACCTGCATACTATGTTGATAAGTTCCAGGAGCTTCTTCCGAAAGTTTCTTTAAAAGCTGATGAGTCGGAGACGCAAGCTCATTTAATTTTGAAACAGTAGCAAGAGAAAATCTCTTTTCTAATATTGGCATAACACCATTTGCAATAATACCAGAAAGCAAGCCATTTATAAAACCAGCGCCAATATTTAGAAACATATCTTTCATTTGAGCTATATTAAAGATATCAAAGGTTTCTAAATCTATAAGCATAAATGCCAACATGCCTATCGCATTTACAAAGCCTATTCTCACTCCNNCAGTGCCATGATTCATTGCTCTCCATGCCAAAATACCAGAAATAGCCCCAAAAATACTTACAATTACAAATTTAAAACTGCTTCCAGCAATAGCAATAGAAATCAAACCTAAGAAAAAAACGCAGAAAATAGCTATTACGCTGTCTATTAACATGCACAAAAGTAACGCTACAGATGGAAGAGGAGTAAATAAAATAGAAATAAAATCTATAATATTAGAATCTATTAAAAAGATTATTTTAATAATAGCAAGCGCAAATAAAATCAGCACTCCCATTAATCTATATTGGCTTATATCGCCTAAAAGACTTCTTTTTTCAATTCTAAGAAAGATTAAAGTTAAGTTAATAAATACAAAAACGATAAGCACATAACCAATAGCCGATAAATAACGGCTTTTATTCATATTTTCAACAAGCATTTTTAAAGTATCTAATTGTTCTTGGGATACAANNCCTTTAACATAATCATGTTTTACAGGTCGGATAGCAGCAGCAGCCTCTCTTTTTTTCTTTTCTGTTAAAACTTCATCTATTTTAATATTTATATTTTTTATACTTATAGAAGCTCTAATAATCGAAAACATTAAAGATTTTAATTCATTAGAAACAGGAGACTTTTTAATAAGCTCAAATGCNNTTCAGCAGAAATGTCTTGATTATAATATTTATGAAGTATTATTTCACATTCATCTTTTAATGTGTCGAAATAACCAGGATTAAAATTCTTAAACTCCATCAACTTATCGTTATCCAACAACAAGCTTACATCTGGATATGAAGCAAGTAAATCTTTAGGAGATTGTTCTGGCTTAAGTTTTATATATTCACTGTGAAAGCTTTTTAAGGAATTGAAATATCTTTCAAAAATAGCCTTCATAGGTATTGGTGCAGGACTTACAGGTATATAAACAGATTTAACCTTCTGCCGTGCGATTTCTTTCAATTCATTGGTTTTTTCTATATTTATATATGTAAAATTCTTTGGTGATTTAACGCTGGTTTCAGCTACTTTGTCTACTGTAAAATTAGTTGTAACGTTGATTGGATCAATAGAAAGAATCACAACCATAATTAAATAGAAAATCAAAATATATTTAATAAACAAATTCTGTTTATCAGTTGGAATAAAAAGCCAATCTAATAATTTTTTATACCAAACCATATTACTATTTGCCATTTTTAAGTAATTCCTTATTTTTGAATGTATCGAATGCGTCTATAATACGCCTTACNNCTATTTGAGTATGATCGCCTGTTATTACCATTTTAGAGCCATATCCAAGCCTTGTTAAAAACATTCTCATTTGCGGTAAAGTAGTATTTTGAGCTTCATCTAAAACCACAAACGCCTCATTAAAGGTTCGCCCTCTCATATACGCTAATGGCGTAATCTCTATAACGCCTTGCTTTATTAACTGCTCAAATTTGTTTATTCCCAGAAAATCCTGCAAAGAATCATATAAAGGTCTGAAATATGGGTCAACTTTTTCTTTTAAATCTCCAGGAAGATAGCCTAAGCTTTCGCCTGCTTCTACAACAGGTCTTGAAATAATCAACCTGCTTACTTTTTTCTCTTTTAAAGCTTTTACAGCCATAGCAGAGGCTAAATATGTCTTTCCTGTTCCTGCTGGTCCTTTTGCTATGGTTACAGCATTTTTTTCTATTGCTTCAATATACCTTAGCTGGTTAGCCGTTTTAACTTTAATAGGTCTGCCACTATAAGTAGTAATTATTTCAGGAAAATCATTTGAAGAATCCAATTTACTATGATTATCTCCTGACGAAAGCTGACGGAATAAACGTCTTATATCTGTTCCAGTAATATTTTCATTTGAATTTATACGCGCTTGTAAAATTCGTAAAAAGCGTTTAACTAGATTGATTTTATCCGACTTACCTTCTAAAGCAATACTATTTCCTCTTGCATTAGCATTTATACCAGAAAGACTTTTTATTAATTTTAAGCCATTATTTTCTTCTGAACCTAAGATATATCTTGAAAGCTCATCTGAAAGCTCCACTTTTTCGTGGCACGATAAAGGAATTTCGTCGCTATTCATTATAATACCGATTCTTCCTCCGATTCTGTCATAAACATAGCAGAGAAATCGCTATCGGATCGTTCTAGAGTAATTCTGCCAAATCCACCTGATTGAAATCTTTTAATAATATCGTTAGTAGAACGCTGTAAGTCCAATTCTCCACCCTTTATTAAAAAGTTCATTTTTTTTGCATAATCAGATATAAATTTATCATAATTGCCAGCTGATTCTATAAGTCCAGGCAAAATAGATTCATTTCCAGTAGCCTGCAACAGAGAACACAAATTCTTTGTTTTTGTGTAGGTATCATCATCTTTTCCAGGAACTGTATTTATAAGTTTTAAAATATCGCCTCTTCTAAGTAAAGCAAAATCTAAAATACCAGGTAAATCAAGCAATTCTAACTCACCACTTAATTTTATCCATTGTATACTTCGAGTTACTCCAGGCATATTAGCCGTTTTTGCTGCACTTCTACCTGCTAATGAATTAATTAAAGTAGATTTACCAACATTTGGTATTCCAATAACCATTACTCGTCTAACTTTACGCAACTTAGTAGACTTTCCTGGCAAATTTTCAAAAGCAGCAGCATGTATCATTTTTGCAAGACTTTTAGTTGATTGCTTATTTCTGCAATCAAGAGCAATACATTGTTTACCTTCTTTTTTATAACGTTCTATCCAAAGCTTTGTTTGCTCAACATCAGCTAAATCTGATTTTGAAAGTGCTATAATAGATTGTTTGCCAAGTCTATTTACAAAATCGCTCAAACGAGAACCGTTAGGCATTCTTGCATCTACAAGCTCAACAATTACGTCTACAACTGGAAGATAACGCTCAACAGACTTAAAAGCCTTTTTTATGTGACCTGGAAGATCTCTCTGCATAAATTAAATTATTTATTCAAATCTTTTGCCTTTTCAGATAGCTTATCGTGATCATAACTTCTGATTGGCGAAAATCTATTAATTGGTAAATAGTTAAAAATAGCTTGTCCTTTAAGATTTGTTAAAGGCATAAAACCCCAATAGCGGCTATCTGCACTATTATTGCGATTATCGCCTAACACAAAAAGACTATCTTGAGGAACAGTAATAGGACCAAAGTCTTTATTAGCCGGTTCTTTTGTATATGGTTCATATAAAGGCTGATCGTTTATATAAACAGTTCCATCCCACTTAATTTCTACTTTATCTCCTGGCAAACCAATTACGCGCTTTATATAATCTTTAGGCGGATTAGTCTTTTCTGGATCTGGAAATCTGAAAACAACGATATCTCCTCTTTTTGGTTTTTTAACCCAATATCTTTGAGCAAAAGGCAATCGTCCATCTAGAGATAAATCAAAAGTGTAAGCAAAACGGCTTACAAGAATTCTATCACCGCTTCGTTCGACTCTGTTAGTCACAGGATTTTTTGACTCACCATATAAAGTGGGTTCCATACTTCCTGTAGGTATCCAAAAAGCCTGAACAACTAAACTGCGGATTATTATAGCTAAGAAAAAAGCTATAAATATTGTTTCATTCCACTCTCTAAAAGAACCTTTATGTTGTAATTCAAATTGGGATTCGGCTAAAACACTTCCTTCGGCATCAACAACCCTTAAATTAAATTTATTGATACCGTTATGTAGTTTAATATCTGCTCCGAAACGCCCTCCAACCCCTGAATTTGTTATTTCAGTAGTTTCAGTTTCGTTTTTGCCTGCAAATGGTTTCCACGTATTATCATACCAGACGGTATATTTAATATTTTTTATACCTTCAACAGTAAACGCTAACCTTAAATTAGATTCTGAAAAAATTTCTTCAGGATCTATATTTTCAAGTTCTACAACTTGTTCGGCGTAACGAAGCGATATTTCTGTTATTTTTACCCCAGCATTGCTGCTGGGATTTTCTAATTCTGACAAAGTTTATTAGTCCTTAGCAAGAATTCTGTCTTTTACGCGTGTCTTCTTACCAACTCTGTTGCGGAGATAGAAGAGTTTTCCACGAGCAACTTTACCATGGCGAACCAAAGTAATAGAAGCGATTGATGGAGAGTGCATCATAAAGGTTCTTTCTACGCCAACGCCAGAAGAAATTTTTCTTACTGTGAAGTTTTCGCGTAAGCCAGCATGACGACGAGCTATAACAATACCTTCAAAAGCTTGGAGACGTTCTTTATCGCCTTCACGAACTTTTATTTCAAGACGAATTGTGTCGCCTGCTTTAAAGTTTGGAACATTTTCAATATTCTTTTTATAATTGCTTTCGATACTTTCAATAACGGGATTCATTATGAAACTCCTTCCGTAAAATTACAATTTATTTTGCCACTTTATCGTCTAGTAAGAGCAACTGAAACGATTTTCTATCCTCATCGGATAACTCTGCGGCTGAAAACACGTCTGGTCGATTAACCGCCGTGTTAAGAAGTGATCTTGAATGTCTAAATTCCTTTATATGGGCATGGTTTCCATCAGTTAAGACTGTGGGAACCTGAAAGCCTTTCCAGTTAGCTGGTCTTGTGTATTGAGGATGATCTAGAAGTCCTTCATAGAAAGAATCCTGCTCTACAGATTCATGACAACCAACTGTTCCAGGAATCATGCGGGAAATAGCGTCTACTATAGTCATCGCCGCAATTTCTCCACCAGTTAAAACGTAATCGCCTATAGAAAGTTGAAGATCAAACTCATGTACTATGCGTTCATCAAAACCTTCATATCTTCCACAAACCAGAATTATTCTATCTAGAGTAGCAAGTTCTTTAACGATTTTTTGATTTAAAGGTATTCCCTGCGGTGTTAAACCAATAACAGGCGCCACAACGCCTAATTTACGTATGTCGTTTATACAACGAATCATAGGATCTGGTTTAAACACCATTCCAGGACCACCACCAAATGGTGTATCGTCAACAGTGCGATGTTTTCCGTCGCCGTATTCACGAAACTGATGTATATTTACATCAATCAAACCGTTTTTTACGGCAGATCCAAGAACACTTTCATCAAATAATTTATCAAAGACCGACGGTATAAGAGTTATTATATCTACTCTCATTTCATTCGACCGGAATGTGGAATGAAACAGGCTGTATCAACCTAACCGTTCTATTCTTTTTATCAACCGAGTCGATAAATTCCTTTCGGAAAGGTACCATTATTTCGGTTGAGTCAGCAAGTTTGATGTCAAGATAAGGACATGGAGCTTCTGCTTCAAATCTTTTTACCTTGCCTTCAATCTTACCTTCGGGGGAAAGGATTGTCATTCCTTCAAACTCATCAGGATAGAATTCATCGTCTTCGAGTTCTTCTCTTTCGCTTTTAGGAATAACAATACTTGAATTCACATATGTTGCGGCTTCATCACAATCATCAACATCTTTAAGTTTAATCTCAATAGCTGTATCTGAAAAATGATCTCGCCAATCTTCTACTATCGCCGTAAATGACTCACCGTTATGCTTCTTAAAAGTAAGTTCAGACTCAGGTTCAAACCTATCGGGATAATCAGTTAAAAGAGTAATTCTTAACCAACCTTCAAGTCCAACAGTTTTCCGAACCAAGCCTATAGTAACAAAGTCATTAGCCTCAGCTTCTGCTTTTTTACGTTGTTTTAAGTCTATTATTTCGGATATTGCCATAACCTGTTAAAATATTGAGGTCAAAATTATTCAACCAACTCCATAATAACTTTTTTGGTTCCTGTTTCGGCGGAAGATTTAAGAATGGTTCTAAGAGCGTTTATAGTTCGACCCTTTTTACCAATAATTTTACCGGAATCTTCTTGATTTACTTGAACTTCAAAAACGATAGTTCCTTCACCTTCGATTGGTGTAACAATAACTTCGTCTGGGTGTTCAACTAAAACCTTTAAAAGGTGTTCCAGCATATTCTTAGCTGTTTGAAACATTATTAACTCCTGCGATCAGCAATTAAGCACGCTTTGTCCAAACACACTTTACAGAACCGTTTTCAGCTTTTTTCTGAGCTTTAACGATTCCTTTTTGACGAAGAAGGCTTGCTACTGTTTCGCTTGGAACAGCACCGTTATTGAGGTATTCAAGAACGAGGTCTTCTTTCAATTCAACGTTAGCTTCTTTTTTCTGAGGCGCATAGTGACCTAAATTTTCAATGGTAATACCATCGCGGTTTTTGCGGCTGTCAAGAGCTACGATTCTGAAACAGGGATGATGCTTAGTTCCAAGCATCTTTAATCTGATAGAAACGGCCATTTTATTACTCCTTATTATTTTGCCAAAAACGACTACAAGTCGTTTCGAAAATTATTTTCTCATAAATCTGTTAAAGCGACCTGGATTTTTCATATGTTTTGCGAAGCTTCCAAGTTGCTTCATTAACTGACGCATCTGAGCAAACTGTTTTAACAGTTGATTTACGTCTTGAATATCATTACCACTACCTGCTGCAATTCTTTTTCTGCGAGATGCGTCTATGATATCAGGCTGTATTCTTTCTTTTTCTGTCATAGAAAGAATCATGGCTTCAAAACGTTTAAACTTTTTGTCTTCAAAAGAAAAATCTGAAAGATCTCCGCCTACAGCTGAAGAAATTCCTGGAATCATTCCAAGAAGCTGACTTAGCGGCCCCATCTTTTTTATTTGGTTCAACTGATAAATGAAATCATTGAAATTGAATTCGGCTTCAAGAACTCTTTTTTCGATTTCTTTCATTTTTTCTTCGTCCATGGTAGCTTGTGCTTTTTCGATTAAAGAAAGCACATCTCCCATGCCAAGAATACGTTGAGCCATTCTATCTGGGTAGAAAGGTTCTAGTGACGAAGTTTTTTCACCAACACCTACAAATTTTACGGGCTTCCCAGTTACTTCTCTTATGGATAAAGCAGCACCGCCTCTAGCGTCGCCATCAAGTTTTGTAAGAACAATACCAGTGAGTTCAAGTATTTCATTAAAGCTAGTAGCTGAATTTACTGCGTCTTGCCCTGTCATAGAGTCGACAACAAGCAATATTTCAGTTGGGTTAACAGCTTCGCTTATTTCTTTAACTTCGCCCATCATTTGGTCATCTATATGTAAACGACCAGCAGTATCTATTATTACAGAATCATAACCTTTATCGTTAGCATATGCTATAGCTTCTTTTGCTATATCAGCGGGTTTTTGCCCTTCTTTGCCTGTATATACTTCAACTCCAAGCTGATCGCCTAACACTTGAAGCTGCTTTATAGCAGCAGGTCTGTAGATGTCACAAGCAACAAGCATTGGTTTTTTCTTTTCTTCTTTGCGAAGATTCAAAGCCAGCTTTGCACTTGTTGTTGTTTTACCAGAACCTTGAAGCCCTGCCATAAGAATAATTACAGGCTTTTTAGAAACATCTATTTTAACGCGCTCTGTTCCTAAAAGGGTAGTTAATTCTTCGAGAACTATTTTTATAACCTGCTGACTAGGCGTTAAACTCTTAAGTATTTCAGCTCCAAGAGCTCTTTCCTTAATACGCTTAGTAAAGTTTTTAACGACTTTGAAGTTAACGTCTGCTTCAAGAAAAGCTCTTTTAACTTCATTAAGAGCAGCATCTATGTCTTTTTCGGTAAGCTTGCCTGTTTTGCGTAAGCTATCGAGAACTGACATCAGCTTTTCTGAAATACCTTGAAACATCTGTTTACTCCAAATTTATTTAGTTATATGTAATATTAGAGTTTTGAATATACACTATAAATAACAATAGGTCAAGTTTTATATGTACAATTAACAAAAAATATATAGTTAAAATTTAGAGTAAAAGCTACTTTTAAAACATATAGTCGTATAAATATATCACTTTTATATAAAAATTTAAAAAAATTAACTATATTTTTACGACTTTGATTCTGAAATTTAATTAATAAAAAGCAACCAGCTAATAAATAACTGGTTGCCTACGCTTTATCTTAAACTAACAATTAATAATCGCTTATGATATACTTCCAACAATCAGTAACTATTAATTGTTTCAATTTGAATCATGGCCAAATTTTATCCATCATTCTTGGGAATGGAATTGTTTCTCTAACGTGAGTTAATCCGCAAATCCAAGAAACAGTTCTTTCAATGCCTAATCCAAAGCCAGAATGTGGAACAGAGCCATATCTGCGAATATCAAGATACCATTTGAAAGCATCAAGATTTAAACCATGATCTACAATTTTCTTTGTAAGAACATCTACGTCTGCTTCACGTTCGCTTGCGCCTATAATTTCTCCATATCCTTCTGGAGCAATCATATCAAAGGCTAATGCTCTGCCAGGCTGATTTGGGTCTTCTCTCATATAGAAAGCTTTAACAGCGGCAGGATAACGATGTATCATTACAGGTCTGTCATAAAGACTACCAATAACAGTTTCGTCTGCTGCGCCTAAATCATCTCCAACACCTGCTTTTAAAATATCTTCAGCAAGTTTTTGTTTTTCAGGGTCATCAGAAGCAGCATATTCTTCTTTCTTCTTTTGAAGAATTTCTACAGCTTCATCATAAGAAATTCTTGGGAAAGGCGCCTTTATTGCTTTCAGCTTTTCGATATCTCTTTCGAGGAATTTAAGTTCTGTTTCGCATCTTTCCAAAACGGTTTGAACAACATAAGAAACAAACTGTTCAGCAAGTTCCATGTCGCCATCTAAATCTAAGAAAGCAACTTCAGGTTCAACCATCCAAAATTCTGTAAGATGACGTCTGGTTTTGCTCTTTTCTGCTCTGAAAGTCGGACCAAAGCAATAAACCTTTCCATGAGCCATAGCAGCAGCTTCCATATAAAGCTGACCGCTTTGAGAAAGGTAAGCTTTTTGATCGAAATAATCAGTTTCAAAGAGGTTTGTAGTTCCTTCTGCTGCATTTGCGGTAAGAATTGGGGCGTCTACATTGATAAAGCCACGATCATTAAAGAAGTCTCTAATGGCTTTAGTAATGTTGTGACGAACTCTCATAATAGCAAGCTGGCGACGTGAACGCAACCATAAATGACGATGTTCCATAAGAAAAGCTACGCCATGTTCTTTTGGAGTTATTGGATAATCTTTGCTTTCAGCAATTACTTTAATATCGCTTACTTCGAGCTCGTAACCGCCAATTTGTCGATCGTCTTTCTTTACTTTACCCTTAATTTCTACAGATGTTTCTTGTTCAATTCCTTCGCAAACCGCTTTAATTTCTTCACCTAAAGCCGGAAGAAAAACAACTGCCTGACAAAAGCCGCTTCCATCACGTATATTTAAGAAGAAAAGCTTTTTTGAGCTACGCTTATTATAGCACCAACCCGCTATAGTAACTTCTTCGCCCACATGATTTTTAAATTCACCTATTTGTGTATATTTCATGCTGTTTCCTTTTATATTCCAAGGCCTCTTAAAGCGGCCAGAGATTCCGTTACATAACTACGACTACGATGTTCCAGAGTTAAAACAGGCTGTTTTGAATTATTAATAGACTTATACCATTTAGCAAAAGAAGGAAAGTCTGCGGTTCCACTTCCAATTGCTTTATGTTGGTCATCAGTGCGATCATTATCATGCAAATGACATTCAATAATTCTTTCGCCAAGAGTATTTAGCCAATTCTGTATAGACACCTTAGAAAACAAATTACAGTGCCCTATATCAAAACAAATTCCTGCATTATCAGAGTTTGCCAATTCCAGCAAAGCTTTTAAGCTATCTGGTTCTCTATCAAAAATATTTTCAAAAGCTATTTTTATACTTTGTTTTTCAGCATAGGAAATAAGAGCTGAAATATTATCATGTGCATTATCTACCCATTCTGGAAGCATTTTCCCAGCCGTTTGAGCGCCATACCCAGGATGCACAACCATAATATTGGCACCAAGAGCAGAAGCTATTTCTGCACAATGCAGAATTATTTCTATTGATTTTTTATTAGCTGTCTTATCTTTTGCTCCCAAATCTAAGCAGGCAAATGGAGCGTGCACTGTAAGTTCTGAACCACATTCCTTAACAACTTTTTTTAAATAAGAAATTTCTTTATCGCCTATATCAGATAAATTCTCAGCGCTAAAATAGAATTCAGGACTTAAGTGTAGCTGTTTAACAAAATTCTCACCATCTGCTGAAATTCTAGGATAAGCGACGTTTACATGAATGTTCATTACTTGCTCCATTTTTATTTCGGATTTAAAGTATATTCCCTATTAAGCATTTTTTCAAGAGTTAATTAATGTTTACATGTTGTGTACAAAATTAAGTTGACAAAAACTATCTAATTAGCTAGAATTTAGCTCTGTACATCTGTATATTTTAAATACGTTGTGCAAAATTTCAAGTAGAGGTAAAAAGCAGTGGGAAGAAAAAGAACATGCGAGCTTCCTTTTTGCAAAGGTATAGTAGAAGGTACAAGCAATAAACGCCGCTGTGATAATGACAGAAACATACATCTTCATCAAATTATTTCAGATAACGTTAAAAGAATAATGCGTTATATTGAGTCTCATGACGATTTTACGGCTAATGATGTAAATCATGCTCTATTCAAAGATGCTCTGGATAAAAATGAAAAAGGTTCTATGTATCGTTTATTCCAAGCTATGATTAGAGAAAAATATATAATAGATAAAGGAAAACGAGCAGGCTTAAAAGTTTATTCTTTTTCTCCCACAATGAGAGCACAAAAAGCGAAAGCCTCAGAAAGACGCGCCTTAGCAAAAGCACAACGCTTAGCTGAAATGCAAAACATCGAAGATACCGAAAATATCAAAGAAGAAAACATTGAAGAACTGGATAAAATCGAAGAAAATACTACAGAACTAGAAGTATTAGACGAAGCTCCAGAACAAATCGAAGAACCGCAAATTTCTCCAGAAGAAAAGTTATTAGAACTACTCAAAGAATTTGTTTACAACCAAAAAGGTCAATGGAACCACTATGATTGGTTAGAACTAATTAAACGACCAGAAATAAAAGAATTTGGCAAATCAGAAGAAGAAATANNATGATATTTTTTATTCATCATCGTCATCAAAATCATCATCTTCATCTTCGTCGTCATCATCGAAGTCTTCGTCATCGTCAAATTCATCGTCTTCGAAGTCATCATCTTCGTCTTCAAAGTCGTCATATTCATCTTCGAATTCGTCGTCTTCGTATTCATCTTCGTCGTCGTAGTCGTCGTCTTCGTCATCATCATCGTCGTAATCGTCGTCGTCTTCGTCGTCATCATCTTCATCGTCGTAGTCGTCGTCGAAATCGTCGTCATCATCGTCGAAGTCGTCGTCTTCGTCGTCATCATCATCGTTATAATCTTCGAATTCGTCATCTTCGTCGAATTCGTCATCATCATCTCCCCTAGCGCGAGCAGCCAAAATTTTGGCTTCTTCTAAATTATCATAAAGGTTACGCATGGCGATAACTCCTTTCTATATTAAAACAAGTATTTACTTAATATTCCAAAAAGCAATATAGACATACTTATAAAACAGTGTCAACCATTTTTTTTATAAATAATAAAAAAAATAGCAAACTTGCTTTAAATTATTATCTAATGGGATAATCGACACCGTATAAATATATCATTATATCTTTATTATTTTTTTTATTAATTTCTTGCAAAAATAAAATCTAAGTGGTATTATACATTCTGTTAAATGAACTGAGTCATGTGAGTTATTCAATATAGATTTTTGCGAGATTAACTCAATTGGTAGAGTGTCACCCTTCCAAGGTGAAGGTTGCGGGTTCGAGTCCCGTATCTCGCTTTCCTAGAATAGATTGACTAAAAGTCATAAAAAATAAAAAACCTGCTAATAAAGCAGGTTTTATTGTTTTAGCAAGAATTATCTATTTTTAATATATAAATCCCACTTATAAATTGCATTAAAAAAGCTCACTGATTATAATAATCAGTGAGCTTAACAAGCTTATTTAATTACTTAAAAGCCCCGTTGTGCAAAGCTTTTATAATTTGAACCAATGACTTTGCTTCTGCTACTTTCTTTTCATAAGGAGCAATGTAATCTTTTATAATTTTTTCTCTGTCTCTTACTAATTTATCTTTATCGTCTCTCGCATCTCGTAAACGATGTTCATAGGGTCTCATATAGTCGTGAATGATTCTTTCGCGATCATGTCTTACTCTGTCTAATTCTCTGCGAGCATTTTCTACGCTTCTGCGAGCATTATCTTTTTCTTGTGGAGTAGCTTCAGGCTTGTTATTTATTTCTCTCATGCGGTCTTCTGCACGTTTTAAAGAGCCTTCGGCGTTTCTTACAGCATTTTCATAATGACGATCTGCATCACGTCTAGCTCTATGTAAGTCGCTTTCAGCATCGCTTATTTTTCTTTCTGCGTTTCTGAGCTTATCTTGATAATTACGTTCTGCTGCCTGACGTTGCTTTCCTAAAATTTCAAGAGCTTCTGTATATTTATCCTGATATTGGCTTACAAACTCCATACTTATGGAAGAAGCTGATTTTCCAGTATCTTCTTTAATCAAACTAACAGCCTTTTTATAGTCTGCTGTTGCTTGGGATACATTATTTTTGTAGCTTAAAAAAGCTTTATTTATATAGATTGCTGATAATCTGGAATAAAATTCAGGATAATCGGATTTTAAATCACTATATTTACTATATTCTTCGATAAGCTTCAAAGCTTTAAGTTCATCGTTGTTTCCTGAAAATGGAGTTAAGATTTCAAAAAGCCAATAAATAGCGCTTTTAGCGTTATTTGCCAAATGATAGCAATCAACTACTTCAAGCAAATTTTTGTCAGTTCTGCTCATATCAAGCAACCATTTAACAGCCTGACTATAGTCTTTTTTCGCTTTGAAACAAGCCGCTAAACGTGCCTTTACTGTATCATTGCGATTTGTAACTTTTAAATAGTATTCTATAGCTTTATCATAATTTCCTTTGTTTTCAAAGGATTTAGCAACTTCAAAAACCATTTCCTGAATTTGTTTGGAAAGGCTTTTCATTTGCCCTTCATATTCATCAACTTTAGTAGTTTCGCTTTTTATTTCAGCATCTAGAGCTTTCTTCTTGCTTCCCTGAAACCAACCGCTTATTCCATCATATTGAGAACGCTGGCTTTGTAAATCATCTAATCTAAGTTCTGGAGTAATCATTTCTGTTTCGATGTTTACAAGCTTTCTTTCAAGAGATTCTATATCAGATTCCTGAGCGGCATAAACCATAGTTGAAGCAGCAGCCAAAGACAATACCAAACAAGCTTTTACAGATTTATTTAAAATATTCATAATCTTTTCTCACTTTCAATTATTTGGCATCGATATAAACATCGCCCAAGTCTAATTCGCTATGGTAAATAGCTTCGTTTTCGCTCATATTTGCTGCAGAAACCCAAATTTCAGCTTTTGCGTTTTTAAATAAAAGCTTTTTCTTTCCTGCTACAGTTTCTTCAGAGGCTATAGATAGCAAAGAATTATATTGGTTTTCTGCTAAATAATCAATTGGAGCATGTTCCACAACCGATTTATACCATGAAAGCTCGCCCATTGTGTGTCTGTCGCTTCTTTTTGGACCTACGGTAAACATTTGTTTCTTTTTTCCACCCCAGAAACCACCAGTAGTGATTTGAACAAAGGCTACTAAATCGGAATTAACTACAGCACCTTCATAATGGCCTAATAGCGCATCTATAACATATTTTTTTCCAGAAAAATAATAGCAGTATTTATCGTTTTTCTTCTGTTTATTTCTATAACTGGCTATTACATTGCAATTATGGCGTTTTAATAATTGTTCAAGATTATCAACTCTTCTATTTTTATCTGTATCTTCTAACATGACAACAGCTTCTGCAATAGGAGTTTCAATCATTATTAAACGTCTTTGTCGTGATTTTAATAGATTAGACGGAGCAGCAGCAGTTTTATAAGTAATTACTTCTTCGCCGTTTTCATCTTTGTTTTCGTTTGTGACAGGTATTTCAGCACCTTCTAGCCCAGCTACAAAATTAGCTCTTGATTTAAGCATTTTTGAAATCATTGCAGCAGAATGTGAATTTAATTCTGATTTTTTGGAAAAATCGTTAAGAAGCTTTTCTGCTTCAACAAAATCATCAGCGTTATTAAATTCAGCAATTATTTTATTTAAGCGTTTTTCAGCTTCTTCTGTTTGTTCAGCCGCAAGATTATATGCAGCTTCAGCATTATCGCCTAAATCACCGCTTACGGCATAAGCAGTTTTTGAAATTCCATCTGCATAATCATTTATAGCTTTATCAAAAGCTTTAGCGTCTATTGCATAAAGAGAGCCTACCGCAAAAGTAGATAAAAACAGAGCTAAAAAAGTTTTTCTTAACATATTCTACCTTTCTAAAAATAGCCTTACGAAATATGAAGTAAAATAATTATAATAATTTATGTGAAATTAGTCTAGTTTTAATGCTAAAAATGCCTATCAGCTAAAATAAAAACCCCTGCAAACTTACTTGTTTGCAGGGATATAATTAATTAACAATAATTAAACCATAGCACCGGCAAAACCTGCCAATGCAAGAAGTGAAGAAGCTTTTAATACTGTATAATTACCTTCCATTTTAAAACTGCTCATAACTGAATCCATGACTTTAAGCATAATCATAGACAAAATAAAAGTAGCTAAGAATCCTGCAACTCCTGTAATTACGCTTCCAAGCAAAGGAATCCAACCAACAACAATGCGTAATAAGCCGACAATTGGAGTAACCAAGAAAAGCTTTGAAACAGTCATTAATAAGGCATAACCAATAGTAAGCCAAACATAATTAAGTTTACTTCCAGTTACTTTAAAACCGGGAAGTAAAAAAGAAATAATCATAAAAACCACTGTCGGTATTAAAATACTTAAAATTATTCCCATAGTAAATCTCCCATTTTTATAAGTTAAATTTTGTGCTAAATATTATATAACTAATAAGCTAAAAGTTCAATCAAAGTATTTACCTAACATAACTTTAGTAGCAATAAAAGTATATTTTTCGTTATCAACTGTTCTGAGATAGTTTTTAGGTTCTAAGCCGCTTTTGCAATAAAGAAGCGTTGCTTCTATTATACCATCTCTAGCGCTAGCATTGCTCATATTTTCATCATTACATACAGTTTTCCATGCAGGAATTAATGAACCATGATAAAAAACATATCTAGCAGTCATTTCTTTTATTAAATACTCATATAATCTCTGTTTTCTAAGGTTTGCGTCTAATCCAGCATAAGAAGGAGAAAACCATGAGTTTTGAGTTAAAAACACATAATTTTCAGATGACATAGAAGCATCTGTTGCTTTTGTTGGAAGATAAACTATAGCCTTAGTGCAAGCAGAAAAATCTTTATGAAGTTTATTGCTTAAAAAGAGTTCTCTTATTGCATTATACATATCTTCTGGCATAGAATTCCATTCTGCCACAGGCAAAACTAAATCAGTTTCTGCATTCATAATTAAAGGTATATATATTTCATCTGTAGGCGTAGGTGGTATATCATGGTCTGTAGTCGGTATACTTCCATCATCATCACCATTATTGCCGCCATTATTTCCACCGTTGTCTCCACCATTATTACCGCCATTGTTTCCGCCGTTATCTCCGCCATTATTGCCACCGTTGTTTCCACCATTATTGCCACCATTATTAGGAGGCGGTAAATTTTCAGTATCTTTTGTTACAAGCTGAGTATTCTGCCAGCCGTTAATGTCTGAGCCATCGAAAACATTATTCTTAATAAAATTATATTTTTCAGAATGTTCTGATGAAAATTTAGCTGAGTTTGTGCAAAATTGATCGCAAGCAAAAGCGAAATCAACCCATACAAAAGTTTTTTCAGGGTCTACAACCATATTTTCTTCAGCGCCAAAGCAATAAAGCTTTGTGTTACATTTTTCATATTTAGTAACAAAACCGCTTGTTACATAAGTTTGAACAAGATCAATATGATTGCGTAAAAATCCGTAAACCATGCCTCTTAAAATCATGCTTTTTAAGCGATTTTGTTTCCAACTACTATCAGGAACAGAAGTAGCTCCTGCTTCATATAGAGCTCGATAGCGAGAAAGGTATTTAGAACCAAAATAAAAACCTTCTGAACCTACATAAATGACACCAGGCTCATCGCTTCCGTTATATCTGATTTCATATTGCAAACTTGTTGGCTCTCTATAAATTACGCTTGTGCATTTAACAAAGTCTTCTGGCAAATCCTTCAATAAAGATTTAATTGTTTCTAATTCTGTTTTTTCCCAATAAGCATAATTTACGTCTTCAGCAACAATAATGTTATAAGTTTGATAAATTTCATTTTTTAACGATAAAAGTTGTTCAGCCTGTTCGGCAGATACTTTTTTTGGATATGAAGCTATAAGACTTTCGGCGTAATTTACTCTTATTTGAGCAAAACCGGGTAAAACGCTACATAAAACAAACATTATTCCTAATAAAACTATACGTACACTGTTTTTATTTTGCATATGCTAATCCCTACTAAATATCTTCTAGTATAAGTATACAATTTTTTAAATATTTGTGTAGTATTTTACAAAAAATTTTTACATAAAAAAACAGCCCCATAAAAATGGAGCTGCCTTTTATTTCTAATTATTCCTCTTCTTCTGGGTCTTCTACATCTTCTTTATCTTCATCTTCATCTTCGTCTCGATCGGAATCATCTTTTTCGGAATCATCATCATCAGACTTTTCGTTATCATCGTCGTTTGATTCGTCATCACTGTTATCGTCTGATTCTTCTGGTTCTTCTGCTTCTTCTGCTTCTTCTGCTTCTTCTGCTTCGCTGTCTTCATCTTCATCATCTTCGCCTTTTTTTGAAGACTTGCGTCTTGAATCTTTTCTAGCTCTTCTAACCTCTTTTTTAGCGTTTTCTATTTCTTCTTCTTCATCTTTATCAGCAGATTCTCTTCTAGATTTTGGCTCTGGTTCTGGAGTATACTTTTCGTTAGCGTAACTAGTATCTTTAACTAATTTCCAGGTAGTTGCCTTAAAATGTTTATCAGGGCCCAAGCTACCTTCTAAAGAAACCTTTTGATTTTCATACTGCTGTGCAATAGCTTTACCATTTTCGTCTAGAGCTAGTCTTACGCCTACAGGTTTGCCAGCAGCGTTTATTTTATCCGTAATAATAGCGCAATCTACTATTTCTCTGGCTTGATTACGTTTAACCAATACAGTACCTGTATAATTTGCAGCTTCGGCAACTGCTGAAACAAAAGCGACAAAACCAAGAATGAAAACAAAAACACGTAAGTAAGCGTTTTTCATAATTTCTTCCTTAAAATAAATAAGTAATTATATTTTAATGAAAAAAAAGACAACATGCAAGTAAGAATACTACATTTTTAGAGAGATTAGAAAATTAAAAATGTGCTTTTACATTTCACTTCCTAAGCTAATTTACGCTTTAATCTAATCCGATATCGTCAGTATTCGCTCCAAGTTCTTTTAATCTTAATAATATTTCTTTCGCCTTGTCTAAATTGTTCTCATCTTTATTAAAAATGCAATAATTTTTCAACCTTCTTATTTTTGCTNNTCTTCTAATAGCCATTATTTCTTTTTTATAACGTTTTTGACTATTTATTTTATTATTATTTAGCAAATTCAAGTATGGAGAAATTCTTTCTATACGCTCATAATATCGAATTACGCTTTCATAATCACGTTTATAAAAATAAACGTGTATCAACACTCCGTAAGCATCTAAAGAAATAGGATTTTTCTTCAATATATTTTTACAAATTTCAATAGCTCCGTCTAAGTCGTCAGATGTAAATAGCTCGTCTGCTAATCTTAAATCAGCTAATTGAATATTTAAGTATTTCTGAACATAAAAAAGTGTTTTATCTTCAATAACATTCTTATAGTCATCATCAAATTGAGTAAGGAAATATTGCTTAGAATTTATCACAGCTTTACGATAGTAATCTGCACATTCTGCATAATTATCATTTTTTAATAATTCTATTCTTTTATATGCAAGCAATAAATCTTTTTCGATATTAAACCTAGAAATCGGAATAATAATTCTTAAATCTTTTATTGCGTTCCTTTTTATATTTTTTCCGCAGTTTTCTGGAAATACAGTTTCAAC
>LXOW01359674.1_pt1 | contig 19925 bp, 12 predicted proteins | sample 1368591 | NCBI WGS metagenome assembly LXOW01 (sample SAMN04884650, study PRJNA319009) | bovine gut metagenome | isolation source: Cow rumen | host: Bos taurus | place: Italy: Legnaro (PD) | collected 2014-07-09
TGCACCTTCGTCAGCTTGTCCAAGTGGAGCGCCTCCGTCAGCATCTTCTTGCAGAAGGCATTCACCTCGTCAGCGTTGTTGAAGCCCAGCACCTTGTTGATTTGCTGTTGCGTCTCACCTGCAGCGCCGTTGTTCAGCATTCCCAAGGCGTAGGTAATGCTGATAGGCGAGAGGATGGTGCCCTTCTCAGGCTCTTGTCCTGCAGGTTCGCTGGGTACACGAGGACCTGCTAAGCGAAACAGGTTGAAGGCGAAGTCGTTGTTGCTCGTCACCAACTGCTGTTCTGCTTGCGTCAGACTGATGGGCGTCTGTTCGTTATTCTCTGGATTAACGATGGGCTCGTCAATTTCACTCAGTTCATCACCATCACTACTACACGCTGTCATCATCATCAGGGCGACAGCAGCCCAAAGCATTTTGTGTCTCATATCATTTGCAAAGTTAAAGCGTTTTCTACCAATAAAACACGCAAAAGACAAAAACCTTGCATGAGGAAGGGTTAAATAATCTTAATCCTCTCCGCTTTCGTGCAAGGTTTCGCTGTCTTCCGTGTTTTATCATTAGAACACGTAAACAATTAAAGATATGAAACACGTTGTAATGTTATTCGCACTCCTGCTGACGTTTGGACTGCTGGTTGCCTGTGGTAAAGACGAGCCGGATGATTTGTACAATAATCCTGGGGCAGGATTCAATAAAAACAATGACAACTCCTATTCAAATGACTCTATTCAGTATCCTACTTACGAAGCTAACTGGGTACTGGATCGTCAGGTGATAGACAAGACGGTGATGAGGAATATCAACAACCAACGTTTGGAGATAGCGCACATGCCAAACGAAGTGCTTTTACAGCATTTGCTCACCAACGAACAACAAAACCTTCCCATTGAACAGCTTGAATGCGTTTACTATACTTTCGTAAACTTTGGATACAATGCTGCAACGTTTTACAATAACTCCACAAACGCCATAAGCGATGAAAGGAAGTATCTTGTAGAGATTAATAAGCAAACATATCAAGTTGGGATTGATGAGGGTCAGGTTGGAGGAACTTATAATCAGAACACCGACCAATGGACTCTGGAATGGAAAATCAAAAAGGTCAGCATATATAATGAATGGGATTCGCTCGCCGAAATCAAGGACTGGACCTTCGACCCTGAGCTGACGCTGATACTTATTAGTACGAAACGACTGAACTAAGAGAGAGACCGTGGAAACGGAGCAGGAACTGTTGGACGCGATACGAGGCGGAGAACGGGAGGCAAAACGTCGCCTCTACGAACGCTACAAAGGGCTTGCTATGGCCATCGTCCAGCGCTATGTTGCTGACTATGAGGACGTTCGCGACGTCGTGCAAGACGCGTTCATCAAGATACTGACCTCGTTGGATGGTTTCCGCTTTCAGGGCGAAGGGACGCTGAAGGCCTGGGTCAGCAGCATTGTGGTTCATGAAGCTATCAACCATGTCAGGAGTCACGAACGTATGAGGCTGACGGATCGGTTGCCTGACGAACCTGACGACGAAGAAGAGCCTGACGTAGGGCGCGTGCCCCAAGCGGTGCTCAACAGGTTGATAAGCCAATTGCCCCCAGGCTATAAAATGGTGCTAAACCTGTACGTGTTCGAGCAACTATCGCACAAAGAGATAGCCCGCCTGTTAGGCATTACGCCTGGAACCTCTGCCTCGCAATACGCAAGAGCCAAACAAGAGCTCGCCAAACACATTAACAACTATCTAAAGAACAACAAGCTATGACGAAGAAAGACTGGACAGAACAACTCCGCGAGCGACTGGCTGACTACGAGGCAGACACGCCAGAGGGACTGTGGGCGGACATTGAGCGTCGTCTGACCCAACAGCCAACAAGCGTCGTAGTACCCCCGCAACAGAAAAGCACAGTAACACCCCTTTGGCGACGCTGGGTCAGCATTGCTGCCCTCGTGGCTCTGGTCGCAGGTATGGGCTGGTGGTTCTGGCCCAAGGAACAAACAGCCAACGGGCCGCTTGCAAAAAAGGAGCAAACGCAAAGCAAGCCCCTGGCAAAGCAAGAGCCGGAGCTTAGAGAGTCACCAGTCCGTACGGGACGGACTGAGAGTTCGCTCCTTACGGAAAAAAAGTACGCTCCCTACGGAAAAAAAGTACGCATTAATCAAACAGATAACAACATCCTATCCCAAAATCATACCCCTGCTGACAACCAAGCAGAGACAGAGTGGGCTGAGGTTCGGCCTCAGCCTCAACGCTCCCCTCAGCAACAGCCCCCTACGCCTCCTGCGTCGCGTTCGCGGGCTGAGGTTCCCCCTCAGCCTCAGCGCCCCTCTCCCCTCCCCTCGCCTACTAAAAACCGCAAGGGCGTCACGATAGGCCTCATGGCTAACAACGGCCTCATGGCCTACAACCACACCAACGGAGTGATGATGAGTTCAGAGATGGCCAGTCGCTACGACTTCAGCGACTATCTGCCCCCTGGTAGCACTCGCGCTACGGAGGAGCCCATCTGGCTCATAGGCTATGAGGAGCGCCAGCACCACGACCATCCCATCTCGTTTGGTCTTACCGTCAGCTATCCCCTGACGAATCGCTGGACGCTAAGCACTGGTCTCGTCTATACGCGTCTGAACTCGCAGTTTGTCAACGTCCTAAGCGGCACGCTTATCACTACCGATCAGCGTCTCGATTACCTGGGCGTACCCCTTAACGTGCAGTATCACGTGCTGAAGGGCAAGGGTTGGAAGGCTTACGCCTCAGCTGGCGCACAAATCGACTGGAACATCAGGGCCAAGAGGAATACTGAAGGCGTCGACGTCAACGCCAGAAACGACCATCCGCAGTGGTCGCTGGCAGGAGGCATTGGCGTAGAATACGACATCATCCCCCTCGTTGGCATCTATGCTGAACCTGGCCTGCGCTACTATCTGAAGAACGACAGCAAGGTGGACAACTTCTTCAAAGACCAGCCATTTAACTGGACCTTACAGATAGGAATCAGGCTGAATTTGGGGAAAGAGGGTAAATAATTCATAATTTATCACTTATCACTTACCACTTATCACTTTTTCTTTGTACCTTTGCAGGCAGATATAAACGTTTATTAGAAAAGATGTCATTAAAATGTGGTATTGTGGGACTGCCCAATGTGGGTAAGTCTACCTTGTTCAACTGCCTGTCGAGCGCAAAGGCACAGGCAGCAAATTTTCCTTTTTGTACGATAGAACCCAACGTGGGTGTGATTACCGTTCCTGACGAGCGACTGACGAAACTGGCAGAGCTCGTTCACCCAGGACGTATCGTGCCTGCAACCTGCGAAATCGTTGATATTGCCGGCCTCGTAAAGGGTGCCTCGAAGGGTGAGGGCTTGGGCAATAAGTTCCTCGGAAACATTCGCGAGACGGATGCCATTATCCACGTGTTGCGTTGTTTCGAAGATGAAAATATCACCCACGTGGATGGAACCATCGATCCCATTCGCGACAAGGAGATAATCGATACGGAGTTGCAGTTGAAGGACCTCGAGACTATCGAGAGTCGCTTGGCAAAGACGGAGAAAGCAGCTGCTGCAGGCAATAAGGAGGCGAAGATTGAGGTCGCTGTGCTCAAGGCCTACAAAGAGGTGCTGGAGCAAGGCAAGAATGCGCGTATCGTGGAATTCGAAAGCAAGGACGAGCAGGATTGTGCACGTAATCTCTTTTTGCTGACTGCCAAGCCTGTGCTGTATGTTTGCAATGTGGGTGAGGCTGATGCTAAGAGTGGAAATGATTTCACTAAAAAAGTTGAAGCACTGGCTAAAGAAGAAGGCGCAGAGACAATGGTTATCGCAGCTAAGACTGAAGAAGATATCGCAGAACTCGAGAGCTACGAGGACAAGCAGATGTTCTTGGAAGAGCTTGGCTTAGAGGAGAGTGGTGTAAACCGCCTGATTAAGAAGGCTTATGCGCTGCTGAACCTCGAAACCTTTATCACCGCTGGTGAGATGGAGGTGAAGGCATGGACCTATAAGAAGGGCTGGAAGGCTCCACAGTGTGCTGGTGTGATCCACACCGACTTTGAGAAGGGCTTTATCCGTGCCGAAGTAATCAAGTACGACGACTATATCCAATACGGTTCTGAGGCCGCTGTTCGTGAGGCAGGCAAAATGGGCATCGAGGGTAAGGACTACGTCGTCCAGGACGGTGATATTATGCACTTTAGATTCAACGTCTAGTATGTCGCGACTGAGTCGCAACAAACAGTAAAGTGAACTATGAACGAATTATTGTACATTACTTGGAACCCCAGCATTGAGTTTGGACCCTTTCGCTGGTATGGGCTCTGCTGGCTCATTGGGTTGGCACTGGCCTATCTCATCGTCAAACGACTCTATAAGGAACAAAAAATCAAGGACGAGCTGTTCGACCCCCTGTTCTTCTATTGCTTCATCGGCATCCTGTTAGGAGCGCGTCTGGGTCATTGCATCTTCTACGAGCCGGACTACTTTCTGACGTCGTTCAAGGGCTTTGTCGAGATGTTCATCCCCATTCGCTTTTTGGAAGACGGAGGTTGGAAGTTTGTGGGCTATCAGGGCCTTGCGTCGCATGGAGGTACGTTGGGCTTGATTATCGCCCTGTGGCTCTACGTCAAGCATACTAAGCTCAGCATCTGGACGGTATTGGACAATATCGCCATTGCTACAGGAACTACAGCGTGCTTCATCCGCTTGGGCAACCTCATGAATTCAGAGATTATCGGTAAGGTGACAGACGTTCCCTGGGCCTTTATCTTCGAGCGTGTCGATATGCTTCCTCGTCATCCGGGCCAGCTTTACGAGGCAATTGCCTACGCTATCTTGTTTGGCATTATGTGGTATCTGCACAAGAAGATGCCAGAGAAGATTGGCACAGGCTGGTACTTTGGTTTCTGCCTGACGTACATCTTCACTTTCCGCTTTTTTATCGAGTACACCAAAGAACTCCAGGAAGCTTTCGAGGCCTCTCTTCCACTCGATATGGGACAGATTCTCTCGATTCCCTTCATCATCATTGGTGTAGTCTGTATGCTAAGAGCCAAGAGAAAAATATAATCATGTTTTTATCAAGAATTAGAGAATTAGAGAATTTTGGCTGCGCATAGTCATGAATCTCTAATTCTCTTTTTTAGATAAATTCTTAAATTCTCAAATTCTTGATTATTTTCCTGAGACGATTTTTTTGATGTCATTGAGCTTGTTGAGGGCTTCGAGAGGCGTGAGGTTGTTGACGTCGAGGCCGAGGATTTCGTCGCGAACTTGACAAAGGACTGGATCATCCAATTGGAAGAACGAGAGTTGCATTCCCTCGCGACTCTGGGCAATCTCCGCTGTAGGCTTGCCAACAGTTCCTACAGAAGCATTATCCGTTTCCAATTGCTTCAGAATGACGTTGGCGCGCTTGACAATGCTCTTAGGCATTCCGGAAATCTCTGCCACGTGGATACCAAACGAGTGCTCTGAACCACCCTTTTCCAGTTTACGCAGGAAGATGACCTTTCCTTCCACTTCGCGGACAGAGACGTTGTAGTTCTTGATGCGTTTGAAGTTCTTCTCCATCTCGTTCAGCTCGTGGTAGTGCGTCGCAAAGAGCGTACGAGCCTGCGCCTTGGGGTGTTCGTGCAGATACTCAACGATAGCCCACGCAATGGAGATTCCGTCATACGTCGAGGTGCCTCGTCCCAACTCGTCGAAGAGCACCAGCGAGCGAGGCGTCACATTATTTAATATATTAGCAGCCTCCGTCATTTCCACCATAAAGGTTGATTCGCCCAAGGAAATATTGTCTGAGGCTCCTACCCTCGTGAAAATCTTGTCCACCAAACCAATTTTCGCGCTCTCTGCTGGCACGAAACATCCTATCTGCGCCAACAGTACGATTAAGGCCGTTTGGCGCAAGAGAGCCGATTTACCAGCCATATTCGGACCAGTAATGATGATGATTTGCTGATGCTCTGAGTCAAGATAGATATCGTTTGGCACGTAATGTTCGCCCAAAGGCAACTGCGTCTCAATGACAGGATGGCGACCCTGCTTGATGTCTATCACGTCGCTGGCATCAATCACAGGACGCACGTAGTGGTTCTCTTCAGCCGTCTTGGCAGCACTCAGCAGACAGTCGAGATGGGCAATGACATTGGCGTTGATCTGAATCTGAGGAATAAACTCCTGCATAGCCAGCACGAGGTCGTTGAACAGCTGAGCTTCGAGCGAGAGAATCTTATCCTCGGCACCCAGAATCTTCTCTTCGTATTCCTTCAGTTCCTGCGTGATATAACGCTCTGCCTGAGCCAGCGTCTGCTTGCGAACCCACTCCTGTGGCACCTTGTCCTTATACGTATTGCGCACCTCAAGGTAATAGCCAAAGACATTATTATAGCCTATCTTCAGCGACTGGATACCTGTCTCCTGGGCTTCACGTTCCTGAATCTGCAACAGATAATCCTTACCAGAATAAGCAATATGTCGCAATTCGTCGAGTTCTGCGTTCACACCGTCGCGAATGACACCTCCCTTTGCAACAAGCTGTGGCGGGTCGTTCTGAATCTCGCGTTCTATCCTGTCGCGAATACTCTCGCAAAGATTCAGCTGCTCCCCTACCCTTTTCAGCGATTCGTTGTTGGCATAGAGACACGCTGTCTTGATGGGTTGGATTGCCTGCAGGGCCATCTTTAGCTGTACCACCTCACGAGGCGACACGCGACCCACAGCGACCTTTGAAATGATGCGCTCCAAGTCACCCATACGATGCAGTTGGTCGTCAACACACTGGCGGAACTCTGGTTCGCGATAGTAATATTCCACAATATCCAGACGCTCGTTGATGGGCTTTTCGTCCTTCAGCGGAAATACCAGCCAACGACGCAACATACGACCACCCATAGGCGTCACCGTATGGTCAATGACGTTGAGCAGCGACTTTCCGTCGTCCTGCATAGGCGTGATGAGTTCCAGCGAACGCACGGTAAACTTATCCAGACGCACATAGCGCTCTTCCTCGATACGAGAGAGCGAGGTGATATGGGCAATCTGCGTGTGCAACGTCTGTTCCAGATATTGCAGGATGGCACCAGCAGCAATGACGCCACTCTTCAGGTGGTCAACGCCAAAACCCTTCAGCGACTTCACGTTGAAGTGCTTGAAGAGTTTCTGATGGGCCGTCTGCTCCGTAAACACCCAGTCGTCGAGTTCGAAAGTCACGAGACGATTGCCAAAGTAGCGTTCGAAGTCGTGTTTGCGACCCCTATCGTAGAGCACCTCCTTGGGTTGGAAATTGCCAATGAGCTTCTCCACGTAATCGTAAGTACCTTCGCCTACCAGGAACTCACCCGTCGAGATATCCAGAAACGAAACGCCACAGGCCGCCTTGCCAAAGTGCACAGCCGAAAGGAAGTTGTTCTCCTTGTAGTTCAGCACCGTATCCTGCATAGCCACGCCAGGCGTCACCAGTTCCGTAATACCTCGTTTGACGAGCTTCTTCGTCAGCTTGGGGTCTTCCAACTGGTCGCAGATGGCCACACGTTTGCCAGCACGAATCAGCTTTGGCAGATAGGTGTCGAGGGCATGATGGGGAAAACCAGCCATCTCGTCGCCCTTGTTGTAGCCATTATTCCTATGAGTGAGCGTAATGCCCAATATCCGCGAAGCAATAACAGCATCCTCGCAATAGGTCTCGTAGAAGTCGCCACAACGAAACAGCAACAAGGCCTCAGGGTACTTTGCCTTGAAGTCAAAAAACTGTTTCATCATCGGAGTCAACTCCTTACCTTCCTTCGTTGCCATCTTACTTTTGAATTTGTTTGCAAAGGTACGAATAAGTGAGCAAAAAGCCAAAAGTTTTTTGAGCTTTTTCGATTGCAACGCCACACTCTGCACCTTTAGGTCAGAGAACGGAAGTACCTTGACCAAGGGTCAATGTTACAAAAAAAAAGCGGAACCACCAAACGTTCCGCTCTTTTTATTTTGAGTTCTTTTAATGATTACTTATTCACAAACTTGAGCTTTGCTCGAGTTTGTTCACGCTCGATAAAACTTGAACAAGTTCAGTTTTATTCTCACTTATTCACAAACTTTTTACCGTTCTTGATGACCAAGCCCTTGTAACCAGCATTCACCTTCTGGCCAGCTACGTTGTAGATAGCACCATTATCAGCCTTAACAACATTGATGGCGTTGACGCCACTTGGATCGGGAACCTTCAGCTCAACCTTAGTCAGCGTGAAGCCAACACCCTGGAAGCGGAGACCGTTCTTCTGGAGATAATCCAAAGCCTCAGCGGTTGCAATCTTACCCTCGAAGTGAGTCTCGTCCTTAGCCAGTGTTGCCTGAATATCGGTAAAGTCAGACCAATCCTGATACTTGAAGATAGGATTATAATCTGCTGTAACGTCCTTTACTGAGCAATAGATGATATCACCAACCTCAGCAACCTCGAAGTACTTGGGATCAACAGTAGAAGAAACGCCCCATCCGTTATAGACGATTTCACCTTCCCACATCTTCAGGGAACCACCAGCCTCAGGACGAACAGGAACATCGCCACCAGCCTTCACAAACTCTGCAGTAGTACCGAACCAGATACCTTCTACCTCAACAGAAGCAGCTGCACTACCACCCTGGATTGTAACCTGCTGAACGTGCTGTGCATAAACGTCGCCAATACCAACGCCACCAGTCTCAGCATTACCATGAATCATTACGCTCTTCTTATCAAGTTTGATTCCAACCATTCCTGTGCCGTCCATTGCAGTTGTAGTAGCAGCGAATACAGGACCCCATGACTCATTCTTTGTCCATTCATCATAAGTGATGCCGAAATTAGGAGTTGCCGATGCATTCTTGAACTTAATCCATACATAGTCAAACTGGGTCATGTCTTTGCCAATGTAGATGGCACCGCCCTTCCAGCCTTCACCCATTGTAATCACATTGCCTTCGATGGTGCAATTGTCCCAAGGAGTGAACTTGCTGACAGGAACCTCATAAATAGTAGCACTTGGATCAATGCCAGGATCTTCACCAGCAACCTCTTCAATAGCGATAGGCAGGAACTGGGCATTCTCCTTATAAACGCTGATTACACCAGTGATGTTATAGGTCTTACCCTCTTCAGGAGCAGCAATTTCAAGATTAAACGTGTTATAGCCTTTAACCTCTACACCACCCTGTGAGATAGTGAAATTCTTACCCTCAGGAGCAGTATAAGTTACACCCTTCAGAACAACAACCTGATTCATGTTTGCAGCCACAACATCCGTGATTGCTGCATCAGGATAGGTAACCAGTACAGCTGAAGTACCTGCTGTAGGCAGGACGTCATCAGGAACAGCCTCGAACAAGTTATTATAGATACTTACCTTACCAGTCCAATTAGCTGTAATTCTCGAACCGATACCCAGATTTGCAAACTTTGTTTTACTGCTATCATAAATAAGGCTTGAACCAGTGTCATCCTTAATATAAGCGTAAGCTCCATTTAAATAAACTACCAGCACATCACTTGTGTAAGTAAATGCGGTCTTGTCCTCCAAAGCATTCAGAGCTGCAACGTTAGCAACGGTTGTCTCCTGTCCAGGAGTCGTTGCCTCATTAACTGTCAACTCATATTCAGCCTTACCTGCTTCAAACTCATCAGTTTCTGCTGACTCAGCCTTGATGGTGGTTTTACCAGCGGCAATCAGCGTAATGGTGCCATCACTTGCGATGGTAGCAACGGTCTGATCAGAGCTGCTATAGGTAACTGCCAAATTGTTCTCGTTCTGCAAAGTTGGGAAAACATTATCGTCAGCACCAATAGTTACAGTTCTGGAAGATGTACCCCAAGAGAGACCTGCAGCTTTCTTTCCCTGGCCTTGGAACAGCTTGATGTCATCCAGACGAGCGTTAGCACTCAAACTATTATTGAAAGTAATGGTAAGAGTACCACTTGCTCCTGTGATAGCATAGGAATAGTCATTTCCAGAGCCTGTGTTTTCGCCAATTGTACCACCAGAAACTTCAACAGGAATATTTTTGTTACACTTGAAAGACAGGGTCATATCACCACTATTGCTTCCAAGATTAACAGTAGCGATAAACTTACCTCCACTCTTGGCTACCAACAACTCGGGAGCCTCGCCACCTGCAAGTTTTTCGCTGTAAATGGTTGTTCCGCTCTTGAAAGAGCCATCAGCATTGGTAACAGTTCCTTCGAAAACATAGTTCTGGTTTACACCATCAAGTACTTTCTTTACATAGTCACCCCAAGAAGACCAGTCTTCCTGCCAAATGACATTCTCAGCTGATACATTACCAACAATCATAGCCAATAAGGCTATAAACGAATAGCGTAAAATTTTGTTCATAAGCGTTTTTATTTAAAAAGTTAATAATACGTTGTTTCTTTGTTTTGTGGCGCAAAGATAAGAAAAAAAAGGAAAACANNCTCGAGGTTTGCTACCGGTAAACTGGCAGTTTGCTACCGGATAACCAGCCGTTTACTACGGGCAAACCAGCCTTCAGCAGGGAGCAAAAGGCCGTTCATCAGGGAGGGAAACGGGACTTTTTAAGGCGTTCAAAAAGTGTTTATTTTGTAAGCCGCTGAATAACAAGTAGTTAGGAAATGAGCCATATTTCAGCTATACGAGTCCGAAGTAGGAGTTGGTGGATTTCGCGCGATTCTCACGAGTCGGTTTGTAAAGTTATTTCTTTTTTGTTAATCTGATTATTGGAATAACCCTGGCAACGTCGCAAAGACAAGAAAAAAAATCGGACCGACCCAATGTCAGCCCGATTTTTTTATCAAATGATTACTCTGTCAATTCTTCAACGAAAAAGCCTTAGAAATCAAAATCCGATCCAGTATCCAATCCTGGAGCGAGGATTTCGTTGGGATCTGTGATTTCCGTATCGCTCTTTGGCAGTGATCCTGCCAACAGGGGCTGGAACGTATTAATGTCCACTACTACCATTTCGGGCTTAAAATATGTCTTCTTCATAACTTATGTCCTCCTATATTTATTTTACTACGTATTTTTTACCATTCACGATGTAGAGTCCCTTCGTAGGTTGAGCAACGCGCTGACCAGCGAGGTTATAGAACTCACCTCTACCCTCTTCCATCTTACTTCTTACATCGTTCATGCCAGTGGTATTACCATCACCAACAAGGCCAAAGAACTCAGGAGCACTGGAAGACTTGTTCACTGAAATATAGCACTTTCCTGCAGGAACTTGCACGCCAGCCTGTACCTTATAGAAGCCTACAATGTCATTTTTCTTTGCCAGTGCATAAACGTCATAAGTAGCATTACTTGTTGTTGTGCCCGATGAAACTCTTAGTCTATTAGTAGCAACTTCATCAGGAGTCTCTTCTTTCGTCAGGTCATATGAACCTGCAGTACCCTTCAATACTACAGCGCATCCAGCGGGAGCCTTAGTAATTGGAGTTAATGTTACGTTGTTGTCACCCACTGCAGAAACCACGAAAGCCTCAAGTGTGCCAAATGAGAGGGCTGCATCCTGATAACAATAGGTCATATAACCATCAGAACCCATTGTAATGTTAACCTTTGTGTTAAATTCAGTTTCTGTGCAATAGGTTACAGTTATTTTTGTCAAAGTAATAGTGCCTCCCTCGTTGTGTGTAAGCTTTACCTCTTGTGACTTTCCTGACCAGATGGTTCCGTTCTTTACGCCACCACCACTTGTCAATTCAAGGTTTGAGCCACCTGTCAGGTCAATTCTCGTGATATATTTATCACCAGTTACAGAGAGTGTAATATTACCTGCTGCTTTTGTGCCTGACGTCTTATATAATCTTAAGTCTGCTCCATTGTACCAAATGTTTCGTCCTGCTACAGCTAGAGTTACATTACCTGCAGTCCATGTTGTTTCTGTAGTATTATTAGCATCAGTGCCAGGAGTAGCACCAGATCCATAGTCTCGATTTATAGCAAAATCGAACACACCATCTACAATTGTGCCTTGAACAATCAGGTTATAAGAAGCAGAACCTGCCGTATAATTAGCAGTAGCAGGTACACTGGCAGTAATGGTTGCATTACCTGCCTTCTTAATGGTCAACTTACCTGTCGAACTGTTTACTTCTGCAACAGCGGTATTGTTGGAAGAATATTCTACTGTACCATCGCTATTGCAAGTAAGTGTAGGCTCAGTAAATGCTTCACCTAAAATATTTGTATAGCTAGCTTCTGGGAAAGAAATAGTCGTTTGATTAAGCGAACTTTCGTATGTATAACTGATATAATAGCATTTTACACCTTTGGCAATGTTGGTTACCGTTACCGTCAATACAGTTCCAGATGCTGTATTATCCGTAGCAGATACAACGACATCATCTGTTCCACTCAAACTCCCTGAACCTACGGTTGTGCTTCCAACCTTTAACGTTACATCACCTGCTGTGTTAGAAAAACCTCCAAATTTAGCACTGAATGCTTTAATTGTTTGACTTTTAGGTAATGTTGTAGTAAAAGTAATACTGGTAACAGGTTTAGTTGAAGCACCAACTTGACTGTATGCCGCATTCTGGGTGAATGATTTATCATTGCTTGTTACAGTAGTAATAGTCCAAGTGTTTCCTTGGCTATCCTCACCACTATCAGTATAAGTTACAGGACCTGTACCTGAAGAACTGCTACCTTGGATTTTGGTGCTACCAGTAGCATTTCCAAAATTGATAGTGCCAACAACATCCGCTGCCCACGCGCTCGAACTTCCTGCTATCAGGGCAAATAGCAGAAGCATTGTCTTAAGTAAAAGTTTCTGTTTCATAATTTTTATATTTTGGTTTATAATGAATAGATTGTCTAACGATAGTTGAACTCAAATCGGCTGACAAGTGTGAGCACACTCGCTGCCGAACACAAGTCGACTGCAAAGATAGGAATTAATTTGCTAACACCAAAAAAAAGAATGTGAAATTTCCCTAAAAATGAACGGCGCAGGGTTACCGTTACACAAAAGCGCTTTTTTGTGCAATCGAAAAGCAAAGCGGCTCCCTTTATATATGTGTGTGTGGTTTTCTGCGACTTTTCTTTTTATATTTTTTCTTTTCTATGGGGTGCAGGGGCCGTCTTTTCTTTGTTCTTTTTGCTTTTTAGCTCTTTTAAGACACGATTTTGTCGTTTCGATTTGTAGAAAACATCTTGCTGTTTTTCGAACACGATTGCAACGCCACACTCTGCTTGCAGAGAATCTCACGAATCTCACAAATCTTTCCAACGTGTCTCGAAAAGCGAAGCGGCATATATATATGTGTGTAGTTATCTCATCTTTTTCTAGTACTCCGCTCTATTCTTTATAAGAGGGGTGCAGGGGGGAATTTTTCTTTTCTCCTTTCTTTTTCTCTCTTTTAAAACACCACTGAATACTTTCGGAGTAATTGAAAATACTCTTGGACTAATCGGAATTTCTTTCGGAGTAATCGGAATTTCTTTCGGAGTAATCGAAATTTCTTTCGGAGTATTTTTTGAGCGAAAAATTTGGTGTTTCGCATATTATTTATTATATTTGCACCCAATAACCAATACTTAAAAGCGTATGAAACAACTACAACACATGATTCTCATGCTATGCTGCCTGATGCTAAGCCCTCTGACAGCGTGGGCTGACGGCGATCCGAACGCCATTGTGTTCCAAGAAACGTTCGACAAGACGAGCGGAACAGGTGGACGCGATGGTAAGTTTTCAGGGAGCATTGCCCAAGGCACCATCAAGTACGACAACGATGGTTGGGCGTCTGCCGTCAAATGTGGCGGTGCCAATCAATGTGTCAAATTCGGAACTGGCAGTGACAATGGCGTACTGACGACGCCAGAGATTTCGCTGGATGGCGCCAGCTATGCCTTGCTATCCTTCAGTGCAGCAGGTTGGGGCGACAGCAATAAGAACAAATTGGCCATTACAGCCAATGCGGGCTTCGAGCTGTCGGGCGACAACAACATCACGGAACTGGTTAACGAAGAGTGGGAGGACTACACGGTGCTCATCAAAGTGACCGACGCCAATGCTACCCTGCAGCTGACCTTCACAGGCAAGCGCGGATTCCTGGACGACGTCGTGGTAAGAAAGATTACCACCATACCGACACCCACGTTGCCTGACGACTTTACGTTCTTCCCCAATACAACGGAGGAAAAAGCCAGCAAGCACGTCATGCTGACACCCGTGAACTACACGGTGGCTTACTACACGACGGACGGCTCGACACCATCGAGTTCGAACGGCACTGAGGCCCTGCAGACAACGGGTGTGCCCATTCACGGCACAACCACCGTCAAGGCTATTGCATACGTTGGCAATATGGCCAGCGAGGTGGTTACCAAGACCTATACGCAGGGCAACACGGTGAACGGCATCTCGGCGTTCTGCGATCTGGCAGACGGCACAGAGGCGCGCATCTTCCTGGCTGACGACGCAACCCACGAAACGCGCGTGTTGTACTACGACGAGACGCGCCATCAGCTCTTCGTGCGTGAAAACACCAAGTCGCTATGCGTCGATTTCGGCAATACGGCGACGTTCTCCCCCACCCCACAATACAATCAGCATATAGGCGGATGGATTGTTGGCAAGAAAGCGACTGACAACGGAATGCCCAAGCTGGTTGCTACCGACAACACCTCGACGGCTTTCCTGGCCATTGCCAATCCTGTGACGGAAAAGCAGACAGCGCCTGTAGAGATTGCTGCCAGCGACCTGAGCAGCTATCCTGCCGACTGGGTGGCCGTCAAAGAACAGCGCGTAGGCACTGACTTGGCTGTCACTGACCGCTTCGGAACGGGAGCCTACGACGGTGCGCTGACTGACTTGTCGGGTATCGTGATAGCCACCAGTCCGGCGCAGGTTGCTCCCGTCACGCAGAATAGCATCCCTGGCGTAGTTTACGTCTTGGACGAAAGCCAGGCGTTTACTTCGCCCACGACGGACATTGCCAACGCTACCGTCCGCCTGAAGCGAACCTTGAACAAGGATTACTGGAACACGTTTGTGGTGCCCTTCGACATTCCAAACATGAACGCCAGCATCTTTGAATATACCGGTTCGGACGGCAATACCATGCACTTCACTGCTACGACGAGTATTGAGGCTGGTACACCGTATCTGATAAAGCCAAAAGAAGGAAACATCATAGACCAGACGTATTCAGACGTGACGCTGACGGCACAGTCTGCCAAGAGTGTGGACTATGGCGACTACAAGTTTGTGGCCACGTACAGCCCAGTAACGCTGGCTACGGACAAGACAGAGTTGTTCCTGACTACTGACGGCAAGCTGGCCTATCCCGCAAGTGCCAGCGAGGCGACAATGAAAGGAATGCGTGCTTATTTCCAAGTTCCCGCCAGTGCTAATGTTGCACTCTTCGTAGATGGCGAAGGAACCATTACGGGCATTGAGGAAATTGACAATTCACAATTGACAATTGACAATGTATACAACCTGAACGGACAACGTGTGACACAACCCAGAAAGGGACTCTTTATTGTTAACGGCAAGAAGCTTATTATTCATTAAACGACTATGACGACTATGAAAAAGAAGAATTACATCAGTCCAGTAGTCGAAATACTGGATATTAAGAAGCAAACGTTGTTAGCTGGTTCAGTAACGGATGAGGGTAACATCATCATTGGCGATCCAATACCGGGTGATGCCGGTGATGCTGCTGCATCAGAATTCGACTTCGACCCGACGAACCCATTGGGGCTGTTATGGACGATAGTGCTGTTGCTGATGATGTCGTTGACTGTCAGTGCACAGAACATCATTACCGTTGAGCCTGCCGGTCCTGCACCTGACAGCAAGACGCACGGCATGAAGATCTACCTCAGTTCTGGAACGACGATAGAATACGACTTCGACGAGCTGAGCCACGTGACCTATTTGCCAGGCATCGGTATGAAGGTGTATCTGAAAAACGCCACGACATCCGTCGACTACCTGTTCTCGCAGATGACGAAGGTGGATTATATCGAGGATGCCAATGCCAACGCCAATTGGAGAGCATTCAGCATGGCAGACTTCCAGGAAGCTTGGCGACTGGAGTATCCGCACCTGAACGACAATGTGGGGGCAACAGGCAGTACGACCAATAGTCAGGTGGTAGTAAAACGGACGGACGACTACGGCATCACCTATTCCGTAGAATGGGACAACGGGAAAGTGGCTAATCGCTGGACGTGCTACCAGTTGCACGAAGGCAACACACTGTCGGCTACAGACCGCAACGACGACTTCAAGGCTGATCCGGAAGTGGCAGTTTCGCCTATCTTGGAAGACTATAGGAATAGTGGATTCTCGCGTGGACACCTCTGTCCGTCGGCCGATCGCCAGTGTACGGTAGAACAGAACAAGCAGACGTTCTTCCTGACAAACATGCAGCCTCAGTGGCAGAAGCACAACGGCGGACTGTGGAAGAATCTGGAGGACTTGGTGCGCAACTTTGCCACCGACGACAGCAAGACCGATGCCCACTGCGACACGCTGTATATCGTGAAGGCTGCTACCATTACGGATAAGGTGACCATCAACGATGCGGAAGTAGACGGCATCTATGCTGACAGATGCGTAGGAGGCGAAGGACACACCCACGAACTGATTGTGCCCAAGTACTTCTACATGGCGCTGTTGCACTACAACAAGGCGACAGACACGTATCACGCCATTGCTTTCTGGACGCTGCACAAAGACGAAAGCGACACCAACAAGAACTATGGCGACTATGCCATCAGTATCGACGAACTGGAGAAGCGTACAGGCATTGACTTCTTCTGCAACCTGCCCGACGACGTAGAGAAGGAAGTGGAAGCGAAGGTAGAGCTGGGATTCTGGAAACTTCAGTAAACTCCGTAAAAAGATTTACAATTCACGTATATCACTAAAAACGATAACGCTTATGAAACTGGATAGATTATTCATGATGGCAATAGCACTGTTCGTGCTCTCAATTGCCAATGGTTTTGCTCAAGGACCAAACGATTCTGGTGATTACTACAAGCCCGCTGACGGCAAGAAGGGTAAGGAACTGAAAACCGCCCTGTGTGGAATTATTTATGATCGCAATGAGGGAGGCGACCTCAATACTGCCTACAAAGCGTTGTGGACTCACTTCAAGACGACGGATGCGAAGCCGAATGGAAAGGTTTGGGATATGTATTCCAATAAGCGCGAAATGGAGTTTGGTACTGATCAGGCAGGAAATTACAGCAAAGAAGGCGATGTGTATAATCGTGAACACTCCATGCCTAACAGTTGGTTTGGTGGTAAGATAATGCCAATGTATACTGATCTCCACCACCTCTACCCCACCGATGGTTATGTCAACAACAAACGCGCTAACTATCCTTTTGGCGAGACAGCAAATCCGAGTTGGAAATCGGCCAACGACTTCAGTAAGTTAGGCAAATGTACCTATCCCGGTTATGATGGCGTCGTCTTTGAGCCCAACGACGAATACAAAGGTGATTTTGCCCGTACTTATTTCTACATGGTGACTTGCTACGAAGAGAAGTTGCCTGATTGGTATTCGAACTATTCTGAGTCGAAACCCACTCTCGACGGAAAAACCTATCCTGGTCTTAGCCCGTGGCAACTGGAAATGTTGATGAAATGGGCGAAGAACGACCCTGTGAGCGAGAAGGAAATCAACAGGAACAATGCTGTTTGGGGCATTCAGAACAATCGCAATCCGTTTATCGACTATCCTGGCCTTGAGGAGTACATTTGGGGCGACAAGAAGGATGAGGCTTTCAGTTACGACAACTACTCGTCGGGCATTCAGAACATAGAGGGAAAAGATGAGATTGAGGGCTATTATTCTGTTGACGGAAAACGCCTTCAGAAGCCTCAACGAGGGGTGAATATCGTGAAAACTAAGAGCAGAAGGACGAAAAAGATAATAAAAAGGTGATTTTTCCGTTGGTTATCTGAAAGATAAATCGTAACTTTGAGCAAGCTCGAAGTTACTTTCGTTCGAAAAATCCCAAATTTATTTGGATTTTTGCTCACTTAATCGTAACTTTGCAGGCAATTTGAAAAAACAAGACAAGAAGATATGGAATACAACTTTAGAGACATTGAACAAAAATGGCAGAAGCGATGGGTGGAGAATGGCACTTATCGCGTAGTGGAGGACGAGAAAAAGAAGAAATTCTATGTGCTGAACATGTTCCCCTACCCTAGCGGTGCGGGACTTCACGTGGGCCATCCGCTTGGATATATTGCCAGCGACATTTATGCCCGCTACAAGCGTCAGCAGGGCTTTAACGTGTTGAACCCCATGGGTTACGACGCTTACGGACTGCCTGCAGAGCAGTATGCCATTCAGACAGGTCAGCATCCTGAGAAGACGACGTTTGAAAATATCAACCGCTATCGTTCGCAGTTAGACAAGATTGGTTTCTCGTTCGACTGGGAACGTGAAGTGCGCACTTGCGACCCCATCTATTACAAGTGGACGCAGTGGGCTTTCCAACGCATGTTCAAGTCATATTTTAGCCTGTCGTCGCACAAGGCTCAGCCAACGATTAAGCTGATTGAGCACTTCGAACTGATGGGTACTGAGAACTGCAACGCCCTGGGTACTGAAGAGTTGCACTTTACGGCTTCAGACTGGGCCGGCTTCTCTGAGAAGAAGAAGCAGGAGGTGCTGATGAACTACCGCATTGCCTATCTGGCTGATACGATGGTGAACTGGTGTCCGAAGTTGGGTACCGTGCTTGCCAACGACGAAGTCGTTGATGGCGTCAGCGTTCGTGGCGGCTATCCTGTGGTGCAGAAGAAGATGCGTCAGTGGTGTCTGCGTGTCTCGGCTTATGCTCAGCGCCTACTCGATGGTCTCGAAGAGATTGACTGGACTGAATCGCTGAAGGAGACCCAGCGCAACTGGATTGGACGCTCAGAGGGTACAGAGGTGGAATTCAAGGTATGGCAAGACCCCTCCAACCTCCCCTGTCCAGGGGAGGCTACCGGGACTCAGAAAGCCCCCCTCAACAGGGGGGACGGGGGGTCTTTCACTATCTTCACCACTCGTGCCGATACGATGTTTGGTGTGACGTTTATGGTGCTGGCGCCTGAATCAGACCTCGTGGCAGAGTTGACAACCCCTGAGCAGAAGGCTGAGGTAGAAAAGTATCTGGACTATGTGAAGAAGCGCACAGAGCGTGATCGTCAGATGGACCACAAGGTAACTGGCGTGTTCTCAGGTAGTTACGCCATCAATCCGTTTACGGACGAGAAGATTCCCATCTGGATTGCAGAATATGTGTTGGCTGGCTATGGTACTGGTGCTATTATGGCTGTTCCTGCTCACGACTCTCGTGACTATGCCTTCGCCAAGCATTTCAATCTGCCCATCATTCCTCTGATTGAGGGTGCTGATGTCTCTGAGGAGAGCTATGACGCTAAAGAAGGTATCATGTGTAATTCTGCCTCTAAGAAGTTCAGCCTCAACGGTTTAACCGTTAAGGAGGCTATTGCTGCTACAAAGAAGTTCGTAACAGAGCAAGGATTGGGTAGGGTAAAGGTGAACTATCGTCTGCGTGACGCTATCTTCTCTCGTCAGCGCTATTGGGGCGAGCCGTTCCCTGTTTACTACAAGGACGATATGCCCTATATGATTCCAAAGGAATGTCTGCCTTTGGAGTTGCCTGAAATCGATGAGTACAAGCCCACAGAAACGGGTGAGCCCCCATTGGGTCGTGCCAAGATGTGGGCTTGGGATACGAAGACGGATAGTGTGGTCGATAAGTCGCTTATCGACAATAAGTCTGTCTTCCCATTGGAGCTGAACACAATGCCTGGCTTTGCAGGCTCTTCGGCTTACTATCTGCGCTATATGGATCCCAAGAACGAAAAGGCTCTTGTCAGTCGTGATGCTGATGAATACTGGCGCAATGTGGACCTCTATGTTGGTGG
>LXOW01445736.1_pt1 | contig 19911 bp, 16 predicted proteins | sample 1368591 | NCBI WGS metagenome assembly LXOW01 (sample SAMN04884650, study PRJNA319009) | bovine gut metagenome | isolation source: Cow rumen | host: Bos taurus | place: Italy: Legnaro (PD) | collected 2014-07-09
TCAACAACCAAGGCACTGCCCTGGAATCTCTGGGGTCTGTGGAAGCGTTTATCAAAGTATTACAGGAGGAATTGACATGAAAAAACTGATCTCGCTTGCACTTGTTTTCGTGCTGCTGCTTTCCTGCCTTGTGGGCTGCCAGGACGTCTATGACGATCCTTCCTCCGACGTGAAGGAAATCAGCCGGGACGACGCCATCCAGGAAATGGAAGCAATCCTCTCCCGCGTGAACGTCTACAACGAGGATGCTCCCGTGGATCTGGACATGGTGGACTACTCCGACGAGGCCGACGCCCTGGCGGATATTTCCGTCTACCCCATTACGGTCCAGGGCAACGGCGCCATCAACATCGAAATCGCGGCGGACACGGAGCTCTCCTCCGACGCCCCCGACGACTGGATGAACATCCTGGCCAAGAAATTCAACCAGGAAAACCACGAGTATAACGGCAAAAAGGTGACCATCACCGTCCGGCAGATTACCGGCGGCGAGGTGGTGACCTACATGCGAGCAGGGCTGTATCAGCCTGATCTGTACGTCCCCAGCCACGGAGCCTGGGGAAAGATGCTGGATGCCTCCGGCTTCCAGACGATCACCCTCTGCGAACGGCTGCTGGGCAATACCGCCGGCATTCTGATCTCCAACAAGGTCTATGACGATTTCATCGCAAAATACAAGGAAGTCACCATGAAGACCGTGGTGGAAGCCACCATCAACAAGGACCTGACCTTTGCCTACACCTATCCCTACGCCTCCAGCACCGGCCTCAACATGCTGACCATGATTCTGGCGGCCTTCGACCCGGAAAATCCCCTGTCGGAAACTGCTGCCAACAAGCTGATGGAATACCAGAAAACCGCGCCCCCCACCGCCCACACCACCGCTATCATGCGCAACAACGCCAAGCGCGGCATTGTCAACGCTATGGCTATGGAGGAGCAGGCCTACGTGCTGAACAAGGAGCTGCAGGACTACGTCTATGTTCCGGTTGGCATTCGCCACGACCATCCTGTCATTACCTTCTCCTACGTGAGCCAGGAAAAGCAGGAGGCCGCCAAGCTCTTCATCGACTACTGCCTGACGGACGACGCCCAGAAGCTGGGCACGGAGAAGGGCTTCAACCGCCACGAGGACTACAAGGGCCAGGACCCCGGCCTGGACGGCATGGGTTATCTGGCCGCCCAGAAGCTCTGGAAAAAGAACAAGACCGGCGGCCGCCCCGTTATCGCGGTGTTCGTAACCGACGTTTCCGGCTCCATGCGTGGCACCAAAATCGCCACCCTGCAGGACGCTCTGGTACGCTCCGCCCAGTTTATCAGCTCGGACAACTACCTGGGGCTGATCTCCTACTCCTCCGACATACACGTGCTGCTGCCCATCGACAAGTTCGATTCCATGCAGCGGGCAAAATTCTCCGGCGCTGTGAAGCAGATGAACGCCAACGGCGGCACCGCCATCTATGACGCCACCATGGCCGCAACCAAGCTGCTGCTGGAGAAGCAGAAGGAGATCCCCGACGCAATCCCGGTCATGTTCGTCCTGTCCGACGGACACCAGGAGGGCGGCGTCAACCTGGACCGAATCCTGCCCATTGTCAAGTCTCTGAAAATTCCCATCTACACCATCGGCTTCGGCATGGAGAGCGAGGACGAAGAGGAAATGCGGAAGCTTTCTCAGGTCTCCGGTGAGGCCGACCTGACCGACGCCGGCGAGAAGGACGTGGTCAACGTCCTGCGCGGCCTGCTGAACAGCCGGACGTAATCACATAATCCCGAGGGGCTGCCGCGAGGCAGCCCCCTCTTTTGTGATATTCTCTTGATTCGCCCGCCAATAGCTGGTATAATCAGTGGGAAACGTATCATGCGGGCGCATCCTGTGCGCCCCTACGGAAGACGCGGGCGGCCAATCCCCATAAAGGGCACAGGTGACCACGCCTGCAATTCGGTAGTGCCGATTATCAATCGGCCTTGTCCGGCAGATTGTCGGCGCTACAGAGGGACACGGACGGCAGAGTGCCGTCCCTACAAGGAGGAAATCTATGCTCTATTTGGTTCTTGCCATCGCGGCCAGCGCGGCCATGGCCATTGTGCTCAAATGCTTTCGCAACCAGGAGGGAAACCGCTACGGTATTCTGCTGGGGAACTACCTGACCTGCGTGGTCATCTCCGTGTTTATGCTGCCGAAAACCAGCCAGATTCTATCCGGGAGCTGGGTCACCCTGGTATGCGGCCTCGGCGGCGGTCTGTTCTTCGTGCTGGCGCTGGTGTGCATGCAGTCCAGCATCCGGGCCAACGGGGCAGGGCTGACCTCGGCCTTTGCCCGGCTGGGCCTCATTGTGGCCCTGGGGCTCAGCATTCTGCTCTTCCGGGAGCAGCCCACCGGGCTGCAGTTCCTGGGCATTGGTCTGGCCATTGGAGCCATCATCCTCCTGCGGACGGACCGGGGCACGAAAAAGGGCGGCAAGGGCGGCTTCGGCCTCCTGCTTCTCACCCTGGCCGCCAGCGGCTGCGCGGACGCAATGGCCAAGGTCTTCGACACCTACGGCAGCCGGGCTGAGGACAAGCTGTACTTTTTCTGGCTGTTTGTGACGGCGGTCGTGCTCTGCGCCGGGCTTGCCTTCGCAGAGGGAAGACGGACAAAAAAGAGAATCCACCTCGGCGCTTTCGCCGCGGGGATTCTCGTGGGAATTCCAAATTATTATTCTTCCTATCTGCTGCTGCGGTCTCTCCAGGCGCTTCCGGCCACTGTGGCCTATCCCACCTACAGTACCGCCACCATTCTGCTGGTTCTGGGGCTGAGCGCCCTGCTGTTCAAAGAACGGCTCTCCAAGCGCCAGTGGCCCGGGATCGGGCTGATTCTGGCGGCCCTGGTGCTGCTGAATGTGTGAGCTGTGCATTTGAGGCGGGNNCCCCGCCTCGCTTATTTTACTGGAAATCCTCTTCAAAAGCGAAGATTGCGACAGGCTTTTCGTTGTTTGGAATGCTGAGTTCCCCGGATTGGACGGCGCATCTGCCCAGGAAACCAACCGTTTGGAAAAACAGGGTCTTGCCGATCACGGTCTCCACAAGCGGCGTTACGCTCTTTGGCGCGTGCTGTTTCATCAGCGTTGCCGCCGCAGCGCTCAACTCGCCATAAAGCGCTGCCATTGCGCCAATCGGCTGCTGAAGCATTTCTTCGACCTGCGCCAGTTTCTCCCTTGTAAAAAAGGGGTACTCTTCACTGCCAGAGAGAACTTCTTCCGCAACAGCTGCCTCATTGCCTGCAATACGGCAGCCTTCAGGCAAGACGCCGAAATCCGCAAAGGAAAGCGCCAAGTTATCCCGGGCCAAAGCAAATCCGGCAAACAGACCGCAATCAAATTCCTCGTCGCGGGACTTCTCAAAATCCGTTCCGAAATAAACGCCCAATGCGTCGGTGTTCATTTCGCTTGGTGCGGCTTTCTGGTAATTCTGAGCAAAAACCTTTTGTCCTCTGCACATCAGCAGCCAAAGCAGCGGCCAAAGCAGACGATTCTCTTCCAGATTGCTTCCACGGAAATTGACGGAGCGAACAGCAGGCAGCAGGGCCTTTGCGTCCCGCAGAATTGCTGAAATTGTCTCTGTGCAGAGTGCTTTGGTCTTTGAAAACAGCTCCGTCATGTACGCTGACGTGAATATAATCAGATTGGTTTGATATTTTCCGCCGGAAAGTGCTGTGAGCAGTTTGTATTTTTCAAGCAGCGCAACCTCGTCTTCCATATAGACCGAAGAAACGCCAAGCTCCAGGGATAATTCGCGGATTGTCATTGGCGTGTAATACGCGCTGTGCAGGACGTTTCCGGGCAGCTTGCGGCGAAACAGATCCATGTATTCCCGGTTCAACTGCCCTGAAAAAACCGTTTGAAACTCAAATTTTGCAGGATGATAGCTTTTTTCTCCGAATGTGCGTTCCATGCCGATACCTTCTTTCAACAGTTGCCTTGTTTTAAACAAGTGATATTTCACCATTTCAAGGCTTAGGTTTTGTTCGGCTGCAATTTCTTTGCAGCTCTTTTGTTGGAAATAGTAGGCAAGACAAACTTCCCGGTTGGCTTTCGAGAGCAAGGACAGTTCCCGACGCAAAAGGTTCAGGCGTTCGTCTGAATCCTCCTGTTCCAGAAGCGTCGTCTCCGCGGAGTCCACAGCCTCGCAGCTCAAATCCTCCTCGGGCAGCGGAAGAAGCTGATCTCGACGTTCCTTTTGGCGGATGAATCTGCGAAAGGTGTTTTCCGCAACCTTCCATAGAAACCCCCAAAACGCGTCTTCATTTCTGATCCGGTCAGCCGATTTCAGAACCTCACACACAATCTCCGCAGTCAAATCATCCACGTCATCTTTGTCGTACAGGCGGGCAAAGGCATAACCATAGATGTTTTTCAGGTTGTCAGAGATCAGTTTGGATGCCTGCTTGTGGTCCATATCTGTTCATTCCTTTTTGAAAGCTTTCACCTATATAGTATCAGCCATAGCGGTTTGGTTAAGGTTTTTTCGACTTTTTTTCGTCTTTAGAAAAAATGTACCTGTTCAGTTGACCTGCTGATCGACTGAACAGGTACGAAAGATACGAAAAAAAGAAATCAAAATCTGCTTGGGAAACGCAAGCTGTCAATCCGTGCAGAAGAGCAGGGTCCGGAACAGCCGTTCCGTCTTTTCCCGGCCCATGGCCTGCAGGAAGACGTCGGTGGATGGCCCGCCGTTGGTCAACAGGCCGTTGACGTAGGCCGCGGTCTTCTCCGCCTTGGCGGCCTTGTCCGTCAACGGCGGGCAGTCTGCGTTCATCCAGGCCCGCAGGTGGGCAGCCGCAAGCTGATCGAAGGCCCCGCGCTGGGCCTTCTTTCCTTTTTTGGAGATGCTCTGGGGCAGGCGGATGGTATCATACCAATGCTTGCCCGGGTCCCGCTCCGGCAGGGCGGAAGCCTCCGCCACGACCTTGTCCAGGGCCGGGGCCGAGAAGCCGCCGACGGTGGTGTCGTAGAGCTCGGCGATTAGGGTGTCGTTCCCCATGGCAAAAATGCGGTCATAGGAATAGAGGGGCATGTCGATCTCCTTCGGGTTGACGATGAGGGTGTCCATCTGCATCAGACCGAAAAAGCCCTTGGCCGTCATGAGGCTGACGTGGCCGAAGCCCTCGGCCTCCCAGGCCCGGAGGGTAAAGCGCATTCCCTTCGCCTTGAAGGCGGCAAAGTCCCCCGGGTCCAAAGCCCGGAGAGGCCAACGGTTGGCGATCATATTTAATAGCTGGTCCGACATAAGGATTACCTCCTTCGATTCCGTTGCGCCGCACGGGCGCACACTGTGCGCTTCTACGGTGGAAGGTTTGCATAAAAAAAGCTGTCTGCCGTCCGGCAGGGAGGGCGAAAGGAGAGAAGCGATCCCTGCCGGAGCGAGCAGACCAATCCGGCGAGTCCGGATACAACGTTCGACCAATGCTCAATTCTTCCCGTTCAGGTGATAGAGCGGAAGCAACGGGAGAATGATGGGCGTTTTGTCGGCATATTCCCGGTATGCCGGCTTGTCGCCGTATTGCTTCATCTGCCGCTTTTCCATGCGCTTTGCGCCGTCGAACATGATATAAACAATGGAAATATAGGCCAGGATCGCAAAGATCCATTGGCCGAGCCCCCGGTAGGTGCTCAGACCGGCCACGAAGATCCCTGTCCAAAAGGTGATCTCACCCAGGTAATTGGGGCAGCGGACCACGCAGTAGAGGCCCTGGGTGGCAACCATGCCGGGGTTGACCTTTTTCTGGGCGGATTTCTGCCGGTCCGCCACGGCCTCCAGGACCATCCCGGCGACGCAGATGCCGCAGCCCACCAGGGGGAGGCCCACGTCCACAGAGGCGTTCCGCCAGCGGAACAGCATGGGGCTGACCTGCATCACGTAGAGGGCGGCGACACAGAGCCAGATGGTCACCAGCACAAAGATTGGCATTTTCTTTTCGTTGTTCTTGGCCAGGGAGGCCTTTGCCACGTCGGTTTTCCGGAAGCCGGCGTTTTTGTATTCCCGCAGCAGCAGGAAGCCGGACAGGCGGGCGCCGTAGCAGACAAAGAGCAGCATCTGCGCCAGAACGACCCAAAGCGGGGTGGCCGTGGGAGCCAGGAGGTACATCACGAAGACGGCGATCCCGCCGCCCGCCACCGCCAGGCCGTAGCCCACGGAGAGAAAGTACACGAATTTATAGAAGCCTACGGCGCAAAGGGCGGCGCAGACCAGGAACAGAATGCCAAGCAAGTTCCAGTCCATATTATCCCTGCTTTCCGAAATAGTCCTTGAGATAGGCCGCGAAGCTCTTCTCGCCCACCTCGGTGTCGCCCACCAGGTCGTGGCTCAGGGTCCACTTGGAGAAGAGAATGATATCGTGCTTTCCGGCCTTTTTGATCTTGGGCAGATTGGCCAGAATACCGAAGAGCCAGATGGGCGCCCATTTGATCTTGCAGGGCTTGCCCGCCGCGTCGAAGCACAGCTTGGCCATTTCCTCATAGGAATAGGTCTCCTTGCCGCCCACGTTGTAGGTGACGTTTTTGTCGCACATGTGGGCCGCGATGAAGGCGGCGAAGTCGGCGCAGTCCACCACGTTGGCCCGGACCTTGCCGTAGCCCTTGAGCAGCTGCATCTCGCCCTTGTCCACGTAGGGCTTGAAGACCTTGGCAATATCATAGAAGTAGCCGGTGGGGCGGTAGATCACCCAGTCCATGGGCTGCTTTTTTAACTCCTGCTCTACCAGGTATTTGGCGTGAAGCATAGGAACCTCCTCGGCCCCGGGCTCGTCGCAGGAGATGACGGAAATGTAGTTGAATTTTTTGACCCCGGCCCGCTTGGCCTCGGCGTAGAGGTTCAGATTGCCCTTCTGGTCGATGTCGTAGGCGGTGAAGCGGGTGGAGGCCCCGGTGAGGCCCATGGTGGTGATGACCACCTCCGCCCCCTGGCAGAGACCCTTGAGGGTCTCCGGATTTGTGGCGTCAATGGAGCGGAAAACGTACTTTCCCTCCGTCCCCGCCACGGGACGCTCCTTCAGGTCCGCGGCCACCACCTGGTGACCGGCGGCGCAGAGGCATTTCAGAATTTCCGCGCCCAGGTTGCCGAAGGCGCCGGCAAGTACGACTTTCATCGAAAGCGCTCCTTTCTCCTTACTTCTTGGCCTTTTCCTTGGCCCGCTTGTCGTTGATGATCTTCATGTGTTCGGCGGTGATGAGCTCCACGCCGTTCTCCTTCGCCCAGCTCACGCAGCCCTTTAAAACCATGGGCAGGAAGACCCGGGGCACGCCAAGGACGGTTTGCAGGGCGTCGTCGGTGAATTTCACCTTGTCGTCCACCCGGTCCGCCGCATAGCGAACGGATTCCAGGGAGGCCTTGCGGACCTGGAGCAGCTCCGCGCGCATCCTGCGCTTGCGGTGGAACCAGAAGTTCTTGGAGTCGCGGTAGCCGTAGTCCACGGGCAGGGGTGGGAAATCTCTCGCTTCCACGCCCCGGATGATGGCGTCGCTGTATTGCTTCTTCATCAAAATCCGGTCCACCCGCAGGATGAAGTGGGCGCCGAATTTGCTCGTAATGCCGTTGAAATCATGGTAGGGGCCCTCGTAGCCGTTCAGTTCCCCGGGCTGGTCCCGGTCCGCCCCGTCCAGCTCCCGCATCCAGGTACACTCAATGGCCTGGATGGCGTCGGTCAGCACCTGGGGGCGTTTCTCACCAGTCTGCTCCTCGATTTGGCTGGGCTCCAAGCGGAACTTGCACTTGGGCATCTTGTCCGAGGGCTTGTCGCCGGGCCAGGAGAGCTTGACGGCCTCGTGGAAGGAATCGGGCTTGTCGTCGATGAAGTTGAGGGCGCATTTTCCGGTGCGGAGGATGTTCTGGGCCGTGTTGGAGGAGTTGCGGCAGCACAGCAGCATGGCGTAATAGTCCTTGCCGGCCACGTAATAGGGCTGCACCAAGGAGTAGGGTCCCAGGTTGGTGGAGCCGTCCTCGCAAAGCGTAGAGATGATGACCGTGGGCATGGGGAAAAACATGGATGTCTGGTAGAAATTGTCCACGATCCGAAGGTTTTCAAAGCTACTCATGTTCCATATCTCTCCTCAGATGATTCTGATACTGAACTCCCATAGAAAGATTGAAAAATGTTCCGAGCAGGAATTGCGCCAGACGNNAATTGCGCCAGACGAGGCGGAGGACGCAGGCGGGCTTGACGCCCGGCAAGGACGACAACGAAGTACGGCACAATTCCTGCCGGAACAGGTTAAAGATTTTTATGGGAGTTCAGTATGACACTGCCGCGGCCAGAAACGGCCAGAGCGATGCAAAGGGTACGCCTTCGACCGCCCAGGTCAGCAGCGTGTCGGCGGCAAAGCGCGAGGCAAACCCGTCTTCTGTCCCGGGCAGTTCCACGCAGACCGGAGCCACGAGCGCGGCAAGCTGATTCCGGAGCATCTGATGCCGTGCCGGAAAGGCCGCCTCGAAGGTCCGTTCCGCTTCTTCATCCGCAAAAAGCACCATGTGGCGCTCCGAAAAATCACGCAGCACGTCGTAGATTCCTTGCAGATAGGCCTTCGAATCCGCCGTATCCAGGTCTTTGATTTCGGAGAGGCAGTCCGCCCAGGTTTCCGCCATAAAGGACGCAACCAGCACTTCCTTGGACGGAAAGTAATTATAAACCGTACCCACTGCGATCCCGCAGGCCTCCGCTACGGATCGGATCGTCGTCTTCGCGTACCCGCGTTCGGCAACCTGTTTCCGCGCTTCCAGCAAGAGCTGCGTGCGAACGTTCTCGATCAGTTTCGGCATTCGGGTTCTCTCTTTCTGTTTGGATTCGGCAGTCATTCGACGCCGGGGCAGACGTTACGCGGCCGGCTCAGACGGGACAGCATCCAAGCCGAGCCAGCACAGGATCGCCGCGGCGGTCTGGTGAAGCTGTTCCGCGTTGGAAATCGTGGGGGTTCCGTCCCCGCACTGGGGGCCGTACATGCCAAAGTATGCGTGGCAGCCCCCGGAGATGACGACTTCCTCCGCGTCAGGGGGAAGCTTGGCCCGGCAGCGTTCGTAGCGGCTTTGGTTCAGGACCCCATCCTCGCTCCCCCGGACGCAGAGCGCCCGGAGGCCGGTATCGGAGAGGTCGTCTGTGGAATAGGCGGCCAATAGCACCAGACCCGCGAAGGCCTCCCGGTGCTCGGCCAGGCAGGAGGCCGCAATGTTGCCCCCCAGGGAGTGCCCGCCCAGATACCACTGCCCCACCTGGGGAAAGGCGTCGGGAATGGCAGCCGCCGCGTTCTTGTCCAATACCGCCAGCCGGAGGGGCATTTCACACAGAACGCAGAAAACGCCCTGGGAGGCCAGCTCCCGCATGAGGGGCGCGTAGGCGGTGTGCTCCACCTTCCCGCCGGGATAGAAAATCAGGCCGCAGGCCTCGTTTCCGCTCCCAAAGCTCAGGCTTCCGTCTGCGAGCGTATGCTCCTCCACGTTGAACTCAGCGGAAAAGGCCGCAATGGCAGCCTCGTCGGCGTGATAGTAGGACTCCAAATACCAAAGACAGCCGCCCAACAGGAGAACCAGGATTGCCAGGAAAACCAGCCGTCTGCGTCGACGCTGCTTTCCGCCCTTCTCAGCTTCGGCCGAGGGGCCCGTATGCTCCGGCAATCGCGTCGCCTCCTTGCTTTGTTTTATGAACGCGTTCATTATACATTGTTTTCATTTCTTTGTCAACCCGCCGACCGCAGCTTCACACAAAATTCAAGATTGCTGTATGCTGCGCGCTTTCCCGGCTTTTTCGGGGGACCCCGCGAGGCAAACGCCTTCCCTTCCGCGCTCGCATCCGTCTTTGAACGGCACGATTCTGCGTCTTGGAGGCAAAAACCTGCCACTTACCGAAAAAGGCTGGACAAAGGCCCCGGATTCGTGTAGGATGAGGACACAAAGACGAGCGAGGTGAGCATATTTGAAAGTTGAGATCCGGGTTCAAAAAGAGGCGGCGGTCCCCTACGCCGTCCTGTATGCCAGCGAGATTACGCCGGACGTGCAGCGGGCAGCGGCGCTTTTGGAGGGCGAGGGCAGCGACAAGCTGCTGGGAGAACGGGAGGAACGACTCTTCGTATTGCGGCCTGAGGAAGTCTACATGGTCCGCATTGAGAATGAGAAATGCCTGCTCTACACCCGGGACAGCCAATATCTCAGCGGCAAACGGCTGTACGAGCTGGAAGCCGTCCTGGGCAGCGGGTTTTTGCGGATCAACAAATCCACGCTGGTCAATCTGCAGCAGTTGGACTACGTGGAGCCAAGTCTGGGCGGCTTGATGCTGCTGGTTCTGAAAAACGGCGCCAGGGACCATATCTCCCGGAAGTATCTGCCCGCGTTCAAACAATATCTCGGACTGTAACAAGAGGAGGAACAGAAAATGAAAAACGCATGGAAGTACGCAAAAAAAGGGCTCGTCGTTGCGGCGCTGCTGTATCTCGGCTCCGGTTTTATCAACGGTCTTTCCGTCGGTGCGGACAGCTTTGCCAGCGGCTATGAGACGGCCCGCGGCATCGCCGCAATGGTTCTGACCGGGCTCGGCTTCGGCCTGCCCGCCATCGTCTACGATACCGAGCTGCCCAAGTGGGCCAAGACGCTGATCCACATGGGCGTCGGCTGCACGGTGCTGGTCGGCGCCGGCCTCCTGGCCGGGTGGCTGCGTCCGGAACGGGGCCTGGTTCCCTTCCTCGTCACCCTGGGCGTGCAGATCGCGCTGGCCTTTTCGATCTGGGGCTATTCCCTTCACCGGGCGAAGAAGCTTGCGCAGGCAATGAACAAGCAGCTTCGGGCAAAGCAGGTCTGACCAGGCAATCAACCGTTTCCCGCAGGCAGGGCGGAGCGCACGCGATAATTCATACTGAACTCCCATAAAAATCTTTAACCTGTTCCGGCAGGAATTGTGCCGTACTTTGTTGTCGTCCTTGCCGGGCGTCAAGCCCGCCTGCGTCCTCCGCCTCGTCTGGCGCAATTCCTGCTCGGAACATTTTTCAATCTTTCTATGGGAGTTCAGTATCAACGCTTGCAATCTGCCGGAGGGTGTGATATGCTCTTTCCGAACGAAACCAAGGGAGGATGCGTTATGAGCAAGTATCTGGAAAAAGCAAAGGAGCTGCGGGCCATCGTGACCCCGCATTACAACTGCGGGCAGTCCGTGGTGATCCCCTTCGCCCGGGAGGCCGGGCTCACGGATGAGCAGGCGATGAAGATCTGCGCCAATTTCGGCAGCGGGCTGAAGCGAGGCTCCGCCTGCGGGGCCATTACTGGCGGTCTGGTTGTGCTGGGCCTGTTTGGAATCGACAACCCCACGGCCTTTTATCAGGCCCTCCGGGCCAACCACGAGGGGATGCTGGACTGCGCGGACCTGCTCCGCGTCAATCAAGAGCAGGGCGGGGATCGAAAGGCCCACTGCGACGGTCTGGTCTATGAGTGCGTGTCCCTGGTGGAACAAATTCTGCGGGAAAACGGCAAGCTGTAAACCGAGGCTTCGGTGCTGCCAACAGACAGCGCCGAAGCCTCGGTATGCCGGTTTATAACGATTCCTTTCCGTAATCCGGCAGGGTTTCAAAGCCGTAGCCCACGTGTTCCGGGCGGTGGGCATCCGCCCCGTAGGTCAGCTTGCGGCCCCCCAGCTCCAAATAGCGGCGAATGATCCGGTCCTCGGGATTGGTCTTTCCGGTGATTTTGTAGAGGCCGCCCGTGTTGACCTCCAGGGCGATTCCCTTTCGGATTGCCGTCCGCAAAATCTCTTCGATCTGCGCCTGGTGGTCCTCGTAGCGGTAGGGTGAAAGCTCCCTTGGCACGTAGCGGCACATGTAGTCGATGTGGCCCACGGTATCGCAAAAGTCATACTGTTCCAGGTTTTTCAGCAGGGTTTCGAAGTAGACGGACATGAGTTCCCGCACCGATGGGAAATGATACCAGGAACGGGACGCATCCGCCGGGTTTGCGGGATCGGCATAATATGTGTGTCCATCCAGGTTCACCGGAATCTGGTGGGTGGAGCCAATGATGAATTCCCAGGGGTAGCCCTTCACCAGGGCCTCTGTCTCCCGGGCAATCCCAGCGTTGTCCGGAATCAAGCCAATCTCCACGCCGATATGGACGCGCAGCCGTCCCGCATAGGCCCGCTTGACGGCCTCCAATTCTTGGAAGTAGGCATCCGGATCAAAGCGGAACCACCCCGGCTCTGAAAAACCCATGTCCTGATGGTCCGTAAAGCAGATTTCCGTCAACCCCTTGGCAATGGCAGCCTCGCACATGGCCTCCGGCGAGGCTTCGGAGTCCGTGGAGAACCGACAGTGCATGTGAAAATCCTTTTGTATCATCTGTGTTTCCAACTTTCCTGTTTGGCTTTTTGCCAGTTTCTATGAGGGAGTGATCCAATGAGCGCCTCCTGCGGAAGGTTTTTTTACGGTATCGATATAGACGCCATGCTGAGAATCCGGGGAAACTATGGCCCCGGCGTCAACATCGCAATCGCGAGGAACGGCTGCATAGAAACCTATTGCAGAGGCAGCGGGCGATACAGAACCCCGTTCCCTGTGAAGCCGGATATGCTGTTTCAGGCGGGCTCCGTCAGCAAGCCTGTGTTCGCCGTAACCCTGCTCCGGTATGTGGACAAGGGCGTGATTGACCTTGACGCGGACATCTCCGGGGTCCTGTCGGATTTTGTCCATGCCCCGCTGACCTTTTCCGCGCTGCTTTCCCACACAGCGGGATTCAACGTCCACGGGTTTTTAGGCTATCGGGCCGGACACAGGCCCCTTTCTCTGGAGGACGTGGTTTCCGGCCGGGGAAACAGCCCAAGGGTGAAGCAGGTGCTGCCCTACGGCCTGGTGTATGATTATTCCGGCGGGGGCATCACGCTGGCAGAGCTGGCCTTCACCCGCATCACCGGCATGACGCTCCGAGACGCCTTTGCCCAGGAGGTTGCGGCGCCGCTGGGGCTCCAACGGAGCGGCTATTTCCAGCCGCTGGATGCGGAAATGGCTCCGGACGCCGCATTCGGCGGTCGGCTTTGGAGGTGCACGGACCGTCAGCACGGTTGGCGCTATCATCCGGAGCACGCCGCGGCAGGTCTGTGGACCACCCCCACGGAGCTGGCGGAGATCGGCGTTGCCCTCTCCAGGAGCTATCGAGGGGGAGGCCTTTTGGAACGGGCAACCGCCAAGCGTATGATGACCCCCGTCAAAGAGGATTGCGGGCTTTCCATTTTCCGCGGAGAACGCAACCGGGAGATGGCCTATCACAGTGGACACAACGTAGGCTTTCTGACGCAGTGGTATTTCTCCCTCTCTCAGGATCTCTGCGTAGCGGTGATGGCCAACCAATCCAACCTGCACACCCGCAAAGCCATCAACGCACTGGGAACTCTGTTGTACCGAACCGTCAAAGAACAGCGGTCTCCTGAATAAATGCCGACAGCCGACGCTTAAAAAGCATCGGCTGTCATTGTTTTTCAAGGTTTTCAGACTACCCTGAAGCAGCCCCCCATTGGCTCAATTATTCCTTGGGAAGCTCCACGTCGGCGTAGTCCTTGAACTCCTCGGCGATGATCTCGGCCTTCTCTTCGGCTGCTTCCTTGACTTCCTCAGCCTTTTCCTCTACGGTCTCGGTGGCTTCTTCCACGAAGTCCTTCACAGTTTCGGGCTTGTCGCAGTTGCAGCAGCAATCTTCGTCGTCCTGGCAGCAGCATTTGCAGCCGAACTTCTTCTTGAGGAGCATCAGCACCGCGCAAACAGCGGCAATCGCGCCGATTACGGCCAAAACGGTTTTAATGGTCTTATTCATGGTAGGTACCTCCTGTTAATTTATTTTGTTCCTGTTCAGTATAGCATATATTTTGCCCGGAAGCAAGCAAAAATTGCGTGTTTTCAAATTCGTTACAGTCCCGCCGGCAAAGCGTCGGGCCGTTGACAGCAAACCCAGCGGCGTCCGGCGCACATGCCTTGCACGGTTTTTTTCATCCCCCCAATTCCGCATTTTGCCAAATTTTCTTTTTCATTTAAAGCTTCCCTTCGGCCAGCAGTTGATCCAGCATCTGCCGAATTGCCTGTTCCTTTTGCTTCTCCACCACACAAGAAAGAACGAATCCATTCGTATAGACATCAACGCCCAACTCAAGCAGCGAGATATCCGCAGGGATCTCCCGATTTCCCCCTTCGCTTTCCAGCAGTGCGCCGAATTCCGCCGTCTCGTTGAAGAAGCGAATATTGACCACCGGCGTTTTTGACTCAACCGCCCGGAATACGGACGCCGAGAAGATTTCCGGCAACCATTGGGAGGAAAAATCCTGCTGAATCAGTTGATTTTTCTCCCGTTCAAGCATCTCCACCGCAGTATGCGCATCCTGCCCAAGATGGCAGACCACCGGAAGGACATCCAAGTACAGCCCCACTGACTTATGATTTCTGTTGTTTCTGGCATGGTATAACAGCAATATCGGAAGGTCTTGCGGCTTCTCGCTATGGTTTTTGGCAATATGGTGCAAGATTTTCAGCGCCATCTCTACGGGATTACTCTGGGCAGAAATGAGATAATTCCTGACGGAATACACCATCATACATTTCTCAACATTTTTCTTCTGGTGATAACAATTCACAACCTCAAGATAGCGGTTGAGGTATTCCCGAAGCTCCACGGAAGGCTGCCTTGCGTTGTGCCGGTCTTCCGTGGGCAGCACACGGTTTTGCCTGCCCTTTGTCAAATACTCGATTAAAAGCGCTCTGAATATTGTGCTGGATTCCATATCCCATACTGCATGATGTGCATATAAGGATACCGTTATTCCCCCATTCTCCTTTTCTGTCAGGAAGCACTTTACCAGGAGCCGCTCCCGGCCCACAAACCCTTGGGCAATTTCAGTCAGATGCCAGTCAAGCGCTTCAACCTGTGCCGCCTTCATTGGCGCGGCTTGAATATCTGCTTCCTGCACGTCATATTCGTAATATTTCTTTGTGTGGGTATCATAGGCCATCCGCAGCACAGGATAGTCTGCGGCCAAACGGGCAAACGCACCTTGGACTTCTGCAAGGCTGTGATGATAGACATCGAATCTGTCGGCCATTACGCAGTCCCGTTCCCGCCGCATAAAGAACTCTTGAATGATTGTCTCCTCCGTCTCGGCAGTCTTGCTGGCATGCATTAATACCGCATGATCATACCGGTTGAGCATATTCTCCGCCATCTGCCGTTCGGTTTCCTGCCTCATATCCCCAGCTTCAGCCAAGCCTTCCGCCAGCATGGTTAATTCGGTCTGAATCCGCCCCGCCAGGGTATCCGCCGCTTCTTTTCCAACCTTGTTCTGATTGAAGCCAAGGCAAATCTCCAACTTTTTATCCAAAATCCGGCAATCAACAGAGATTGCTTCCCGCTGCGCCAGTTTGGAGATCCCGCTCAGCTTGGCGTTCTCTCCACTGCCTTGAATCACATCGCGCCGGTCTCCGTCTGCGCCGGAATTCCTATGGAACCGATAGCGGATTTCCCCCGCAAGCCCCCTCAGGTTGGCCTCATCGCTGGTTCGAAGAAGTCCGTAACCAATTCCATGATTCGGAACCCCGCGCAATTGCCCCATGGTCTCCGTCAGCGTCGCTGCCATATCGCTTCCTTTTTTCAGGTTGACCGGATACACGCTGGTGAAGCAGCCTACGGTTCTGTCGATTGATATTGGCTCATGCAATTGGGCCCTGCCATGATCCTCCAGGAACACCGTAATCTGGTTCTGTCCGTTCCATGCGGAAATCGCTTCAAGCAAACCCGTCAGCAGAATGTCATTCCACCCCGCATGATAGGCACGCATTCCCTTGCGCCGCAAGGTCTCCGTCAGGTTCGCATCCAGCGTGAAGGTCTTCGTGATTACCTCCCCTGGGTCGGTTTCCACAACGCCTTCCAGGCCCTTGCCTTCCGCCTCCGTCCTCTGCCAATAGGCAAGCTCCTGCCGCAGCTCTTTGCGCTGGGCATAGGCCGTTTCCAATTCAGACCACTCCTTGAAGGAGGCTGTCTTCGGTGGAAGCTGGATCTCCGATCCGGCCTTCCACTGGCTGTAGGCTGTCTTGAAGTCCTCCATCAGGATTCTCCAGGAATCCTCATCCACAACCAAAGGATGAATCATAAGCAGCAGATAGCTCCGCTCTCCCACATAGAACAGTCCGGCCCGGAACAGCGGCCCTTCCTCCAGATGGAAACCGCCCTGCAGCCGCTGCGCCTCCGCCTCCAATTCGTTTGCGCTTTTCAACTCCTTGGACACCAGCATATACAGCTTGCTTTCCCGGACTGGCAGAATTATCTGTTTCCCATCCCGGAATACCGCACGCAGAATATCATGGTGCTCCACCAGTTTCTGCAAAATTGCGTGAAGGGCTGCTTCCGGCATGCGCTCCTCCGCCGAAAACAGCAGGGATTGAATCTCCTGGCTGCACTTTTCCGGCTTTGATTCCGCAAAGAACGCGCTCTGCGTCGGCGTCATTGGTACTTCCCCGCTCACTGCTCCCTGCTCATACCTGGATTCATTCTGCCGAAGTTGCAGCGCTATTTTCTCTACCGTCAGATTATGCAGGATTATCTGCATTGCCGGCTGATATCCCCTCTCCCGCAGCTTGGAAATCACGCGGATTGCCTTGATGGAATCGCCGCCCAGCTCGAAAAAGCTGTCTTTGACGCCAACCTTCTCCACACCCAAAACCTCTGAGAAGGCCGTGCAGACGGCTTCCTCCTCCGGATTTCCGGGGGCCACGTACACCCGTTCGCTCTTTCCCGCAATCTCCGGCAAGGCTTGCTTGTCCAGCTTGCCGTTCCGGTTCACGGGGAGCTTCCCGATCTGTGTCATATAGGCCGGGATCATGTATTCCGGCAGGGCCTGGGCCAAAGTATCCCGAATTTCGCTGGTGCGGATTTCCTCGTCGCTGACCAGATAGGCGCAGATAGCCTTCTCTCCTTCGGCGTCGGTCCGGACAATTACCGCACAGTCCTTTATGCCTTCTATCGCACGGATACTGTTTTCAATCTCCCCCAGCTCAATGCGGAAGCCGCGAATCTTCACCTGCTCGTCTATACGGCCCAGGTATTCAAGGTTCCCATCCGGCAGCCACCTCGCGAGATCACCGGTCAGGTACAAGGTTCCTTCTCCAAAGGGATTCTGGACAAACTTTTCCGCCGTCAGTTCCGGCCGATTCAGATACCCTCTCGCTACGCCGCCGCCTGCAATGCACAGTTCACCCGGCATGCCGATGCCGCAAAGATTGACCCCATTCAAGATATAAATTCGCGTGTTTTGAATTGGTTTTCCAATGGGGATGATCCGTTCTCTGTGATCGATCGCGTAGCAGGTTGACCATACCGTTGATTCGGACGGGCCATATACGTTTTCAAGCACCGCTTCTGTCTTTTCTCTCAGCCGGTTGACTGTGTCGCTCCCAACAACTTCACCACCCAGCATAATGAAGCGCAAGCTTGAGAATGCGTCTGTATGCCCATCTTGTGAGAGCAGCGCCTTGATTCGGCTGGGCGTTGTTTGCAATACCTCGATTTTGTTCCTCTTGACCATGCGCTCAAAGGCTTGCATTTCGGTCTGTTCATCGTGATTGGCAATCGATACGCTCATCCCATTGCAAAGCGGAAGGATGGCCTCCGTCACAAAAATATCAAACGTCAGGTTCGTGACTGATACGACATGGGAGAGGTTTTTCTCAAATGCGTATTTCGCCACGCTTCTGTCCGACCGCTGCACATAGTTTACAACGTTTTGTTGTTTTACAAGCACACCCTTGGGCTTGCCGGTGGTGCCGGAGGTATAGATGCAGTAGGCCAAATCCTCCGGCTTGTTTACATGGGGCAGGTTTCTGGGTGCGCCGGTCCAGACCTGGCTGTCCGCCAGGTCGATCCTGGGAATATCTGTTTTGATTTCAGCCCGGTAAGTCAACACGGCCTTGGGCTTGCAGTCCCCCAGCATGTAGCGGATACGCTCTTCCGGATAGGTGGGGTCCATGGGGACGTAAGCGCCGCCAGCTTTCAGAATGCCGTAAATGCCCACAATCATTTCCAGGCTGCGTTCCGTCAGCATAGCCACAAAGTCATCCGGCTTCACGCCAAGCTTTCGCAGCTTTCTGGCAAGCTGGTTTGCTTTTTCGTTCAGTTCCCTGTAGGTTAACTGGGTATCCTCAAACACCACTGCTATGTTGTCCGGGGTTTTTCTTACTTGTTTCTCAAACAGGTCAATCACCGTCTGATCCTGCGGATACTCTGTCGCCGTGTCATTGAAATGATAGACAAGCTTCTTGCATTCCACTTCATCGATCAAAGACAGGTCTTCAATTCTCTTATTCGGGGCCGCAAACATCATACAGATTGCTTCCTTGTAGTGCCGGTTCAGCCACTGAATGGTCTCAGTCTTGAACAGGTCAACGCAATACCCGGTGCTAACAATATATTCTGCTTGAACCTTGTAGACCGTGAACCCCAAATCGAACTTGGCAATCTGAGAAGCGGGAACGCCACCGGTAAGTTCCAGTCCGTTCAGCTTTAGCGGGACGTCCTCATTGTTTTGCAGCGTAAGCATCACGTCAAACAGCGGGTTTCGAGAAATATCCCTACGGACTTTCACTGCTTCCACCAGTTCCTCAAAGGGGTATTCCTGGTTTTCGTAGGCTTTCAGGCAGGTTTCCTTCATCTCGGCCAGGAACGCACCAACAGTCTTCTTGCCTTCCGGTCTGCCCCGCATGGCCAGGGTATTGACGAACATGCCCAGCATGGTCTCCGTATCCCGGTGGGTTCTGCCGGAAATGGGGCTGCCAATGACGATATCCTCCTGGCGGCTGTACTTGCTCAGAGTAATCATCAAGGCAGTCAGGAAGACCATGTACTCTGTGGCCCCCGTCTGCTGACACAGGGCTTCCAGCTTCTTGGTCTCTTCCTCCGTCAGTCGGAAAGACTCNNTCCTTGTATTGTACTCGCAGGGCTTCCAGCGCTTCTCCGTTGTACAGGCGGCTGAACTCTTCAATCACGATGTTCATGCTCATACCGTCGGAGATGATATGGTGCATGTCGAAGAAGACGTATTGTTCTGCTTCTCCGGTCTTGACAACCTTGATCCGCATTAAGGGGGCCTGACTCAGGTCAAAGGGGCGCACAAAGTCCGCGAAGCGCGCTTGCATCGCTCCTTCGTCTGCTCCGTATTGTTCTTCGTATTCGATTTTTCCGGCAACTGATTCTGTGATCCGCTGAATCAGTTCCCCGTCCTCCATGCCGAAGCTGGTACGCAGAGCTTCATGGCGATTAATCAACGCCTGGAAGCAGTTCTGAACCTTTTCCACGTCCATCTTGCCCGTCAGCTTCAAGGCTGTGGGCATATTGTAGGACAAGCCAGCCTGGTCCATCTGGGTCACCAGATAGGTCCGCTTCTGGGTAGAGGACATGGGATAAGTGGGTTTCTGCTCCGCCTTGGGAATGGGAATATAGGTCTCCCCACCCGTCAGGCAGGCCGCCAACCCCTCCGGGGTCGGGTGGCTGAACACTTCCTTCAAGGCCAGCCGGGTGCCTGTTTTTTCCTCAATCTGATTAATCAGTCTGGTTGCACGCAGAGAGTGGCCGCCTAATTCGAAGAAGTTGTCCTTAATGCCAACTTTTTCTACACCGAGAATGTCTGAGAAGGCTTCGCAGACCGCTTCCTCTTCTTGATTTCTGGGGGCAATATACTCCCGTCCGCTCTTGCCCTCGATCTCCGGCAGAGCCCGCTTATCCAGCTTGCCGTTCCGGGTTACGGGAATTTTCTCGATTTGTGCCATGTAAGCCGGGATCATGTAATCCGGCAGGGTTTTGGCAAGCGTATCCCGAACGTCTGTGACGCTGAGTTCCTTGCCGCTGACGAGATAGGCGTAAATAGCCTTTTCTCCGTTGGCGTCC
>LXOW01004095.1_pt1 | contig 19892 bp, 14 predicted proteins | sample 1368591 | NCBI WGS metagenome assembly LXOW01 (sample SAMN04884650, study PRJNA319009) | bovine gut metagenome | isolation source: Cow rumen | host: Bos taurus | place: Italy: Legnaro (PD) | collected 2014-07-09
ACGTCCCACTTCCTCGGACAGAACTTCGCCAAGTCCTTCGACGTGCAGTTCACCAACAAGGAAGGCCAGCAGGAGTACGTCTGGGCGACGTCCTGGGGCGTCAGCACCCGTCTGATGGGCGCCCTGATCATGGCCCACGGCGACGACAACGGCCTCGTGCTGCCGCCGAAGCTCGCCCCGATCCAGATCGTGATGGTGCCGATCTACAAGACCGACGAGGAGCGCGCCGCGGTCCTCGACAGGATGGCCGAGCTGAAGCGCGGCCTCGAAGCCCTCGGCCACAGCGTGAAGATCGACGACCGCGACACGGNNCGCGACACGGTCCGTCCGGGCTTCAAGTTCGCCGAGTGGGAGCTCAAGGGCGTGCCCGTGCGCCTCGCGATGGGCGCCCGCGACCTCGCAGCCGGCACCGTGGAGGTGGCCCGCCGCGACACGCTGACCAAGGAAACCATGGCCCTGGAGGGCATTGAAGCGCATATCTCCAAGCTGCTCGACGACATCCAGCAGAACATCTACGACAAGGCCCTCGCCTTCCGCGAGGCCAACGTCGAGAAGTGCGACGACTGGGAGGAGTTCAAGACCAAGATCCAGACCGGCAAGTTCCTGCTCTGCCACTGGGACGGCACCGTCGAGACCGAGCAGGCCATCAAGGACGCCACCAAGGCCACGATCCGCTGCATCCCCATCGACAGCTTCGTCTGCGAAGAGGAAGGCCGCGACATCTTCTCCGGCAAGCCGTCCAAGCGGCGCGTCGTCTTTGCGATTTCCTACTAAACCCGATTTTCCGGACATGATGAAGAGACTGCTGACCCTGACCGCCGTCCTGCTGGCCGCCACGCTGGGCGCCCGGGCGCAGGACGATGTCCTGAAGGCCGCCGCCGAAGCCGCGGCCGCCTACGCCGAAGCACCCAAGGCGGAAGAGGAGGTCGTGAAGCCTTCCTACTGGAAGCGCTACGCCACCTTCGACCTCGGATTCAACCAGACCTCCCTGTGGGCCTGGGCTTCCGGCGGTTACAACACCGCCACCCTGCGCCTCGGCGTCGACGCCAACGTCAACTACGCCCGCGACCTGATCACCTGGACCAACCGGCTTCAGCTGATGTACGGCTTCCTGTGGTCCGCCGACAAGGAGAACCTCCTCCAGAAGAGCGCCGACCTGATGCAGTTCGAGAGCCGTTTCGGCTACAAGACCTCCGCCGAGAGCGACTGGAAGTACACCGCGGACCTGACCTTCAAGTCCCAGTTCTCCAACAGCTACGACTCCTACAAGCAGGACCCGGACTCCAAGATCTGGAACGGCACGCTCAAGTCCGGCCTCTTCTCCCCCGGCTACCTGACCTTCGGTCTCGGTATCTCCTGGGACCCGGCACCCTGGTTCGACCTCAACATTTCCCCGGTCACGGGCGGTTTCATCTTCTGCTCCATCCCGGAACTCCGCAAGAAGTACGGTATGAAGATGATCGACGAAGCCTTCGACCCGACCGTCGGCACCAACTACTACGGCTCGCTCTTCCAGCTCGGTGCGCAGATCAAGGCCAACCTCAAGGCCTCGGTCAACGACGTGCTCACCTATGAGACGCAGCTCATCCTCTTCACGGACTACCTCAACCATCCGTTCGTGTGGAACCGCGTCAACTGGGACAACAAATTCGGCTTCCTCGTGGGCAAGTACATCAAGCTCGCCCTCGACACCTGGCTCATCTACGATCCGGTCGTGCTGATCGCCAACAAGGACGGCAACGACCTCCGTCAGCGCGTGCAGTTCAAGGAGTTCTTCTCCTTCACCTTCACCTATACCTTCGGCCAGAAGTAATCGCAGACCCATGCGTATCCTGCTCGCCGTCAGCGGGGGCATCGATTCGATGTACCTGGCAAACCGGGCCCCGGAGCTTTTCCCCGGAGCCCGGTTTGCCGTCGCACACTGCAACTTCGCGCTGCGCGGCGCGGAGTCCGACGGCGACGAGCAGTTCGTGCGCGACTGGTGCGCCGCACACGGAATGGAATGCTTCGTGCGGCGCTTCGAAACGGCCGCCTATGCGGCGGAAAACGGGATCAGCATCGAGATGGCGGCGCGCGACCTGCGCTACGCCTGGTTCGCGGAACTCTGCCGCGAAGGCGGCTTCGAGGCCGTGGCCGTGGCCCACAACGCCGACGACAACGCCGAGACGATGCTGCTCAACCTCCTGCGCGGCACGGGCACCCGCGGCCTGCGGGGCATGGGCGACCGCGACGGCATCGTCCGCCCCCTGCTGGACANNGACAACACCCCCAAGCGGAACCGCATCCGCAACGAGGTCTTCCCCATTTTCGCGAAAATCAATCCTTCCTTCCTCCGCACCCTGGGCGAGGACATGGAGCGCATCGCCCGCACGGACGACATCGCCGAGAGCTGGTTCCGCTCCGTGCGCGAAGGCCTGACCACGGCGGACGGCGCGGTCCGCATCCCCGCCGTGCTCGCCCTCGAACACTGGGAATACGCCCTCTGGCGCCTGCTGGAAGGCGCCGGGCTCAGCGCGCCGACCTTCGCCAAGCTGACGGCCCTGCTGCGCCGCTACAAGGACGAGCCGCGAGGCACCGTCACCATCGGGGGCAAGACCTTCGAGGGGACGGGTACGGTGCTTCGAATCGAGAAGGAATTAATTATTTTTCAATAATATAGACATCATCGCCGGGCTCCGCGAAGTAGAACTGCTCCCGCGCGAAGCGCTCGAGCGTATCGCGGTCGCCCGTCATCATCCGGATCTGCCGGTCGAGTTCCTCGTTCTCCTGCCGGTACTGCTCGATCTGCCGTTCCTGGCGGCGCAGGGTGATGCCCGCCTGGACCCAGCTCACGATGCTGTCCTTCTTCAGGAAGAGGAACAACAGGAAGAGCGCCGTCGCCACGATGGCGTAGCGGATGAAAGAACGCTGCTCCTTCTTGTTGCCGTCCTTGTCCCGGTTCCAGATATCTTTGGTGTATTTTGCCATGATTATTTGCGCAAAATTAACTATTTTTGCACACAATCTAAATCTTTTTTTCGGTATGAAACCTACACTTCTCGTCCTCGCCGCCGGAATGGGCAGCCGTTACGGCGGACTCAAGCAGATGGACGGCCTCGGCCCCAACGGCGAAACCATCATCGACTATTCCATTTACGACGCCGTGCAGGCCGGTTTCGGCAAGGTGGTATACATCGTCCGCGAGTATTTCCTCGAGCAGTTCAAGGAGACGGTCGCGCGCAAATACAGCAACGTCAAGTGCACCGACGGCACGCCCCTGGAGTTCGTCTTCGTGACCCAGGAGCTGGACAAGATCCCCGCCCGCTTCCTGCCGCTCAATCCTGAGCGCCAGAAGCCCTGGGGCACCGCCCACGCCATGCTGATGGCCGCCGATGTCATCCACGAGCCCTTCGTCGTGATCAACGGCGACGACTACTACGGCAAGGAGTCCTTCGGCATCGCCGCCGACTGGTGCCGCGCCCATGCGGGCAGCCAGGGCGTCTTCGCCATCGTGGGCTTCGAGCTGGACCACACCCTGAGCGAGTCCGGCGGCGTGTCCCGCGGCATCTGCCACTACGACGCCCAGCAGCGCCTGACCGACGTGGTCGAGCACCTGAATATCATCAAAGACGCCGCCGGCGTAGTCAGCGGCGACAATTCCGCCACCGGCGAGCACGTGGTCCTGCGCGGCAGCGATCTCTGCTCGATGAACATGTGGTGCTTCACGCCCGACTATTTCGCGAAGAGCGCCGTCCTCTTCGAAGGCTTCCTGGAGCAGAACAGCCAGGAGCTCAAGAAAGAATTCTACATCCCCTTCGCCGTGGACAGCATGATCCGCAGCGGCGAAGTGCGTTGCGACGTCCTGTCCACCCCGGCCCACTGGTTCGGTGTCACCTACAAGGAGGACCGTCCCGCCGTGGTCGAGAAATTCGCGCAGCTCGCCCGCGAGGGCTTCTACCCCACCCCGCTCTACCAGTAGGCTTATGGAAAAGAGACAAGGCCCCCGCAACTACAGCTTCTACGAGAAGTTCGCTTACTATGTCCCCGGCGTCGCGGACATGTTCATCCTCTTCGCCCTGCTGCTGCTCGGCGCCCTGATCGGCAACCTGATCGCCGTCCCCTTCCTCCTCATCCTCGGGAAGGAAGCCGGCATGGCCTACGTCACGCCCATCTCTTATGTGCTGATGTTCATCCCCCCGATGATCTACACCAGCATCAAGAGCCGCAACGGCAGCATGACCCGCACCGGCCTGAAGCTGGACAGTGCGCATTTCAGCCCGCTGGGCGGAGCGCTCTGCGCCCTGCTCGTCATCCTGGGCACGCTCACGATGGGCATGGCCACGGACCCGGTCTCCAATCTGCTGCCGGAGATGCCGGCCTGGCTGGAGGACACGCTCAAGGGGCTGACTTCCGGCGACAACCTCATCCTGAATTTCCTGACGGTGAGTATTTTCGCTCCCTTCTTCGAGGAATGGCTCTGCCGCGGCATGGTCCTGCGCGGACTGCTGGGCAACGGGCACAAGCCCGTCTGGGCGATCGTGATCTCGGCACTGTTCTTCGCCTTCATCCACCTCAACCCCTGGCAGGCCCTGCCGGCTTTCCTGCTCGGCTGCCTGTTCGGCTATGTGTATTATAAGACCGGCTCGCTGAAGCTGACGATGCTGATGCACTTCACGAACAACACGTTCGCGCTGGTGCTGTCCAACATCGACAGTCTCAAGGATATAGATTCCCTCTCGGAGGNNTCGCCGCCCGTGAAGCGTTTGTCGGCGGCGCCGATGAGGATGCGCCGGCCGAAGACCTGCAGCGCCTCCAATTGATCCAGGATCTCCCAGTTCTGCTCCGCCGTCTTGGCGAAGCCCAGGCCCGGGTCGAGGATCCAGTCGGCGATGCCGTACTCCTCCGCGCAGCGGGTGAACTCCGTGAAATAATCCACCAGCGCGGGCACCACGCCCTGCGGGTAGTCGACCTGCGCGTCCATCGTGCGGGGATTGCCCCGCTTGTGCATCGCGACGTACGGGAGGCCCAGCCGGCCGACCGTCGCGAGCATGTCGGGATCGTCCTCCCCGGCTGAAATGTCATTGACCAGGAAACTGCCCGCGCAGTCGTACACGCGGCGGACGATTTCCGCCCGCACGGTGTCGACCGACAGCGGGATATTGCGGTCCCAGGCGCGCACGACGGGCTCGAGCCGCCGCCACTCCTCTTCCAGGGAAACATCCGCCGCGCCGGGGCGCGTCGAGATGGCGCCCAGGTCGATGATTTCTGCGCCCTGCGAACACAGCGTGCGGATGCGCTCCTGCGCTTCTTCCGCCCGGACGCGGCTCGGGGCGAAGAACGAGTCCGGCGTCAGGTTGACGATCGCCATGATTTGTACCATACCACAAAATTAGCGAAAAATTGCTTATCTTTGTTTGCTATGTTGATCGTTCTTGAAGGCCTGGACGGAGCCGGCAAATCCACCCAGGTACGCATGTTCAGAGAATACCTCGCCGGGATCTGCCCCAGACTGGAATATATCCATTTCCCGCGCTACGACGCGCCCCTGTGGGGCGGGCTGATCGGCAAGTTCCTGCGCGGCGGCTTCGGCACCATCGAGAGCGTCCACCCGCAGCTGGTGGCCCTGCTCTTCGCCGGCGACCGCGCCGACGCCGCGGCGGACATCCGCCGCACGCTGCGCGAGGGCGGCACCGTCCTGCTGGACCGCTATGTCTACTCCAACATCGCCTACCAGTGCGCCAAGCTCCCTTCCGACCGCGAGGCCGAGGAGCTGCGCGAATGGATCAACAACACCGAGTACGGCCAGTTCAACCTGCCGCGCCCGGACCTGAACATCTTCCTGGACGTCCCCATCGGCTTCGTGGAGCAGAGCCTCACGGCGCAGCGCGCCGGCGGCGACCGCAATTACCTCCACGGCCAGCAGGACATCCACGAAGCCGACATCAACTTCCAGCGCCGCGTGCGGGACATGTACCGCCGCCAGGCCGCCCTGGATCCGCATTTCATCGTCGTGGACTGCAGCGACGCCGAAGGGCGCATGCTGCCGCCCGACGCCATTTTCGAAAAGATCAAAGCCGTCTATGAGAGTTATCCGAAGGATTAGCGCCGTCCTGATCGGCTTCGTATTCTTCCTCGCGGGCATCCTCAAGCTGATGGATCCCATGGGCGCCCGTCTCGTCGTGGAGGAATACCTCAAGTTCCTGCATCTGAACTTCCTGATGGGAGCCTCCGGCATCATCGGGTCCGGCATGGCCCTGCTCGAGACGCTGGTCGGCGCCGCCCTGATTACGGGCGTCTGGCGCCGGATTGTGGCCGCCACCTGCGGCATCATGCTGGGTTTCTTCACCCTGCTGACCCTGCTGCTCTACATCAAGAATCCCCGCATCGACTGCGGCTGCTTCGGCGAGGTCATCCACCTCACGCACGCCCAGAGCCTGATCAAGAACCTCATCCTCCTGGCCCTGTGGGCCCTGGCCTTCCTGCCCTTCCGCAAGATCGAGATCACGCGCAAGGTCAAGTACGTCAGCTTCCCCATCGCCGCCGTGTCCGTCTGCCTCTTCCTGCTCTACTCCTCGACCGACATCCCGCTCGTCGATTTCACGCCCTTCAAGCCGGGCGCCGAGCTGATGCTTCCCGAGGACATCGACGACCCCACCGACGACCGCACGCCGACGCTGTCGATCAGCGACGCCACGGGCGAATACGTGGACGAAAAGCTGGTCGAGGGCCAGCTGATCGTCATTTCGGTCTATGATCCGGAGAAGATGCGCGCGAACCACTGGAACCGCGTGCAGCGCCTGGTGCAGGACGCCAACGACGCGGGCTTCACGCCCATGGTGCTGGCCGCATCCACACCCGAGATGATGCGGGAGCTCGTCTCCTCGCACGAGGTGCTCGACGCCACTTTCTACGCCGACCGCAAGAAGCTGCTCACCCTGAACCGCTCCAACGGCGGTGCGGCCTTCATCCAGGACGGTCTGATCGTCACGAAGTGGCACCGCAATTCCCTCCCGGACCACAAGAAGCTCGAAGACTTCGCGGCCGAGGACGTCACCGAGTCGCTCCTGTCCGAGAACAACCGCGACCGGGTCAAGCTGCAGGGCTTCCTGCTCTACGTGTTCGCGGTGATGCTGCTGATGTAGCGGCGCTTATTCTTCCGTATAGATTTCCACGATGTGGTCGCCCGCGAGGAACTTCCGGGCGAGGTCGCGCACATCCCCGGCCTTGATGCCGCGGAGCAGCGCGTCGTAATCGACGTCGTAATCCCGGCCCCAGAGCACGGTCTTGACCAGGCGGTCGTTCTGCTCCGGCAGGGAGGCGGAGGCCCGGCGCTCCAGCTCGCCATGACGCTTGCGGATGTATTTCCCGGCACGGTCCATTTCCTCCGCGGTCGGGCCGTTCTTCGCCATTTCCTCCATCACGTCCCGCACGTCGCCGACCAGCAGATCCGTCATCTCCGGACGGGTCTGGAAATCCACCACGCCCCGCCAGGGCAGCGCCGGGTCGTCCGGCACCTCCGAGGAGAAGCCCACGTGGTAGGTTCCGCCGCGCTGCTCGCGGATCAGGTCCAGGTAGCGGGCCGATAGGATATAATCGAGGAAATCGGAAATCACGATGTTGCGGGTCGTCGTCTTCACGCCCGCCACATACATATAGTCCACATTCGAGACCGGCTCGGACTCGCGCGCACGGGTTTCCGTGATCAGCTGGCGGCCCTTCAGGACGGGCCGCGGCGTGGCCGTGGCGGTCTTCCCGTACGGGTAATCGCCCTGCAGCGAGGCCACATAGCGGCAGACGTACGATTCGATCTCGGCGCGGTCCAGGTCGCTGGTGATGAAGACCGACAGGTGGCCGAAATCGGTGAACGCGCGCGCATACACCTCCCGCAGCAGCGCCATGTCCACCGCCTCGATGGCGGCGGAATCGAAGGGATGCAGCCAGGGGTGGTCGCCATAGACCTTCCGGGTGTATTCTTCTTCGAAGGCCGTGCGGGGATTCTTCTTGCGGCCCAGGTTCTTGAGGTTGTCGGCCTGGGTCTTCTCCAGGCCGGCCGCTTCCCCAAGATACGGCTCCTGCAGCAGCAGCCAGCCCGTCTTGAAGGCAGCCTCCTCCCGGCCCCGGGCGGCGCTCAGCTCGACCGAAGCGGCCTGCTGGAGCGTGCGGGTCAGGATATTCACCCCGGAGAGCTCCGGGAAACTCCGCAGCGCCTGCCGCTCGATGCCACGGAAGCCGAGCGTGCGGTTGTTGTAGGCCGCGGCGAAACGCGCGGCGGTGAGCCGGTCGGCCGGATAGCTCCGGTAGCCGGTGTCGAAGCGCCAGATGGTCGCCAGGTGGACGTTGGCCTTGACGGGCGCCGCCTGGCGGTAATAGACTTTTGCGCCGTTGGAGAGCAGCCATTCCTCAAAGCCGCCCAGGCGTTTGTCCGTGCGGCGCTTCACGATGCGGCCCGGGGTCACGGCCACGTCGAAGTCCAGCTTCGGATAGCTCAGATACTGCGGCTCCAGCGGCTCCGCGTCCACGCTGGCAAGGATGGAGCGCACCACCTCGGGGCGCGGGCCGAAGCCCGGATTCTCCTCGTCGTTGTAGCAGCTGGAATAGATGGCTTCGCTCTCCGCGAACATCCGCGCCGGGTAGTCCCGGACGCTCTCCCAGCTGATGCCGGACAGGACCTTGTTCTGGACATCCTGGAGCCCGAGCGGGTCGAGCAGCGGATGGTTGCGCAGGAAATGCTCGATCGCCGCATTCACGAGCTCCTCGCTCTTGACTTCGTCGCGGCTGAGCTCGCGGTCCAGGTGCTGGCGCTGCGCCACGCTGAGCTTCGCCGCCTCGAACTCGTCCGGGCTGATGCCGAAGGCGAGCAGGCGCCGGATCTCCCGGGCGGTCATTTCCATACATTCGGCCACGCGCTCGTTGCTCTTGGGCGTGACCGTGAAGAGACTGATATAGTAGTCCGGCTCGTACTCGTTTGTCACCAGCACCGCGGAACGGGCGGGACAGTCGCGCTGCTGCGTGAGCCGGCGCAGCCGCTCCGACAGGACCGTCGAGACGATCTGGCGGCTGAAGGCGTCACGGTAATACTCCTCCGTGGCCCGCGCCGCGCGGTCGGGATAAGGCTGCTTGAAGATGAATTTGACCACCGCGATCTTGAGGTGCGGATCGGTCATGTCCTCGATCAGCGGCTCGGGGCGGACCGGGGGCAGGTAGCGCTGCTTCGGCGTCGGGTTGACGGCCGCCGGGATGTCGGAGAAGAGCCGCCGCACCCGGGCCTCCATCTCGTCCACGTCGAAGTCGCCGACCACGAAAATCGCCTGCAGGTCCGGGCGGTACCACTTATGATAGAAGTCCAGGATCTCCTCGCGCTTGAAGCCGTTGATGACCTCGTAGGAGCCGATCACCGTCCGCTCCGGCTGCTTGGAGCCCTTGTAGATGAGTCCGTTCTGGAGNNTCCAGCGCCTGCTGCTCGCAGGAGATGTCGCAGGACCAGTCGTGCAGCACCATCAGCACGGAGTCCACGAAGGACGCGCGCACCAGGGGCACGGACGAGATGTTGTACACCGTCTCGTTGCGCGTGGTGTAGGCGTTGACGTTGTAGCCGAAGCGCACGCCGTCCTTCGCCAGGAACTCCAGGATCCCCTTCCCCGGATAGTGCCGGGTGCCGTTGAAGGCCATGTGCTCCAGGAAATGCGCCAGGCCGTTCTGGTTGTCCTCCTCCTGCAGGGCACCCACGTGGTGCGCGATATAGAAATCCGCGCAGCCCGCCGGCAGCTCGTTGTGTGCCAGGTAATAGGTCAGGCCGTTGTCGAGCCGCCCGACCCGGAACTCAGGATCGGCGGCGATGGGCTGGGCGCTGACGCCGAGGGCGAACAGCAGCGCCGCCACAGAGAAGAGGAGTCTATGCATAAATAAGGTGCTTAAAAGTTGCAACCCAGGGTGATGAAGGCCAGGTTGCGGCTGCGTCCGGCCAGGTATTGCGGCGCGGAGAGCAGCATCTCAAAGGCGTCGGAGACGCGCAGGAAGGCTTCGAAGCCCGCCCCGAAACGGCGGGCGGCGGTAAAGCCGAGCGAGGCTCCCGCACGCGGGAGCGTCTTGTATTCATAGTACCGGCCGAGGTAGTTGTCGAAACTCTTCAGGCCGGGGGTCTCGCCGGAACCGTAGGTGCCGTCGAGCTTGTCGGTGCCGAAGCCCAGCAGGCCGGACAGGCCGGCATCCATGACCCAGGACCAGGTCCCGTCCGTCCAGACCTTCTGGCCGGTCAGGTCGAGGCTTACCGTGTGCGTGGCGTGCTTGCGCCAGAGCGGGAAGAGGCTGGTGGTCTGCATGCGGCCCGCATAGGCGGCCTTCGCTCCCAGGGTGAGGCCCGGGCGCGGGCCGGACGTCTCCGCATACCAGCGGTAGTCCAGCACGGCGCTCATGTCCATCCGGTCGAGAACGCGGCTCTTGCCGAGGTACTCTACGATGGTGGACTGCCCGGCGGGGGTCACATAACGCAGGACGTTCTCGTCGTTGGCCAGGGTCGCGAAGCCCAGATCCAGCGCGAAGCGGTGCAGGCCGGCGCCCGCAGGGAGCAGCAGCCGGCCGCTGTAGTCGGCCTCGATGCCGGCATATTCGAAGAAGACCGGCGAGGTGGACGCTTTCTTGCCATAATAGCCTGTCCGGTAGCGGACGCTCAGCTCATTGCTGAAGCGCTCGCGGACCAGGGCCTGGAAGGAAAGGCCGTAATAATGGTTGGCCATGGGCCGGTATTCCGTGGCGGGGACGTAGTTCAAGTCGCCCGCCAGCTCGGCCACAGAGCCGAGGAAACCGCCCTTGTCCGTCTGGACGAAATACTGGATGTCGCCCGTGCCGTAGATGCCACCGCGGACCTGCTCGAGCAGGTCGCGGTAGTGCAGGGACACGCCCAGCAGCAGCGCGTCCGAAGCCCGGAAGGTGACGCCGCAGCTGAAGTTCATGTCCATCAGCACGTTCAGGAAGCGGGGATCCTTGACTTTCGTCTGGTCGCCGGCGGTATATTTAATGCCGCAGCCCAGCGCCCAGCGGGAGCCCATGTTCAGGGCCAGGGCCCCTTCCAGTCCGTAACTCTCCCGTTTTTTGGTGCCCACCGTGGCCGGGTCGCTCTCCATGAAATTGACCGGATACAACTCGGGGTTCATCATCACGGGACCGCCCATCTCCCGGCCCTGGTAATCGGTCCAGAAGAGCGATCCGTGGAACGCGAGTTTCCCGTTCAGGCGGAAGAACGACTCCGTGCTCGCGGACACGCTGAAATCATTCGCCGAGCCCTCGAGGGGCACGACGGCGCCATTCCCCTTCGTGCCCTCCAGCACCACCGTCGACACTTTGCCGGACCAGGCGGTCAAGGCCGCCGGGTTGGACAATTGCAGCACAGGGGTGGTGTCTTTGACAAAGTGGAAGTCACGGACATCCTGGGCCCCGGCTTCCGCCACGGCGGCGGAAGCCAGGATCAGGGATGTCAAAAAGGCGATGCGATGACGCATAAGCTCGAAATTACTTCTTCAGGGTAGCGACCTTCCGCTGGTGGAAGTCCTTGCTCGAATCGTTGGTCTCGGAGTAGATGATGTGGGCGCCGGCGGCGATGGAAGCCTCGGCGTCGATGCCGGACGGATCGGTGGAACCGCCGTCAATGTCAGCCGTACCGCCTGCATAGTCGTAGACAATCTTGCCGGCGTTCTCGGCGAGCGCCTCGGTGGCTTCCTTGTCCACGTTGCGATACACGGTGTAGCCCTTGTTGTTGGTAATGCCCACATAGCCGGTGTTGATGTCGGCGGAGAAGCGGACCTGGCTCTTGGCGATATTGGCGGAGGACCAGACCTCGACGGCGTCCACGACATTGGCCTTCGGGAACTTGGCCACATAGAAAGGCTTCGTGGTGCCGAGGGTCGTATCAAAGGCGTCCACATTCTCGCTGAGGCTCTTGGCGTCGGCGCTGGCCATACGGCCGATATAGAAGCCCGGCGAAGAGTTGCTCATGGTCCAGGCAGTACCCTGGGAAATCGGAACGGTGGTCAGGTAATTGGCCGCAGGAATCGCGTCTGCCGCAGCGTACTTCTTGGCGGTGTAGGCGGCGATCCCGCTGTTGGACATCCAGTAGTAGGAAGGATCGGCCAGGTTCACGGAAGTAGAAACGGTAGCGGTGTGGTCGATGGCACCGAAGATGGCCACGACGATCTGGGAATAGGCGGGGATCTTCACCGGCGACTGGAACCACCAGATGGCACCGTAGGCCGGGATCCAGCTGTCGCTCTCATACTTGAGCTTGCCGTCCGTGTAGTACTTGTTGGTACCGTTGCCGTTGTACGGGGCCACGAAGCTGAACACGATCTCGCTGGCATCAGCCTCCAGCTCGGAGTTGTTGTACAGGATCACATAGGCATCGTCGGTATAACCCTTGCTGGTCGAAGGGTTGGTGCAACCGCCGAAGTAGAGCTCCTTGATGACGATCTGCTGGTTCTCCACACGGTTGAGATCGATCGTGTAGGACGTCGTGCCGTCCACGGCGGCGACCACGTTGGAGTTGGAGCCGTTATAGGTCACGCTGATGCCGCCGGCAGCCGTCTTGTAGGTCGCGGAAGCGGAATAGGTGCCCATCGGCAGGAGGAAGGAAGCCTCGCCGTTGGAGTTGGTCGTCGATTCGAACTTGGTGCCGGCAGTCGAGAGGACCGTCACGGGGACGTCGGCCTGGGCGAAGGCGGCGCCGTCAGCTTTCAGCTGGATCGTGATGGTGGCCAGCTTGGGAATCTGCTCGCAGGCGGCGAAGCCCAGGGCGAGCACCGCTGCGGAAAGGAGAATGAGTAACTTTTTCATAACGTACTATGAATTAAAAATTTAGTCTGACTGTGAGCCCGTAGTGGAAACGGGGGATGTAGGAGGTCACGGAGGTCCAGGTCTTGGTCCTGCTGGAATAGACCTGGCCCATGTTGTTGAAGCAGTTGTTGGCGTAGAAGGAGATGGACGCCAGGTTCCCGATCTCCTTGGTCACGCTGAAGTTGACGCTGAAGTAGGGCGAGATCCAGTCCTTCAGGAAGGTGTAGCTGTAGGTGGTGTTCGCCTGGACCAGCTTGCTCAGGTCGGCGTACAGCGCCGGATCCTCCGTGCGCGCCCGCTGGAAGTCCACCAGGAAGGGCCGCGGCGTGGGATCGTCATAAGAGCAGTAGGTGTCCGGGAAGAGAACGGAGTAGCAGCCGTTCTCGTCATAGACGGAGCCGTCGGTCAGCGACAGGAGGTCGGTCCGGTCGGAGAGCACGTGGCTGCGCGCGCTGCCGTCCAGGCGCTCGCTCAGGCTGCGCGAATAGTTGACCAGGCAGCTCTCCAGCTTCAGGGAGAGGACCATGCGCGCCTGCGGGATGTTCGTCGTGATGGTCACGTTCGTGCGCAGGGTGCGCGTCTCGCGGCCGTTCGCGTTCGAATTGTCGCCGTAGTAGTAGCCGATATACTTGTACGGACTGCCGTCGTAGGAATTCAGGGACGTCGGCGAATAGGCCCGTACGTCCGTGTAGAGGGAGCGGTAATAGTAATAGTTGCCGTCCAGGCGGATGCTCGTATTGAGCGCCTGGATGCGCTTGAAATCGATCACCCACTCCAGGCCATAGCGCGACACGGGGTTGTCATCGTTGTCCTCGGTGTAGTTGTAGATGAGCTGCTTGCGCAGCCGGCCGGGCACCTGGATGGACGGCAGGATGCCGCGGCTATCGGAGACCGTCACGGCGCCGCTGGCCGGATCCAGCGAATAGACGCGGCTCTCCGCCGGGATGTCCAGGCCCTGCACGGCCTCCACGGGCGTGTAGGTGTACTGGAAGCGCTCGTAGTCCGAGACGCGGCTGTAGGCGTAGAGCGTGCGGTTGTAGAAGGCCGCCAGCGATACCTTCGTACCCGCCAGATTGGCCTCCAGACCGAGCTCGCTCTGCTGGTTGCGCTGCCAGACCAGATCGGCATTGTAGGCGATACTGCGCGGCATCACGAAATAAGCCCGGTTGACCACGTTGTTCGCGTCAGCAGTCGAGGTGAATACATTGATATCCAGGTAAGAAGGCGTCGGATAGAGGACGGAGAAAGAGGGCTGCTTCACCGCCACGCCCCAGCTGCCGCGCAGCGAGAGCTCGCGCAGGAAGGCGTTCTTCCGGTTCTTCTCCGTGAAGAAGGTGTATTTCGCGTTGAAACGCGGCGAGAGGCTGGAGGTCACGCCGTAAGCGGACTCGGGGATGATGGTGTTGTCCCAGCGCACGCCGGCGATGAGGTTCAGCCGGGCGTCGTCGCCCGTGCGGATCATCAGGTTCTCCTCCGCGTAGGCGGAGAGGTTCGTCATCGCGGGCACGTCGCAGTAGCGCCAGACGCGGTAGCTCTCGGCCGTGGCTTCGTCTTCCGAATAGGCGCCCGTACCGAAGTTCTTGTCCAGCGTCCAGTCCGCGCCGAGTTTCAGCTTGCTGTTGATGCGGCCCACGTTCTTGGCCCAGTTCGCCTTCAGCGTCACCTTGGCGCTCAGCGGACGGTCGTCCACGCCCATCACGTTGTAGCGCGTGCCGGGGGCAATGCGCACGGCCGGATTGTCGGCGCCGGGGACATAGTCCTCCGCCATGCAGTAGCCGCGCTCCAGCGCGTGCAACGAGGTGCTGCTGACCGCAGAATGGTATAGCTTCTTCTCGCGCTGCCGATTGTCGGCGTAGGTCGCGGAAGCGTTCAGTTCGATATTCGTAATCCAGGACTTGGACAGCAGCCAGTTGGCACTGAGGTTGGCGCGGACGCTGTTGTCCCGCTTGTTCAGCCAGGTGTCGACGAGCTTGTCCGGATCTGCCCGGTCGTCCAGGCCGCCCAGATTCCCGGTCACGCCTACGGACAGGCGCAACGGCATTTCCCCGGTGAACTGTCCGGTCCAGGTCATTGAGAACTGGTTACGGTCGTAAGAAGTATACGGGGACATCGGGTCGGAGATGGAGCGGGTTCGCTCCAGACTGGTATTCAATACACCCCGGCTATGACCGCGGGCGGAGCTGCCCAGATCGAAACCCTTGCTCACGGACAGCTGTTTGGTCCGCGGGCTGGTGGACATCGTCACGGACCAGGGGGTCTTGCCTCGACGGGTATTGATCTTGATGACGCCGGAGGTCATGTCGCCATATTCCACGGACGGCACACCCGTGATCACCTCGACCGATTCGACATTCGATGACGCTATGTTTTGCGTGGACACACCCAGATAATGGCCCGACTGGTCCACGTTGTTGAACGAAGCGTTGCTGGACAGGCGCACGCCATCCACCTCAACGGCCGTACCAAAGGAAGAATTATCGCCCTCGGCCTTGCCTGTGCGGATGCTCAGCTGACCACTGTTCGTCAGGTTCGGCTCCACCGTGGCGCCGCCCGGCAGCAGGCTCGAGATGTCGGAGACATTCATCAGCTGGACGTGGTCCAGCGCCATGCGGTCGATCGTGCGGGTGGTGGTGGCGGAGTTGCCGTTCTCCTGCGCGGTCACGACGGCGCTTTCCAGCGCGAGGTTGTCCGCCCGGAGCTCGACGTACAGGCCGCTGACGTCCTTGCTGAATTTCAGGTCCTTCGACCAGGTCACATAACCCAGGCAATCGACCTTGACCAGCGATTCGGAGACGGTGATATTGCGAAGCGTGAAGCGCCCCTTGGCGTCGGCCACGGCCCACTGCTCGGAGGCCTCGACCACGATGGTCGCGAAGCCCACGGGATTGCCGCTGCCGTACTCGGTCACGGTGCCGCTGAGGGTCACGCCTTGCGCGCGCACGCCCAAAGAAAAGAAGAGACATGCAAGGGCCAACAATATGGATTTCAGACCAGACATTTTCGGGGTCACGCTTCTATAAGGACTTGCAATTTAAGCAAAAAATGAAAAAAGTGTACTACCTTTACGGCTATGAAGCGCTTATTTTCATCATTTCTTATGATTTTCGCCCTCTGCGCAACGGCTCTCGCAGACGAAGGCATGTGGATGGTCCCCTCCGTGGACAAGAAGACGGCCGAGCTCTGCAACTACGTGGTTTCCATCGATTTCATGGGCACGGGCAGCTTGATTTCCAGCCAGGGACTGGTCATCACCAACCACCACGTCGCCTATTCCGACGTGTTCGAGCTGGGCGACGACGAGCACAATTATCTCGAAGACGGATTCTGGGCCCGCAGCCTGGAGGAGGAAATCCCCATCCCCGGGCGCAGCGTGCAGTTCCTCCGCGGGACGATCGACGTAACCGACGAGGTGGAGCAGCTCTTCGCGGACGGCACCGTCAAGCGCAACGGCGCGATGATGATGCGGCGCCTGGGCGGCATCATGGAGAAGCGCTACGAGGAGAAAACCGGCTACGTGGCCTCGCTCAGCAGCGCCTGGCGCGGCGACCGCTATTATATTTCCCTGTACGAAGAATACAACGACGTCCGCCTCGTGGGCGCCCCGCCGGCCCAGGTGGGTGCTTTCGGCGGCGACGTGGACAACTGGGAATGGCCGCAGCACAAGGGCGATTTCGCGCTGCTGCGCATCTACACCGCCCCGGACGGCAGCGCCGCCAAATACGCGCCGGAAAACGTGCCCCTGCGCACCGACAAATACCTGAAAATCTCTCTGAAGGGCTACCGCGAGGGCAGCAAGACCACGGTCATCGGCTTCCCGGGCAGCACCGACCGCTACGCCTCCTCCGCCAAGGCGGACTTCATGACCAGCGTGCAGCTGCCGATCCAGACCGAAATCCGCGGGGCGCGCATGGACATCATCAAGAAATGGATGGACCGCGACCCGGAGGTGCGCCGCAAGTATTCCAACTACTTCTTCAACCTCGCCAACGCGCAGGAGCTGTATCTCGGTGAACTGCAGTGCTACAAGCGCTTCCACGTGGCCGACGAGAAGCGGCAGCTGGAGGCGGAGCTGAATGCCTGGCTGGACGCCGATCCCGCCCGGCGGGCGCAGTACGGCGACCCCGTGGGCGGCCTGCGCGAGCGCTACGCGAACGTGGCCGGACCCGAGAAGAACGTGCAGTATTTCCGCGAATGCCTCATTCGCGGCACGCAGATCGAGCCCGTCGCCTCCCGCACGAGCGTGCTCGCGAGCAACTACGGCGAGAGCAAGGTGCCCGGCGTGCGCCGCTCCTCCACACGCAACTTCGAGCAGATCGACCTGCGCGTCGAGCAGGAGCTTTTCCGCTACACGCTGGAGGCCTTCTACGAGCACGTGGACGAGGCGATGCTGGGTCCCTTCCAGCGGGAAATGAAGACGCGCTTCGGCACGCAGTACGACGCCATGTGCGCCTTCCTCTGGGACGGCAGCTGGCTCTCCGACCCCGCGCAGATCGCGGTCTACCTGGACCCGGAGGCCGATATGAAGGCTTTCCTGGACGCGCACGCCGACGATCCGCTCGTGCGCTTCTTCATGGACGTGAAGATCCTGAGCTACAACCAGGCCATCGAGGCCGCCGAGGGCACGCCGGACATCACCGCGCTCACGCGCGACTACACCCACGCCCTCTTCGCGATGCAGACGGCGGAGAAGCGCAACCCCTACCCCGACGCCAACTCCACGATGCGCGTCAACTTCGGCCGCGTCACCGGACTGAGCCCGCGCGACGCCGTGCACTGCGACTACTTCAGCACGGCGGCCGGCCTGCTGGACAAGCACGACCCGGACGAATATGATTTCTGCCTGCCGGCGGAGATGCTGGGCGCGCTGAAGAAGGCCCCGGCCACGATGCGCCTCAACTTCATCACCGACAACGACAGCACCGGCGGCAACTCCGGCTCCCCCGTGCTCAACGCCAAGGGCGAGATCATCGGCCTGCTCTTCGACGGCAACAAGGAGTCGCTGGCGTCCGAAATGCTCTTCACGCCCGACTACAACCGCAGCGTGAACGTAGACATCCGCTATGTCGTCTGGATCCTCCGCGAGTACGCCCACTTCGACCGCATCCTCGCAGAGCTGAATCTATAACTACAGGTTTTTGACATCCGCCCAGCGGTAGAAGCTGCCGGGGGCGGCCATGGGGAGCGGCAGCGTCGCCTCGCTACCGTTCAGCAGGAACAGGAGCAGCATCAGGGTGGAGTCGTGGGCGAAGCGAAGGCGCACACCCCGAGCAAACAAATCGCAATCGCTATATTTTTCATACCCTCAAAGATAGCAAAAAATTATCTCGTTCTTTTTGTATCTTTGTAATCATGAGAGCTTTTTCCTACCTACTGACGGCCCTCGCGGCCCTTGCCTTGGGCGTTGCCGCCCAAGCGCGTACGACTTCTCTGGACCAGTGGCAGTTTTCCCGGGACGGGGCTTCCTGGGAGACGGTGACGGTGCCGCACAGCACCAACGCCGAGGACGGCCGCTCGGCGGCCTACTACCGCGGGCAGACGCACTACCGCCGCACGTTCCGCGCGAATCCCGCGCGCCCCGCGTTCCTGCAGTTCGAGGGCGCGGCGCAGGCGGCCAGTGTCTACGTGAACGGCACGCTGGCGCGCACGCACAAGGGCGGCTACACCCCTTTCATCGTCCCCCTCACGGACATGCTGCAGCGCGGCGAGAACCTCGTGGAGGTGGTCTGCGACAATAGCGTGGACCTGGAGATGATTCCCATTTCCTCCGACTTCAATAAGAACAACGGTCTGCACAACCCGGTGTCGCTGCTGACCTTCGGCCGGCAGTACCTGTGCCCGGCGGCCTATGGCCCCGACCGCCTGCACCTAACGCAGACGGCGGTCTCGGCCGAGCGCGCCGTGGCCCGCCTGGAGGCCCGGATCGTCAATGCCGCGCCGCGCGCGAAAACGGTCCGCGCGACCGTCCTCCTGCGGGACGCCGCCGGCCGCGTGGTCTGGCGCGAGCGCCAGCGACTCACGGTACCGGCCGGCGAGGGCGCGCCCATTTGCGCGGACATCGCGCTGGACCGCCCGCACCTTTGGGACGGCGTCCGCGACCCGTATCTCTACACCGTCGAAGTCCGGATCCGCGGCGACGTCGCGCGCGCCCAGGTGGGCTTCCGCTTCTTCAGCCTGGACCGCGACAACGGATTCATGCTCAACGGCAAACCCTACCCGCTGCGCGGCGTGAGCATGCACCAGGATCTGGAAGGCCGGGCGTCCGCGCTCACCCGCGAGGACATCGAGCGGGACTACGAGATTGTGCGCGAGCTGGGCTGCAACTTCCTGCGTCTGGCGCACTACCCGCACAACGAGTACGCCTTCCGGCTCTGCGACCGCATGGGCATCATCGTACAGACGGAGATTCCATGGGTCAACATCTGCGGAGAACAAGCCACGGAAGCCTATTTCGACAACATCCACGAACAGATGCGGGAGATGGTCACCAGCCTCTACAACCACGCATCCATCTGCTTCTGGGGCATGTGGAACGAGCTCGACAGCTGGGGCAACACGCCCGTCTACCAGGGCCGGCTCGACGCCCGGCGCGCGGTGGACGAGACCGCCCGGCTGTACGCCTACGCCAAGTCGCTCGACCCGACGCGCGCCGTCGGCCTGACCGACGACAGCGTCTTCGCCCGCGACTTCTACACCGAGCTCAAGGCGGATTACTACTCGGAAAACCGCTACCACGGCTGGTACTACGAATACAACGATTTCAGCGGCCTGACCGGCTCCATGCAGTGGATCCACGACCACATGGGTGTGACCAACCTGTCGGAATACGGCGTGGGCATCAACCCCTTCTGCCATAGCTGGAACGCCGAGGACATCCGCCGCTACGCCGACGACCGTCGCCACATGGAGGCCTACGGAAACCGCGCCCACGAGTCGCAGGTCCAGCAGATCTGCGCCATGCCCTGGCTCAACTTCACCTCGCTCTGGATCTTGTTCGACTTCCCGGTCGCAGACCGGAAAGAAGGCTTCCTCGACTCGGACGACGGCGTGAACTACGTGGAGAATCCCGCGCGGCTGTTCACCAACGACAAGGG
>LXOW01367460.1_pt1 | contig 19888 bp, 17 predicted proteins | sample 1368591 | NCBI WGS metagenome assembly LXOW01 (sample SAMN04884650, study PRJNA319009) | bovine gut metagenome | isolation source: Cow rumen | host: Bos taurus | place: Italy: Legnaro (PD) | collected 2014-07-09
CGGAATCGAACCACTGTGACAGGTTTTGCAGACCTGCGCCTAGCCACTCGGCCAACGCACCATTGGGAATGCAAAGATAGGGATTTTTCCCGGACTTCCAACACTGGCCCGTGCATTTTGGACTGGAATTTGTATTATCCAGGGAAATGAATATTTTTGTAGCACTAATAACCACGCTTATGAGAACGATTTTTATCCTCTTTTTATTGGCCGTCATGGCATGCTCCTGCGGCACTTCCGCTTCCTACACGGCAGCCAACAGCAACGAACCGGATGATGTAAATATGGGCTACCACCGCGTAAACCGCAGAGACAACACCCACGCCACGAGCACCGTGAAGGTGGAATACGGCAGCGCCTATTCCGACATCTATTCCTATCTGGAAGGACGCGTCGCCGGCGTAACCGTCGAAGGCAACCACATCTACGTCCGCAACAAACCGGGCAGCAACAAGGAGGCCCTGATCCTCGTGGACGGCATCGAGATGAGCGACATCAGCGGGCTTTCCCCGAATGATATCGAGCGCGTCGACATCCTCAAGGACGCCTCCGCCACATCCACCTATGGCATGAAGGGTGCCAACGGCGTCGTGCTGATCACCACACGCAAGTCGATCGAATAATCGGGGATAAGAAAAAATGCTTATCTTTACCCTTGATTATTGTTGGTAACATTTATGAAACTTACTCCTATTCTTCTGCTGGCCGGCCTGCTCGCTACGTCCTGCGGCGTCAGCAATCAGGCCAGCCAGGAACGCAGCCAAGCAAACAGCGAAGACCGCCGGACCTATTCCGCCAGTAAAGTCAAGCTTGAGAACGCCGGCACCTACAAGGATATCTATGAATATCTGCAAGGCAAGGTACCGGGCGTGCAGATCGTCGGTACGTCGATCCGCATCCGCGGCATCAACACCGCCACAGGCAACACCGACGCGCTGGTCATCCTTGACGGCATGGAGGTGTCCGACGTCAGCGACGTCAATCCGGCCGACGTGGCCTCCGTGGAGGTCCTGAAGGATTCGGAGTCCACCCTCTATGGAATGCGGGGCGCCAACGGCGTGGTCATCATCACGACGAAGAAAGCCGGGGATGATTAAAAATATCATCTTCGATTTCGGCGCCGTCCTCGTCGACTGGAACCCCCGCTACCTGTTTGTCCCCTACTTCGGCGACGCCGACAAGGCGGAATGGTTCCTGACCGAGATCTGCCCCTACGAGTGGAACGCCCAGTGCGACGCCGGACGTCCGATCAAGGACATCACGGAGGAGCGCGTGGCGGAATTCCCCGCCTGGGAGAAGGAAATCCGGATGTATTTCGACCGCTGGGTCGACATGATGGGCGGCCCGATCCTGGGCATGGAAGCGCTGGTGCGTGAGTACAAGCAGCGCGGCTACGGCGTCTGGGGCCTGACCAACTGGTCCGCGGAGACCTTCCCGCTGGTGCGGGACGACTACCCGGTTTTCAAACTACTGGACGGCTACGTCGTTTCGGGCGAAGAGAAGCTGCTGAAGCCCGATGCGCGGCTGTATCGCGTGCTGCTGGACCGCTACGGCCTGAAGGCCGAAGAATGCGTGTTCATCGATGATAATCCGAACAACACAGCCGGCGCGGAAGCGGTCGGCATCAAAGGGATCGTTTTTCAGGGAGTGGAACAGCTGCGCAAGCAGCTGGACGCATTGCTTTAAACTTCGGCGAGGACGGTTTCGCTGGCGCGGACGAGATCGCCGATCTTCACACGGATCTTGGCGTCGAGCGGCAGGTACATGTCGATGCGCGAGCCGAACTTGATGATGCCGCACTGCGTGCCGCCCTGCACCGCCGTCCCCTCCTGGGCATAACAGACAATGCGACGGGCAAATCCGCCCGCAAGCTGCTTGAACAGGATTTCCTGCCCGTCCGGCAGGCGCAGTCCCACGCAGGTGTGCTCATTCTCCTCCGACGCCTTGGGCTTGAACGCCAGGAAGTGCTCGCCTTCATAATAGCGATAGTACTTCACTTCCCCGTCGGCCGGCCAGAAATTGGCGTGCACGTCGAAGAAATTCATATACACGGACAGCTGGATGCAATCTTTCTTCAGGAACTCCGGCTCGAACACCTTCTCCAGAATCACCACCTTGCCGTCCGCCACGGACGTAACTTCCTTCGGTCCGGCCGTATGCTGGCGCACGGGCACGCGGAAAAAGGCGGTCTGCCAGATGCAGACCCAGGCCATCGCCGCGATCACGGCGCCGCGGATCCAGTGCTGCGGCACAAATAGAACCACCGCGACGGCGATCGCCGCGCAAATCAGGTAAACAAGGGCCAGGGTGCCGTAAGAGTTGCGATCTATTTTCATAAGAGGCCGAATAGGGTCAGATATACGCAGGCCATCGGAATGGCCACCAGGCTGCTGTCAAAGCGGTCCAGCATACCCCCGTGGCCCGGGATGCATTTGCCGGAATCCTTGACGCCGAAATGGCGCTTCCAAAGGGATTCGAAGAGGTCGCCGCAGACGCCGCCGACACTCACGATCACACCCAGGGCGATGCAGTGGACCAGCGGGAAGGGCAACCAGGTCAGGTAGTGCAGCGCGATGGCCGCGCCGACGCAGAAGACGAGCCCGCCCCAGAAGCCCCACCAGGACTTCTTCGGCGAGATGGACGGTGCCAGCTTGCGGGAATCCGGCTTCTGCCCGAACGCCGTCCCGATGCAGTAGGCGCCCACGTCGGAGCACCAGATCATGATGAACAGCGAGAGCAGGAACCAGCCGTCAAACACGTCCCCGTCCATCATCAGGAGCGGCGACAGGCTGATCGGCAGGGCGATATACAGCAGGCCGGCATAAATATAGGTCACGTCGCTGAAACCCTCATGCGAAGGCAATAGCAGGCAGCTGACAGGAATCAGCAGCAGCGGAATCAGGGCGACGGCAAGCCAGCGGATGTCGAGGCCATAGAAACAATGCCCCGCCACGAAAAAGAAAGCCAGGGCACCGGCCAGGACACCCAATTCCTGCTGAAGCTTGAACCGGCGGCCCAGCGACATCTGGTAGAACTCCCGTAAGGCCTGAATCAAGATCAGGATGAACAGGCAGCCGAAGAGGGTCCGGTCCCAGATGAGGCCGAAGACCATGATGACAAGGAAGGCGATGCCGACCAGGGTGCGTGTCCAGAAATTACTCATCTTTGTTGTCCTCTTTGCGTAGGCGTTCCTCGCCGTGCTTGCCAGCCTTGGGACCGAAGATCTTCTCGATGTCGTCGGCCATGATGACCTCCTTGTCGATCAGCAGCTCGGCGAGCTGGGTCAGGCCGGCCCAGTTGTCCGTGAGGATCTGGCGGGTCTTGGCCGTGACCTCGTCCACGAGGGCCTTGGCCTCGGCGTCAATCAGCTCGGCCGTCTTCTCGCTGTACGGTTTGGAGAGCTCGTAACCGTTCGGCTGGGAGTCGTAGAAGGAGAGGTTGCCCACCTTCTTGCTCATGCCGTAGTAAGTGACCATCGCATAGGCGATCTTGGTCATACGCTCAAAATCGTTCAGGGCGCCGGTGCAGGGCACGCCGTCGTTGACCATTTCTTCGGCCACGCGGCCGCCGACCAGGCAGCACATCTCGTCCATCAGGTCCGAACGNNGCGACGGCGTGTCCCGCCTCGTGGAAGGCCGTCAGGCGCTTCTCCTGCGGGGACATGATGGTCTTCTTGCGCTCGATGCCGCCGACCACGCGGTCCACCGCATCCGAGAAGTCCTGGTTGTTGATATCCGGCTTGCCGCGGCGGGCAGCCGTCAGGGCGGCCTCGTTACAGACATTCGCGATGTCTGCACCCGAGAAGCCCGGGGTATTCTTGGCGATGAGATCCAGATCGAAGTCCGGAGCCAGTTTGAGCGGCTTGAGGTGGACCTGGAAGATCTCCTTGCGCTCGTTCAGGTCGGGCAGCGTGACGTGGATCTGGCGGTCGAAACGGCCGGCACGCATCAGGGCCTTGTCAAGGATATCGGCGCGGTTGGTCGCCGCCAGTACAATGACGCCGCTGTTGGAGCCGAAGCCGTCCATCTCCGTAAGGAGCTGGTTCAGCGTATTCTCGCGCTCATCATTCGAGGAGAAGCCGACGTTCTTGCCACGGGCACGGCCTACGGCGTCGATTTCGTCGATGAAGACGATGCACGGGGCCTTTTCCTTGGCCTGGGCGAAGAGGTCGCGCACGCGGCTCGCACCCACGCCCACGAACATCTCCACGAAGTCGGAGCCGCTGATGCTGAAGAACGGCACGTCCGCCTCCCCTGCCACGGCCTTGGCGAGCAGGGTCTTGCCGGTGCCCGGAGGGCCGACCAGCAGCGCGCCCTTGGGGATCTTGCCGCCCAGGGCGGTATATTTCTTGGGATTCTTCAGGAAATCAACGATTTCCATCACTTCTTCCTTGGCGCCGTACAGGCCGGCCACGTCCTTGAAAGTCACGTTGACCTTGTCCTTGTCGGCGAGCTTGCCGGTGGACTTGCCCACGTTGAAAGGGTTCATGCCGCCGCCAGGGCCGCCGGGACCGCCGCCCATCCGCTGGCTCATGCCACGGAACAGCCAGGCGTAGAGCAGCATCAGCAGCGCGAGCGGAACGATCCACTCCAGGACGTTGGCCCAGATGCGGGCGTCATTCTCCATGATGATCTTGACCTGCGCGTCGGCGGGGAGCTGGGCGTTGATCTGCTCAAACTCCTTCTCCGGCTCGAAGCGCGTGGAGGTCAGGAAGAAGAAATGCGGGGAACGGGTCGGAACCTTGCCGTTGGTGAAGAGGTTGGCGTATTTGCCGAGCTTGTCCGGCTGGACCGTGATCGAACCCTTGAAGTCGTTGCGTACGAAATGGATATCCTTGACATCGCCGTCCAGCATCATCTGGCGCACCTGCGCCCATTCGATTTTCTGGGGCGCGGGACCGCTTTGGGCGAACAGCATATAGCCGATCGCCACGAGCAGAACGATATAAAGCCATGACAGATTGATCCGGATGATTTTGGGTCTCCGCGAATCGTTATTGTTGGGTTTTTGAGGCATCTTGTGTATTTTTGCTTTTACAAATATAACAACAAAAATGGAACCATCGAACGCAGGTGCGGACATTCTCTGGCTGGAAACGGCCGATTCGACCAACAGCGTGCTCAGAAAGCAGATTTCGGGGCTTGACAATTTGTCAATCATCGCCACGCGGGAGCAGACCGCGGGGCGCGGACAGGGCACGCATACCTGGTTCGCCACGCCCGGACAGAACCTCACGTTCAGCATCCTGTACCGCTTCGAAGGAGCCTGCGAGCTGGCCGCTTCCGACGCCCTGCTGATCACGCAGGTCACCACCCTTGCCCTGCGCGACTACCTGCTCGGGCACGGCGTGCAGGCGCGCATCAAATGGCCCAACGACATCTGGGTGGACGACCGCAAGATCTGCGGCATCCTGATCGAGAATACCGTCACGGGCGGCCGCGTGCGGGAGAGCATCGTCGGCATCGGCCTGAATCTCAACGAGACCGGCTGGCCCGCCGAACTCCCCAACCCCGTCTCGCTGCACGAACTGACCGGCCGGCACTACGATCCGGCCGCGGAGCTGGTGGCGCTGCATAAAGAAATCCGCCGCCGGTTCGGCCAGCTGGCCACGTCCGACGGCAGATGTTCTCTGCAAGAAGAATTCGGGAGATTTATGTTCAGGCTCCCCGAAGAACCGAAATAGCTTTCGCGGGGTCCGGCGCCCCGAAAACGGCGCTGCCGGCCACGGCGATATCCACGCCGGCTTCCTCGACCGCCCGCACGTTGTCCGCATACACGCCGCCGTCGATCTCGATGAGCGCCTGCGCTCCCTTGCGCTCGATCTCGGCCTTCAGCGCCGCCACGCGGTCCAGGGTCTCATAGATGAACTTCTGCCCGCCGAACCCGGCAAAAACGGACATCACGAGGAAGTAGTCGGCCTTGCCGATGTACGGGTACAGGCGGCTCACGGGCACGTCCGGATTGATGGCCACGCCCGCCTTCAGGCCCAGCGCGTGGAGCTTCTCGATGAAGCGCGAGGTGTTGCGCCCGGCGGCCTCCCAGTGGAAGGAGCACATCTGCACGCCGTCCTTCGCCAGTTTCTCGAACCAGCGCTCCGGATGCACGACCATCAGGTGCGCGTCCATTGGGGCCTTCGCGATCTTCGCGACGTGGTCGATGACCGAGAAGCCGAAGGAGATGTTGGGCACGAGCGTGCCGTCCATCACATCCAGGTGGATGATGTCGCCGCAGCGGTTGACCAATTCGATGTCCTTCTCCAGATGGAGAAAATCAGCCGCCAGAATGGAAGGGGCAATCTGGAACATAGCGGGAAAGATTATCGGGAAGCGGGCACGAGCAGGGACTCGATGTCCGAGACATATTTCTTGAATACCTTGTCCGTCGCCATCAGGTCGGAGACGGTGGAGCAGGCGTGCAGGACGGTCGCGTGGTCCTTGCCGCCGATCTCCTGCCCGATCGTGGCGAGGGAGCAGTTGGAGATGAGGTTGCGGCTCAGGAACATCGCAATCTGGCGGGCCTGGACGATCTGGCGCTTGCGCGACTTGGAGAGCAGGTCCTCGCGGCTGATGTTGAAGTACTCGCACACGGATTTCTGCACCTTGTCGATGTCCAGGTCGGATTTCTCGTCGCCGACGAGGTTCTCCGTGATGTCGTTCGCCAGCTCGAGCATCGCGCGGCCGCGCTCCACGGAAGCGTGGGCGATCAGCGAGATGAGCGCGCCTTCCAGCTCCCGGAAATTCGTCTTGACACGGTTGGCCAGGAAGTCGAGCACTTCTTCAGGGATCTGCACGCCCTCGCGCTCGGCGCGCGAACGGAGCATCTGCAGGCGGGTCTTGTAGTCCGGATGCGTCAGCTGGACGGAGAGGCCCCACTTGAAGCGGGAGAGCAGGCGCTCCTCGAAGTTCTGCAGGTCCACCGGGGCCCGGTCGGACGTGAAGATGAGCTGCTTGCCGCTCTGGTGCAGGTAGTTGAAGATGTTGAAGAAGGCGTTCTGGCAGCCGGGGCCCAGCAGGTCCTGGATGTCGTCCACGATCAGCACATCCAATTTCATATAGTACGCCATGAAGTCCGTCAGCTTGTTCATCACGGACACGGCGTGCATGTAGGTCGTCTTGAATTCGTTGCCCGTCACGTAGAGCACCACCTGGTCGGGGAACTTCTCCTTGATGGCGATGCCGATGGCCTGCGCGAGGTGGGTCTTGCCGAGACCGGGGCCGCCGAAGATGAAGAGCGGGTTGAAAACCGTCTTGCCGGGGGCGGCGGCGATGTTCTCGCCGGCGGTCACGCCCATCTTGTTGCACTCGCCCTGGATGAGGTTGGCGAAGCAGTAGACGGGATTGAGGCGCGGATCGATCTGGACCTTGTGCAGGCCCGGATAGATGAACGGGCTGGGATGGGCGGTCGGGGTCGTGTTGATGGTCACCTGCGGATTCACCGGCGTGGTGGCCCGCTGGCCGGAGAAACGCATCTCCGGCTGGTTGGTCACCGGACGGACCATGTAGCTCAGCTGGGCGTCCTCGCCGACCACGCGCTTGAGCGTCTTGCGGAGGATGTCCAGGAAGGCGGACTCGACGTACTCCTGGAAGAAGAGCGAAGGGACCTCGACGGTCAGTTTGGAATCCTGCAGGGAGACGGCACGGATCGGGCGGAACCACACCTTGAATTGCTGCGGTTCGACGTTCTGCGCAATGATGCGCAGACAGTCGTTCCATACTTCAATATGTCTCTCCTGAGATTCCATCTGTGGTGTAATACACAGTCGTCGTTTTGGCTTCTAACTGCGTGTGCAAAGATGGAGGAAAAAAAAGTGATAAAAATATTTTTTTGATATTGCTTTTGAAGTTTATTTGTGCTAAACTTTATAGAAACGGGGTGCAAGCTTAGCCGTTTCTATCTAACAGCAAATCAGTTACTTATAAAAGCACTCAGACTTTAACTTCCTTAAAATTCAAGCATTTAGGTATTTAGAAAATCTCTAAATTAACCCGTAAACGTTTCAGCAAAGCCTGTTGCGTTTTCCCCTTGAAAATAACACAGATATTACTGGTATTCTAAAGAAATTTCTAATTGATACGGGTCACTTCCGTTCCATTAATTTTGACCAGGAAAGCATCCGGATATTTTTTGCGAATCGCGGACAGATTCTTGCGCGCTCCGGCGGCCGAATCGCTGACTCCTATATAGTATTTATAGAGCTTTTCTCCCTGGATGACCTTGGGCGTGTAGCCCATGAATTCGCGGGCCTTCGGATCCATCTTCTTCCCCACGACGAAAATCTGCACCGCATAGATGGCCTTGGTCTCCTGCTTGACCTCCTGCTTGGGCGCTTGCTTCTTCTCCTGCTTCGCGCTGTCCTGTTTGGCCTTCGGAGTCTCCTTCGGAGGCTGCGGCGCAGCCGTCGGCTCGTCCGCCACCGTTCCTTCGTAAATCTCCTTATATTCTTTAAAGGCTTTGAAGACGCGCTCCGCGATCTTTTCCCGGTCGCCGGCGCTCTTCAGCGCCGCGAGGTCATTCGCATTGGAGATGAAGCCCAGCTCCAGCAGGACGGCGGGCATCGCCGTGCGCCAGAGCACGAGGAAAGGATCCTGGGAGACGCCGCGGTCGTTCTTGATCGGTCCCCCTTTCAGGTTCTTGTCGACCAACTGCGCGAAACGCACGCTCTGCTCGAGATTGGCGTTCTGCATCAGGTTCATGAATATATAGGATTCCGGATCGTTCGGGTCGAAGCCGCCGTAGGTCGTGGAGTAGTCGTCCTCCAGCAGGATGACGGCATTCTCCCGGCGGACGATGTCCATGTTGTTGGCATACAGGTCCGTCCCCTTCTTGCTGGACTGGCCGAGCACGTGGACTGAAAAGCCGTTGGGCGAAGCCTTGGCGGTGGAGTTGATGTGTATGGAAATGAAGAGGTTGGCCTCGGCCTGATTGGCGATGTCGGCGCGGCCGCCCACCGTCACGTAGCGGTCGTCCGAGCGTGTCATAACCACTTTCACATCCGGATACGCGGCACGAATCTTGTCCGCAATCAACTGCGAGATCTGCAGGGTGAAGGTCTTCTCGTAAGACTTTTTGTCCGTACTGACGGCCCCCGGATCCTTCCCGCCATGCCCCGGGTCGATGACGACCGTCGAGAGGCGGAGATGGTCACCCGCCCAGGACGCCGCCGTCAGCAGGACGGCCAGGAGCATGCAGATTGTGCGTTTCAAAAATATATAGTATTTTTGTAGGATTGCTTGCAAAGATAGCAAAATTCGTGCATTTGAAGAAGGCCTCGTTCATATTTTGTTGCTGCACGCTCCTGCTGATGACGTTTCTTGCGCCGGATGCAGCCGCGCAGCTGCGACGCAACCGCCGCGGCAACGGAACCGTGTACGGCACGCGCGTCGAAAAGGAGGTCGTCCTGCCCGACTCCGCCACCCTGGCGCGCAGGGACTCGCTCGCGCACGTGGATTCCCTGCACCGCGCGGACTCCATGGACCTGCTGGGCAAGAGTTCGCTGGAAGCACCGGCCTTCACCAACGCCGCGGACTCCATGATCAGCGACTTCTCCAACGGCAACCGCCTCATCTATTATTATGGCGCCACGACGGTGAAATACCAGGACATGGAGCTCACCGCCAACTATATGGAGTACGACATGAACGCGGGAACGGTGTTCGCCAGCGGCGTGTACGACAGCCTGGAAGGCGTCTGGAACGGCCGTCCGGTGATGACCCAGGGCAAACAGACCTATAATATGGAAGAGGTGCGCTACAACTTCAATTCGCGCAAGGCCCGGATCAAGAACATGATCACCAACGACGACGAGGGCATCCTGCACGGGCGCGACATCAAGATGATGGACGACCACTCCATCAACCTCTCCCACGGCAAATACACCGTCTGCGACGACGATCATCCGCATTATTACATCGACCTGAGCGTCGGCAAGGTCATCAGCCAGACCAAGACCACCGTCTTCGGTCCCGCGCACCTGGTGGTCGAGGACGTCCATCTCCCCTTCATCGGACTCCCCTTCGGCTTCATCCCGAAGCGCCCGCAGCGCGCCACGGGCCTGCTCTTCCCGTCCTTCGGCGAGGAGGAGGCGCGCGGCTTCTACATGCGCGACCTGGGCATGTATTTCGTGTTCGGCGACCACTTCGACCTCTCCGTGACCGGCGACTACTACACCCTGGGCTCCTGGGGCATCGACATCAACTCGCGTTACAAGGTCAACTACAAGTTCAACGGCAACTTCTCGCTCAACTACTCCAACGACCAGACGGGCGAGAAAGGATCCCCGGATTTCTTCCAGACACGGAACTTCGGCCTCCGATGGTCTCACACGCAGGATTCCAAGGCCCATCCGGGCACAACGTTCAGCGCCTCGGTCAACTTCCAGAGCCCGTCCAACAGCCGCTACAACGCACATTCCGTGAACGAAGCCATCCAGAACCAGGTCTCCTCGTCTATCTCCTGGTCCCGCAACTGGAACGGCAAGTTCAACCTCAGCGTCAACGCCCTGCACAGCCAGAACTCCCGGGATTCCTCCTACACCTTCACCCTGCCGAACGTGACCTTCTCGATGAGCACGATGTATCCGTTCAAGCGCAAGAACCGCGTCGGCAAGGAGCGTTTCTACGAGCGCTTCTCCATCGGCTACCGGACCACGCTGCAGAACAAGATCAATTTCAAGGCGTCGGAATTCGCGCTCAACAGCTCCATGCTGGAGAAGTTCAAGACCGGCATGTCGCACGACTTCCAGATCGGCCTGCCGAACTTCCAGCTGCTGAAATACATCAGCTTCGCCCCGTCGGTCAGCTATTCGCAGAACTGGTTCTTCCAGAAGACGGAGTATGCATACAATCCCGAGACAGACAAGGTCGAGGCCCAGCCCACGCACCAGTTCAACACCTTCGGCATCACGCAGAACTACTCCATGGGCGCGTCGCTCAGCACGCGCCTGTACGGTACGTTCAATTTCGGCAAGCATCACCGCATCCAGGCCATCCGGCATGTGATTTCTCCGTCCCTAAGCTTCTCCTGGAGCCCGGAAAAAGGGAATTATGCCAACGGCTACCGCACCCTGAACTACATCGACGCGTCCGGCACCGAGCAGACATACAATTATAATATCTACTCCGGCCAGCTGAACAGTCCCCCGTCGCCCGGCCAGTCCGGCGCGGTTTCCCTGTCCATCGGCAACAACCTGGAGGCCAAGGTGCGCGACTTCGCCGACACCACGGGCACCGGCTCCAAGAAGGTCAAGCTGATCGACCAGCTGACGCTGAGTACGAGCTACAATTTCCTGGCGGACTCCCTGCGGATGAGCACCATCCAGCTGACAATGTCCACCACCCTCTTCAACGCCGTCAGCATCAGCGCCAGCGCTTCCTTCGACCCGTATGCCATCAGCGAGCGGGGCACGCGCTACAACCGCTTCGCCGTCGCGGCCGGCCAGGGCCTGGTGCGCCTGAACAGCTTCTCCGCCTCGGCGTCGTATTCGATCTCCGGCAAGGGCGCGATGAACGGCTACGACGGCACGGGTCAGAACGGACGCGGCAGCTCGGCGGCAGACTACTACCAGCGCATCTATTATCACCCGGTCACGGGCGAATATATTCCGGAGGGATGGCTCTACTACACCAACCCGAACGTCCCCTGGTCGCTCAACCTGAGCGCCAATTTCAGCATGTCGCGCTCGTACAGCTGGGACACGGAGACGAACAAGCTGGCGCACAAGAACATGATTTCCGCGACGCTGAGCGCCTCGGGCAACATCAAATTGACGCCCAAGATGTCCTTCAACATCAGCTCGGGCTATGATTTCGTGGCCAAGAGCCTGAGCACCACCAGCATCAGCGCCTCCTACGACCTGCACTGCTTCAACATCGCCGTGTCCTGGATCCCGACCGGAAAATGGAAGTCCTACAGCTTCCGCATCGCCGCCAACGCCGCCGCGCTGGCCGACCTGTTACGCTTTAAAAGAAGTAACAGTTATTGGGATAATTAAAGAAAATGCGTATCTTTGCGCATCAAACAATCCGGCAATCGCTGGATATATTAATTTTCCAACATGACGCACAAACTGTTCGAGCTGGACAAAATGAACAGAGAACAGCTCGAGACCATTGCCAATGATCTGAATATCAAAGGCATCAAGAAATTAGACAATGAAAACCTGGCATACCAGATCCTGGACGCGGAAGCGCGCCAGGAGTCGGTGAAGCCTACCCCCGAGAACGCCAAGCCCAAGGCCCGCCGCGGCCGTCCTGCCAAGAAGGCGGAGGGCGAAGCGAAGCCGGAAGCCGCGGCTCAGCCGGAGAAACCAGCGGAGAAAACCGACAATAAGAAACAGAAGGCCCCCAAGGCTGAGTCCCCCGCCCCGGAGAAGCCGGTGCAGGAGGCCGTCGCCGTGGAGAAGCCCCAGCAGCAGGAGCAGCCTGCGCCCAAGAAGCGCGGCCGCAAGCCCAAGAATGCCGCTCCGGAAGCGGAGGCGGCCCAGGAACCCGCTGCCGCCCAGCCCGCCGAGCAGAAGCCGCAGGAGGCGCCTGAGGCCCCGCAGGCCCAGCAGCCGCGTCCGCAGCAGAACAACCAGCCCCAGGGCGGCCAGCAGCAGCGCCAGCGCTTCCAGAACAACCAGCAGCAGAACCAGCGTCCGCGCGTGCCGGAATTCGAAGGCACCGTGGAAGCGACGGGCGTACTGGAGATCATGCCGGACGGCTATGGTTTCCTCCGTTCCTCGGACTATAATTATCTGAATTCCCCGGACGACATCTACGTCTCCCAGCAGCAGATCAAGATCAACGCCCTGAAGAGCGGCGACACCGTGACCGGCGAGATCCGTCCGCCGCGCGAAGGCGACAAATATTTCCCGCTGGTGCGGATCAATTCCGTCAACGGCCGCAGCATCGAGTTCATCCGTGACCGCGTGCCGTTCGACTTCCTGACCCCGCTCTTCCCGGACGAGAAATTCAACCTCACCGGCGGTGCCAGCAGCCGCGACATCAGCTGCCGCATCGTGGATATGTTCGCGCCCATCGGCAAGGGCCAGCGTATGCTGATCGTCTCCCCGCCGAAGGCCGGTAAGACCCTGCTCCTCAAGAGCATCGCCAACGCCATCGCGAACAACCACCCCGAGGTGTACGAGATCGTCCTGCTCGTGGACGAGCGCCCGGAGGAAGTCACGGACATGCAGCGCAGCGTGCAGGCCGAGGTGGTCGCTTCCACCTTCGACGAGCCCGCCGAGAAGCATGTCAAGGTGGCGAACATGGTTATCGAGAAGGCGCGTCGCCTGGTCGAATGCGGCCACGACGTCGTGATCCTGCTCGACTCCATCACCCGCCTCGCCCGCGCCTACAATACCGTGCAGCCGGCTTCCGGCAAGGTGCTGACCGGCGGTGTGGACGCCAACGCCCTGCAGAAGCCGAAGCGCTTCTTCGGTGCGGCCCGTAACATCGAGGGCGGCGGTTCCCTGACCATCCTCGCCACGGCCCTGACCGAGACCGGTTCCAAGATGGACGAGGTCATCTTCGAGGAATTCAAGGGCACCGGCAACAGCGAAATCCANNCTGGACAATATGTCCAAAGTCTCGCCCCGCGAAGCCAAATACTACGATAGCTACTAGCGTTGCTATCGTAGCACATTATTCATTGGGGAGCGGACTCCCCAAACCCCTCCGGTCGCTTCGCTCCGAAGCACATCCGAAGACAGACTTACCCCCTGAAGCACATTTTCCCGGGTAGGGTCGCGTAAGCGATAGTGCTTCAGGGGGTAAGGTCTGTTTCGGCTAAAAAAGAGCTTACTTCGTGCCGAAGATGCGGTCACCGGCATCGCCGAGACCCGGAACGATGTAGGCGTTCTCGTTAAGCCGCTCGTCGATGGCGGCCACGTAGATATCCACGTCCGGATGCGCCTTCTGCACCCGCTCGATGCCTTCCGGCGCCGCCACGAGGCACATCAGCTTGACATTCTTGCATCCGCGGTCCTTCAGCATCTGCAGGGCGTCGCAGGAGCTGCCGCCCGTCGCGAGCATCGGATCCGTCACGATCACGAAACGATCATCGATATCCTCCGGCAGCTTGCAATAATACACCACCGGCTCGTGGGTCTTCTCGTTGCGGTACAGGCCGATATGGCCGACCTTGGCCACGGGGACGAGGTCAAGCAGGCCGTCCACCATACCCAGACCTGCACGCAGGATGGGGATGATGGCCATTTTGCGGCCCAGGACACGCTTGGCGGTCATCTTGCAGATAGGCGTTTCAATCTGGATCTCTTCCAGCGGAATCTCGCGGGTGATCTCATACCCCATCAGCAGGGAGATTTCCTGCAGCAACTGGCGGAAATCCTTGGGGCCCGTCTCCTTGTCACGCATGATGGACAGCTTGTGCTGCACCATCGGGTGATCAATAACATGTACTTTGCTCATAATTCAGTATTGGTTATTAAACATTATTTCTTGCGGATAGCCTCTCCGATCAGGAAGAACACGGCGGCGACGGCCATGCCGTTGATGGCCGGGACGCCCCACTTCACGAGGTTGGCCACCACGGCGCCAAGCACGACGCCAGCCACGGCCCACCAGTTCACGGTGACGATGGTCATCTTGTCCTCCAGGTACTTCTGGCGATTGCAGAAGTAGCTCAGGATGAGGATGATGCCGACCGGCGGCAGGGTGCAGTTCAGCACGTTCAGCCAGTCACAGAAGTTCCAGTACAGCCACACGGCAGCCACCGTACCGATCGCGCCGGAGACGAGCACCATGCTCTTCTTAGACAGGCCGAAGATGTTGGACAGGCCGAGGCCGCAGGAATAGAGGGCGTTGTCGTTCGTGGTCCAGATGTTCAGGCCCAGGACCAGGATGGCAATGTAGAAGAGGTTCAGGTTGAGCATCACCTCAAAAATGTCGTTGCCGCCCGCGTAGATGCTGGACACGGCGCCGAAGAGGAACATCAGGCTGTTGCCGATGAAGAAGGCGATGACCGTGACCCAGAGGCCCACCCGGGCATTCTTCGCGAAGCGGGTGAAGTTGGGCGTGGCCGTGCCGCCGGACACGAAGCTGCCGACCACGAGACCGGCGCCGGCGATGACGGACAGGTCCTTGGTGCCACGGGAGAACTGCTCCACGAGGCCCACGTCGCCGCGCTTGATCGCCAGGATCATCGCCACGGTGCCCAGGATGGCCACCATCGGGACGGCGACATAGCTGACCACGGTCAGACTCTTGATGCCGAAATAGGCGCTGGCGGTCATCAGGATACCGGCCACGGCCACCAGGACATAACCCATCGCGGGCATGTGCTCAGGCGTCACTTCCAGGCCCATGATTTCCTTGGCCACGGGGATGGCGAACATCGCCAGACCCACGCCGAACCAGCCCATCTGCGTGAAGCTGATCATCGCGCTGGGCAGCCAGCTGCCCTTGATGCCGAAGCTCTTGCGGGCCAGCATGTCCAGGGTCAGGCCGCTCTCCGCGCCGATGTAGCCGAGCGCGCCGGTATAGGCGCCGAGAATCAGGCCGCCCAGCAGCATGGCCAGGAGGAAGCCCTTGAAATCCAGCCCGGCGGCCATCTGCTGGCCCACCCACATGCTGGCGGAGAAGAAAGTGAAGCCGAGCATGATCATGAACATGCTCAGGTTGCTCTTACGGCCGTTTTGCGCGACCTTGGCGGTGGTGTAGTCGTAATCGACCTTGGTTCTAGTACTCATCTTTAATATTTATTGTACATATTTCCCTAAATCCGCCCGGATCTCCCGGATGCGGCGCTCGCAGATCTCCTGCAGAGTCCGTCCGGACACGATGTCCAGGTAGTGTTGCTCCAGCTCGTAGAGTTTCTGCACGTCCAGCTGGCCGTAGCCGTTCAGGCGGCGCCAGGCCTCATAACCGATGGGGCGGCTGTAGCCGATCTTCTCGGCGATGAACGCCGGGAAATCGACCTGCGGCGCCACGGCGAGCAGCGCCTCCCAGTATTCCATCACCTCCTCGTAGTGCGCGGGGATCTCGTAGCGGCGCGCTCCCCCGTCGTAGATGATGCATTTCTCGAAGAGCGCGTCCTCCAGGAAACTCAGCACGTAGTGCCGGAATTCCGGGGCCACGATGCCGCCCCGCCAGCCGAAGTCGATGTCGGGGATGTTGATGCCCGTCACACCCTTGTCCTCATAGACCGTGAAAATGCCTTCGTAGAAGACGCAGCGGAAGCCCTCGAATTCCGGGAAATAGCCGCGGATCTCGGCCGTGAAGCGCTCCATCAGGGGGATGGCCTTCGTACCGCCGATCGTGAAGAAAATGATCTGCTTCAGGCTGCCGCCGCGCCGGCGGAAACGGTCGATGACCTGCGACAGGCAGAGGCGCAGCGTGTCGCCGCTGGCAATGATGTCGCCGATCATCAGCGTGATGTCCTTGGCGATGTGGAGTTTCTCGTATTTAATGTCCAGGCCCGTGATGACGCCGTTCTCGATATGGCGCTCGCAGGAGATGAAGTTCATGTTGGGGACACGGATGCCGGCCTTGTAGCAGCACTCTTCCAGCGGGTAGTTCAGACCGCCGCGCAGGATGGTCAGGATGTCGGCCTCACAGGCCAGTCCGTTCTCGGAAAAGTATTGCAGGGCGGCCATCGTGGCCGGCTTCATCGCCAGATAGGATTCGTACCCGACGACTTCGGGCGAAGCCATCAGGTGGCGGGTCCCGTCGCCACTTACGACATAATATTGGTTGGTCAGCCCGACGGACCGGAGCTGATAGATGCTTGTGCTGTTCTGCAATCCCAGAAGCTGCAAGGAAGCATCTTGCGGAATAAAAGACATGGGATTTCCTTTTGGTCCAATCGGGATACAAATATAGTAAATAAATGCTAAATTTGTAAGGGTAAACCACACTGACCATGCTGAAAATATACTGCAAGAATACGGACACCTTCCAGGAGTTTCAGGAGGGCACCACGCTGCTGGACATGCTGCCGGCCTTCGACTTCGAGCGGCCGTACGACATTCTCTCCGCCAAGGTGAACAATGTCTCCGAAGGGTTGAAGTTCCGGGTGTTCAACAACCGGGACGTCGAATTTCTGGATTACCGGTCCTACAACGGCCGCAGCATCTACTGCCGTTCGCTCGCCTTCCTGCTCTGCAAGGCCATGCACGACCTCTATCCGAGCTACCGCGTCATCCTGCGCCGCCCCATCTCCAAGGGCTATTTCTGCACGATCGACAAGCCCGACGGCGCCTCCGTCACGCCCGAAGAGATCGAGACCGTCCGCACGCACATGCGCGAGCTCGTAGCCCAGGACATCCCCTTTAGGCGCCACGAAGTGCAGACCGCCGAGGCCATCCGCATCTTCAAGAAACTCGGCTACGAAGACAAGGTCAAGCTGCTCCGCACCATCGACGACCTCTATATCACCTATTATTCCCTGCAGGACACGGCGGACTATTTCTACGACGCGCTCGTGCCCGGCACCGGCCTGCTGAAGGTCTGGGAGCTCAGCCCCTACCAGGGCGGCATGCTGCTGCGCGTACCGGACCGGCACGCCCCCACGGAGCTGGCCCCCTTCTACGAACAGCCCAAGACCTTCGAGGTCTTCCGGGAGACGCTTCGCTGGAACCGCATCATGGGCCTGGCGAACGTCGGTGACGTGAATGACGCCTGCCAGCAGGGCCAGGCCTCCGACCTCATCCAGGTGGCCGAGGCGCTCCAGGAGAAGAAGATCGTCCAGATCGCCGAAGAAATTGACCGGCGTCATGCCTCGGACGATCCCGTACGCATCGTCCTGATCACCGGCCCCACCAGCAGCGGCAAGAGCACCTTCTGCCGCCGCCTGAGCGTCCAGCTCAAGGCCTGCGGCCTGCATCCCGTTTCCTTCTCGACGGACGATTATTTCGTCAACCGGCTGGACACGCCCAAGTTGCCCGACGGCTCCTACGATTTCGACAATTTCGACACCGTGGACCACGACTATCTGCAGGAAGACGTGCTGCAGCTCTTAGCTGGAGAAGAAGTAGAGGTGCCGGAGTATAACTTCGTGACTGGTAAGCGGGAATTCAACGGCAAAAAGCTGCGCTTGGACGAGGGTTCCATCCTGTTGATCGAGGGCATCCACGCCCTCAATCCGCAGCTGACCAACCTGGTCCCCGAGGCGGCCAAGTTCCGCATCTTCATCAATACGATCACGAGCATTTCGCTCGACGACCACAACTGCATTCCGACCAGCGACAACCGTCTGCTGCGCCGCATCGTGCGCGACTACAACAAGGGCGCCTTCACGGCCCGGGAGACCATCTCCAACTGGCCCAACGTGCGCCGCGCGGAGGTCAAATGGATCTATCCTTATCAGGAAATCGCAGACGTGCTCTTCAATTCGGCCTACCTGCTGGAATTCGCGGTGCTGCGCACGCACGCCGAGCGCATCCTCGCCACGGTGCCGAAGAACTGCCCGGAATACAGCGAAGCGCACCGCCTGCTGAATTTCCTGCACTATTTTGTCCCCGTGTCGGACAAGGATCTCCCGACCACGTCGTTCATCCGCAGTTTTATCGACAAATAAGCCTACAAAGAAGGCGCCCGCGATTGCAGGCGCCTTCTTTTTTTCGTCATCCGCTGCTCGCTCCACTGTCATTCTGAGCGCAGCGAAGAATCTAACGGAGCTTTTTATAGCCGTATTTCGCAGTCGTGCCCAATTCCAACTCGATCTTCATCAGGCGGTTGTACTTGGCGATGCGGTCGGTACGGCTCAGCGAACCGGTCTTGATCTGGCCGCTGTTGGTCGCGACGGCGATGTCGGCAATCGTCGTGTCCTCGGTCTCGCCGGAGCGGTGGGAGGTCACGGTCGTATAGCCATGACGGTGGGCCATCTCAATTGCGTCGAGCGTCTCGGACAGAGAGCCGATCTGGTTCACCTTGATGAGGATGCTGTTGCCAGCGCCCATCTCGATACCCTTCTGCAGGTACTTCACGTTGGTAACGAAGAGGTCGTCGCCCACGAGCTGGCAACGGTCGCCGATAGCCTTGGTGAGCTTCACCCAGCCTTCCCAGTCCTCCTCGGACAAGCCGTCCTCGATGGAGTCGATCGGGTACTTGGTGATCAGCTGCTTGAGATAGTTAATCTGCTGGTCGGTCGTCAGTTTGCGGCCACGCGGATCCTTCTTCTTGCCATCCTTGAGCTGCTTGTAGTCATAGTAGAACTTGCCGTCCTCCTTGAAGCAGAACTCGGACGCGGCGCAGTCCATCGCGATGGTCACGTCCTTGCCCGGCTCGAAACCGGCATTTTTAATGGCTTCGATGATGCAGTCGAGCGCATCGTTGATGCCCTTCAGCGCAGGGGCGAAACCGCCTTCGTCGCCGACAGCAGTGCTCAGGCCGCGGCCCTTGAGGACTTTCTGCAGGGCGTGGAAGACCTCTGCGCCCATGCGGACGGCCTCCGCCTCGTTGGCGGCGCCAACCGGACGGATCATGAACTCCTGGAAGGCGATCGGTGCGTCGGAGTGGGCGCCACCATTGATGATGTTCATCATCGGAACCGGGAGGACATACGTATTGGTACCGCCCAGGTAGCGGTACAGCGGGACCTGGAGCTCGGCGGCAGCAGCCTTGGCAACGGCCAGGGACACGCCCAGGATGGCGTTCGCACCCAGGTTGCTCTTGGTGGCGGTGCCGTCCAGCTCGATCATTTTCTGATCGATGGCGCGCTGCTCGGTAGCATCCATGCCGATAATCGCCGGGGCGATCTTCTCGTTGATATTGGCAACGGCCTTCAGAACGCCCTTGCCGCCATAGCGCTTCTTATCTCCGTCGCGAAGCTCGAGGGCTTCGTTCTCGCCGGTGGAGGCTCCGGAAGGGACGGCAGCGGTGCCGACAAAACCGGAATCAAGGGTAACTTCTGCTTCGATGGTAGGATTTCCTCTGGAATCGAGGATCTC
>LXOW01085164.1_pt1 | contig 19878 bp, 20 predicted proteins | sample 1368591 | NCBI WGS metagenome assembly LXOW01 (sample SAMN04884650, study PRJNA319009) | bovine gut metagenome | isolation source: Cow rumen | host: Bos taurus | place: Italy: Legnaro (PD) | collected 2014-07-09
TCATAATACTGGGCATTGGCTTTCTCGTATTCAGGAAGCATGGAGATGTCGCCGCCCACGTATTTCTGTGCATGAACGTTTGCTTGCACTGCCATGAGCAGCGTCATGAGCGTAAGGGTGATTAGCTTCTTCATCTTCGTTAGTAGTTTTGTTTTATAAGCTATTTCTTGTGCCGGTTAGCCCGTTGCTCACGGTATTTGGCTTTCTGTCGTGCAGAGCCGCTACCATGAGCACCGGTGATGTACTTTTTCTTCTTGGCCTTGGTCTTTACCTTGTCCTCTTCTTTGCGAGGCCCCCCGCCACGGCCAAACTTGATGCCGTTCTCGAGGATGAGGCTGAAATCGTCTTCCTTACTCATAATATTAATGATGGAATAAACGGACTCCAGTGAATGCCATGGCAATGCCGTACTTGTCGCAGGTCATGATGACATGGTCGTCGCGAACGCTGCCGCCAGCCTGGGCGATGAACTCCACGCCGCTCTTGTGGGCACGCTCGATGTTGTCGCCGAAGGGGAAGAAGGCATCTGAACCCAGAGCTACCTTCGTGTTCTTGGCAATCCACTCCTTCTTCTCTGCCAGCGTCAGTACCTCGGGCTGACGGGTGAAGAACTGCTGCCATGCACCGTCGCGCAGTACGTCGTCGTGCTCGTCCTCCGAGATATACACGTCGATGGTGTTGTCGCGGTCGGCACGGCGGATACCCTCCTTGAAGGGTAGTGCCATTACCTTCGGGTGCTGGCGGAGCCACCAGATGTCGGCCTTGTTGCCAGCCAGACGGGTACAGTGGATACGGCTCTGCTGTCCAGCACCGATGCCGATGGCCTGGCCGTCCTTGACGTAGCAGACACTGTTCGACTGCGTGTATTTCAGTGTGATGAGGGCAATGATAAGGTCGCGCTTCGCATCTTCAGAGAAGGTCTTGTTCTGTGTGGGGATATTCTCAAACAGGGCGGGATCGTCCAGCTTGATCTCGTTGCGTCCCTGTTCGAAGGTCACGCCGAAGCACTGCTTGCGCTCAATGGGTTCGGGCTTGTATGTTGGGTCAATCTTGATGACGTTGTACGTTCCCTTGCGCTTGTCCTTCAGTATCTCGATGGCCTCGTCCGTGAAGTTGGGAGCAATCACGCCGTCACTCACCTCACGCTTCAGCAGCAGAGCAGTGGTGGCGTCGCAGGTGTCAGAGAGTGCCACGAAGTCACCGTAACTTGACATGCGGTCGGCACCACGGGCACGGGCGTATGCACAGGCGATGGGGCTTTCGTCCAGTCCCTTCACATCATCCACAAAGTAAATCTTCTTCAGCGTGTCGCTCAGCGGCAGGCCGACTGCAGCACCTGCAGGACTGACATGCTTGAACGAAGCAGCAGCGGGCAGACCGGTCGCTGCTTTCAGTTCCTTCACCAACTGCCATGCGTTCAGCGCATCCAGAAAATTGATGTAGCCAGGACGGCCGTTAATCACTTCGATGGGTAACTCGCCTTCTGTCATGAAAATGCGTGAAGGCTTCTGGTTCGGATTGCATCCGTACTTCAGCTGTAACTCTTTCATTATATATCTTTTATTACGTTATTTCGTTTAAGCCCGACAAAGGTACGAACTTTTTTTCAGATAGGCAAAAAACATGTTGAAAAAAGAAAGGGGCACCCACGTAGTATGAGTGTCCCTTCCTTATTTCTTTGCGCAGTGAGCGATTACTCGCTAACTGTAGCGCGGCGCTTCTCCTTGATGCGGGCAGCCTTACCAGTGAGCTTGCGCAGGTAGTACAGCTTAGCGCGACGTACCTTACCAACCTTGTTCACCTCGATGCTGTCGATGTTGGGAGACTCGAGGGGGAAGATACGCTCTACACCCACGGTACCTGACATCTTGCGAACAGTGAAACGCTTCTTCTCGCCGTGGCCGCAGATCTTGATGACCACACCACGATAGAGCTGGATACGCTCCTTAGAACCCTCGATAATTTTGTAAGCGACAGTTACAGTGTCACCAGCCTTGAAGCTGGGGTGCTGCTTGCCGGTTGCAAATGCTTCTTCAGCAACTTTAATTAAATCCATTTTTATTTTAAATTAAACGGTTGTTGTATCGTTCCAACGCAACATAACAGGCAACTCTCCTATCTTCCTGCCAGCGATTACGCGGAAAGCGGCTGCAAAGGTACGAAAAAAAGAGCATTGAGGAAAGAGTAGAGAGTAGAAATTGCTTTCGCCTCTCAAACTTTAACTTTTTTTTACTATTCATCCCTTGAAGATCACTAAGAACGCGGGTCGCTATTACTCCTTCAGCACGACAGGTGCCAAGTACGGCTTCAACTACTATCTGGCACCTAAAGAGCTTGTTGATGACTATGGAGAATGGAACAAGGAGTCGAAGCTATGGCCAATGGAGAGCCTTAGAAACCCCTTACTATGTGGAAAGAGGGGGATTATCTATTATTGGGACGAAGACTCAGAGACGTCTTATAGTGCCTTGCGGCTTAAACTTGACCTGCACCTCGGCATTGCCTACAATTGGAGCAGTTCCTTCATTGGCCTTCAGGCGCAGTACAACAATTTCACCTACAGGAAGGACTAGAGCAAGGTCAATATCTACGATGCGTATGCCCAGTTAGCCTTGGGTGTAAGACTGTAGTAGGGGAAGCCAGACGCTTCACTTGCTTGTGATGGCTCAACAGCTGCCGTCAGTAACGACGATGGATTCCAAGAAAAATCAGGAAAAGTCCTTGTGTATTTGGAAATTAAATATTATCTTTGCAACGTAAATAATACGATAATCCTATGAAGAAAACAGCAACTTTTGCGGTCGTCGCTGCAATGCTGATGACCATGTATGCTTGTCGCCATCATTATGAGGTGACAAGCGTGGAACGCACGCGTATCCTCATTGACAGCCGCTGGGATGCTCAGTCTGATGCCCAGGCGAATGCATTCCTGGCTCCTTACAAGCATGATGTTGATAGCGTGCTGGGACCTGTCCTGGGTCATGTGGCCCGTAACATGACGGTTGACCGTCCGGAAAGCCTGTTGTCGAACCTGCTGCCTGACATCCTGATATGGGCATCGCAGTTCTATAACGAACAACCGGTCTTTGCAGTTTATAACATGGGTGGTATTCGTGCTGACCTAACTAGAGGCGCAGTGACCTTTGGCGATGTGCTTGACGTTGCTCCGTTCGAAAACAAGATTGCTTTCACAACGCTCAGTGGTGAAGCCGTGCTGGAGCTGTTCGAACAGATAGCTGCACGCGGTGGAGAAGGAGTAAGCAGTGCTGTGCGTATGGAGATAACGAAAGACGGCAAATTGATGAGAGCCACGTTGAATGGTAAGGAGATTGAGCCTACGAAGGACTACCGTGTTGCCACGATTGACTACCTTCTGGGTGGCAATGACAAGATGCCGGCTTTCATGAAAGGACGTGACGTTGTTTCCCCGCAGGAGGCCTCGAATAATACCCGCTTCCTCATCATGGACTATTTCCGTTCCATGGAGAAAGAAGGCAAGGTAGTTGATGCAAAGATAGAGGGACGTATCGTTATTGTTCCCTAAGTTAGGGGACAACAGGGGCCTGAACAGGCGCAGGCTCCTATGAAAATAGGTATAACAAAAGAAGTCTGATAAACGCTTGTTCAGACCCCTGCCCCTCCTAACTTATGGGGCTTATGAATTATGAAGACAAGAACTGATATGTATAATAAGGCGGTAAGAATGGTGATGATGGCCTTACCCATTTGCCTTTTTGCCTTTTTGCCTTTAACAGTCACTGCTCAGAAGCAGCTGACTATTCTGCATACGAATGATACGCACAGTACGATTCTGCCGCTGAATCCAAATCTGGAGGATACCATGAAGGCTGCACGCGGCGGTTATCTGAGACGTGTTGTGATGCTAAAAGAAGAACGCAAGAAGGACCCCGAACTGCTGCTTATCGATAGCGGCGACTTCTCGCAGGGCTCTGGCTACTACACTATGTTCAAGGGTGATGTGGAGGTGGAATTGATGAACCAGATGGGCTATGACGCAGTAACGATAGGAAACCATGAGTTTGACTTCGGACTTGACAACATGGCGCGTCTGTTCAAAATGGCGAAATTCCCCGTCGTCTGCTCTAACTATGACTTCACAGGTACTGTTTGTGAAGGACTGATAAAGCCCTATATTGTACTGAAGCGCAAAGGTGTGAAGATTGGTATCTTTGGACTCTCTCCAAAGCTGAAAGGGTTGGTCAGCGACAAGAATTGTGTGGGTGTGAAATACCTGGACCCTGCAAAAGTGGCTTTGGAGACCGCCACGATGCTGAAGAAAGACTTGAAGTGTGACGTGGTTATCTGTATCTCGCACTTAGGGTGGGAGATAGGTGGCAATGACGACCGCTACATGGTGCAAGGCTCGCGTTATGTGGATCTTGTGCTTGGCGGCCACTCACATAGCTACTTGGAGGATTTGATGTATCTGCCGAATATGGACGGAAAAGAAGTGCCTGTTGATCAGAACGGCAAGCATGGCATCTTCATTGGTAAGATGATAGTCAACTTGAAGTAGGGACTACTCAAAATATAACGTCAGGGTAATCATCTTGGCATGGGCACTGCGGACGGATTTCGCATAGGCGCGTAGGTTGGCGTCGCGGAGTTCGTCCGCATGCTGTGTGTCAAGACTGTTAGTCAGACTGTAACTGAATTTCAGTTCAGGGTTCAGTTTGAAGAAGGGTAGGTAGAAGTCGCAGCCCATGCCAACCTCTAACATGACGTCATATCGTTTCAGCTGAATGTAATCCTGGTCCTTGCTCTTCAGGTTAATCATCGAATTAACGCCTGCTACGAGGTACGGACGGTAATTGTTGAAACGCTGGGCACTGAATTTGATGTTCAGGGGGATGGACAGATAGGTGTTCTTCAGGTCCTGTGTGACTTGACGGGGAATGCCGCTCGGGTCAAGATCCGTCAGGTTACGGAATATCAGGTGTTTTGCTCCGAAGTGCATGGTCGGGGCCAGACGGAAGGCGAAGTGTGTGCTAAGACGCGCTTCGGCCAATACGCCAACCGTGAAACCAGGATTCCATTTGTCTGCATCGGTAACGATGGTCTGTTCGACGATGGTTCCGTCCTCCAGCGTAATGGTCTGCGGACCAACGTTCTCGAACTCAATGTCCTGAAAGTTAGTACCCACCAGAATGCCGAAATGCAAAGGTCGCAGGTCGATGTACGGCTTGTTCATCGGCTTACGCTCCTGAGCCTGCGCAGGGATCAATGAAAGTATTAATATATATGATAATATAAAGCGCTTCATCATGATTTTTGAACTTGTATAATAGTATTCACCATATTAATAACGCAAAAACATGTGGCTTATTATATCTGTTTCTATTTCGACAATGTATAAATAATTTAAAAAACTAACCAAAAATAGGTAATATTCAAAAAATATCATTACCTTTGCATCACTAATTTTGAGTATTAACAATTAAACANNAGATCGCTCGTCGGCAGCGTCAGATGTGTATAAGAGACAGGGCTTACGTTATTGGTGACGATTGTATCGCTTGCGGTACTTGTATCGATGAATGCCCCGCTGGAGCAATCTCTGAGGGCGATAAGTATTCAATTAACCCCGACATGTGCACCGAGTGTGGCACTTGCGCAGATGTTTGTCCGTCTGAGGCTATCAGCCTGCCCTAATTGACAGTACTTATATGAGATACGATGACCTCCCTGCTTCGACTGGGAGGTCTTTTTTTTGAATGATATGCTAAAAGAAAAAGCCCGTTGCGTCAGCAACGGGCTATGTCATTTAAAGGGTTATTAATTACATGGTTTACTGCAGGAACTGGTCAGCCTCGGCATTAGTCGGATCAAGCTCCTTCACCTTGCGCCAGTAGTTCTGGCACTGTGCCTTGTCACCCTTCTCGTTGTAGTACCAACCGAGGTAGCGATAGCATTCGATGAGACGAGTCTTCTCACCAGCCTCCAGATTAGCCTTGGCCTGGAGTAAACCTGCTGCAGCCTCGTAGTAGGGCTTAGCAAGACCCTGGCTCATGTCGGCATCAATAGTAGCGTTCAGACGTGCACGCAGGATGTTCAGGTACTCAGCGTTAGCAGGGAACTTCTGAATGGCCTCACCATAGGTTTGGTCAGCCTTCATCTGCCACTGCTTCTGCTCAGCCTCGGGAACCTCCTCGGCATGCTTCAGGTACATACGTGCCAGTGAGTTGTAGTCGTTAGCGCTGGGATTGCCCTTAGCAGCCAGATATTCGTTGTAGAACTTGATGGCATTGTCGAAGTCACCCTTGGCAGAGTAGGCACTGTAAAGCGTCTGGATGAGGCTCAACTTGTTGCTGGCAGGAACTTCCATATTCATAGCGGTCGTGAACTCAGAGATAGCAGCATCATAGTCGCTACGTGCACTCTGCAGTGCAAGGCCACGATAGAAGTGGTCCATCCAAGATGCCTTCAGACTGTCAGAGGCATTGAACAGGCGATCTGCAAAATCCAATGACTTGTCATAGTTACCCATCTCATAGTTGAAGAACATACCCAGACGGTTGAATGGGGCGTGGCGCGGGAAGCGCTTGATACCTTCTTCCACGATGGGCAGACCCTCGGCATGCTTACCTGTGAAATAGTGAGCCGTTGCAAAGTTGGTCAGGTCACCACGGTCCAGCTTAGCAAGGGGATCGAGTTTGTAGGTGTCAATAGCCTTGTCGAACTCCTTGTCGTCGAACCAGAAGCGGGCCTTCATGGCGTTTACGGCTATGTCAGGGCGCTGCTTTGCCAGTTCGTCTAGCTTTGCGACAGCCAGCTTGGGGCTAACCTTACGATATACGCTAGCATACTTGAAGTAACCTTCAGGGTTTTTCGGGTCATCGTCAATGGCCATCTGGTACTGTGATGCAGCAGGACCTGCATTGTCGGCAATTGCCTCAATGTCACCCAACAGCAAACGTGCGGGGGCATAGTGGTTCTTGGCGGCCTTCAGTGCTAAGTTGGCATACTCGCGTGCATTGGCTGTATCCTTCACTTCCTTGAAGGCAACACCCATAGCGGTCAGCACCTTTGCATTCTTCTTGTTCTTCTTGAACACGGCCTTCACCTCATCCTTGATGGCATCGTATCCACCTTTGTTTTCCTTGATGACTTTGGTAATGGCATTGATGGTAGCCTGGTCATCGTCCTGGGCTACTGCGGGAGCGCAGAATCCTAACATCATTGCTCCGATGAATAGATATTTGATTGCTTTCATAATCATTTAAGTTTTAAAGTGTGAAACATTCAGTTGTCAATGATATGACGTTTCTAATCTGCTTTCGTTTATCTACTATCCTTTGTCTTTACGATTTTATTCTTTTATTTTTTTACGTTAACTTCTCGGACGGTCAAATCTCCGCGATAGGGGAGAAGGCTCGAACGGAAAATAATGAGCTGTCCCTTAGGCGACGATACGAACTGCGTGAAGCCCCAAGGCAGACCGTGGATGGGGTCGGTACACAGCGCGTAGATCGTCCGGATGAGCGGATAGTTTCCGTTATATAAATAATATTGGTAAGGCTTCCATGAGTTCATGGGGGTCGCAGTGTCCATGCGGCTTACCGACATTACCTGAATATTCTTCTTGAAGGTGACGTTCGTCGTGTCGCGCTTGTCGTTGAGCCAATTGGAACCGATGATTCCAATAGAGTTGGCATGATGCTCAACATAGTTGACAACCTCGGCACTTGTCTTTACTGCGTAGATGTTCGGACTGTTAATGGGCTTGCCATCCAGAATGGAATCTACGCACCAGCGAACGGTACTGGAGTTCTTGTTGTCAAAGACAACTTCAATATCTCCTTGCTTGGAGTTGGGATATACCTCTTTCCACTTCGACACTTCACCAGTGAGGATTCTTCGGATGTCCTTTACTGTGATACAGGTGTCCGTGTTCGTCTTGTTGACAATCAGCGACAGACCGTCATAGCCGATAGGCATGGAGACGGGTGCACCGCCAATAGCCTTCAGGCCCTTTAGTTCTTTTTCTGTATAGTCGCGTGATGCGAAGACGAGGCATACAGAGTCATTTAGAAGCATCTCCATGGCGGCGTACTCATCCGTATAGATAGGATGGAGAATGGCCTCCCTGTAGGTAGCTTCAAAAACTTTTACTTCTTCATTGATGATTGGACTGAAACTCTCGTCGGCCGCAAAGGATATTTCGCCTGCTGAATAGGTGTCAGTACGGGTGTATTTACTATGTTTAGGTTTGCTGTCGTTACAAGCCGACAGCAAACCTAAAATGAGAGTTAATCCAACTGTTACGTTGAATATGCGATTCATCTTACTGTAGTTTAAATTGAACAGGAACGTTGTACTTCACACGAACGGGAGAACCATTCTGCATACCAGGATTCCACTTCGGCATGGACTTAACCACGCGAACGGCCTCCTTATCCAGAGACGGGTCAACGCCGCGGAGTACCTGAACGTGAGAAATTGAACCGTCGCGCTCAACAACGAAACCTACGACAACTCGACCGGAAATACCGTTTTCAGCTGCGATAGGAGGATACTGCATGTTCTTTGCAAGCCATGCGCGAACATCGCCTTCCTTAAATGTTGGAGCCTGCTCAACGACATCGAAGATTTTGTCCTCTGCGGGCTTCGGCTCTGGCTGTGCCACCTCTTCGACAGCCTTCAGCACTTGTGCGTCGGCATCGTCGGTGTTACCCTTTACGTCGAAACCACCGATAGCGGTCTTCGTCTCGTTCAACTCGTCCTGACTCTTCAATTCCTTATCTTCATGTACGTCCTTATCTTCCTTTACTACAGGGGGAACGAACTTAATAGAACTCTTAACCTGCTCAACGGGCTTTGCTTCCTCAATCTTTACAGGTGCCTTATCCTCTACTTCGGGCTTCTTTTCAGCCAGTGCAGAGAGGTTAACATCTGCTGAGATGTCAGCATCGCCTTCGCTAGCAGCACTGATGATAGCATTTGCGCCGACAACGGCAGCAATTACAGCAGCGGCAATGAGCATAATGAAGATCGACCACAGATTACGCTTGCCGGTGTTCTTGCGCAACTGGTAAGCGCCGTAGGCCTGATTCTTGCCTTCGAAGACAATATCGACCCAACCATTGTCTATAAGATCAATTTTAGCCATAATTCTTAATACATTTAATAGTTATACAATCATTCATACTTGATTCCCTTCAACGTCAGAAGTTTCTGGTCGTCTTCGGTAACCTTATCAATGACGTACGTATTAATACCGCTAATCTGCATTTCATCGAGAACCGTAACCATGTTGTCATAGGTAGCAACGTCCAATGGCTTGATGATGATGGTCATCGTAGGAACTTTCTTGGGTTCGCCCTCAATTTCACCCTTCTTGATCTTGCTGAGCTTGTTTTCCCAGACAGAATCGGGTACATTGGGGTTATTCTTCTTTTCCTTTTCCAGTTCGTTCATTGCTTTCCTGATCTTGGCAACCGGATAGGTTCCATCCTCAGTCTTGTGATTTAAGAGAACGTCACGAATACCCTCTTCACCATAGGTGGTCTCCTTCAGGCACTCTGGATCGTCGTACTTGGTAATACCTTCCACATAGTACAACTTGTCGTCACCTGCAAGGTAGAACGTCATGGTCTGAGAAGCCTTCGTTTCGTTACGGTCTTGATCCTGAATGTTCTTGTCGTTACTTGGCATGGTCAACTGCATCGCCTGTGGCTTCTGGAGCGTTGTACACAGCATGAAGAACGTAATCAGAAGCATCATCATGTCCACCATCGGCGTGAAGTCAACGCGGACATTCATCTTTTTCTGTTTGCTTGCTTTTTGTTTTGCCATGTTACTTTACCTCCTTAGTTTCTTGCACTTTATACGATGTAATTAACTGGTAACGGTTTTCCTCCATGTCCTGAAGTTCAGACATCAGTTTCTTAACCGTCTTGTAAGAAGTCTTAGCATCAGCCTTGATACAGATCTTCAGATCGTGAGATTCAAGGTTGTTACCCAAAGAGGGATCCGGATCCTTTGCTGCACGCTTGGCGATCTTCACCCACTGCTGGAACTCACTCATACCGCCAGCAACACTGTCGGTGGGGATTCCCTTGGTCTGCAGAACCTTTACCATCTGACTCTGCGGCAGATCCAGATATCCGTGCAGTTCCTTCAGACTTACACCGAACATCGGGTCTTCCTTAAACTTCTTCAACTGCACCGGTGTCAGAGCTTTCAGACCATTGCTTTCCAGAATGGTCTTAACAGTCTGCTCCAAGTCCGGCGCCTTATCCATGCTCATAAACACCTTGCCCTCTGTGTTGACAAGGATGTTGAGCACATCCACATCCGGCACTTTGACCTTTGACTGCGACTGCGGCGTGTTGACTTGTACTGGCTCCGGCGTGACGAACGTTGACGTCATCATGAAGAAAGTCAGCAAAAGCACCATCACGTCCGACATTGGCGTCATGTCAATCCAGATGTCACTTTTCTTAATTTTTACTTTACCCATAGCGATAAATGTTTTAAAGGGTTAGCAAAAATTAAGCCTCTTCTGTGTGGTTAGCTTCGTAAGTCTGAGCAATTGAATAACCAACTTCGTCGAGGGCAAATGTCAGCTTGTCGATCTTGTTCGTGTAGTAGTTGTAAGCTACAACGGCTACCCAAGATGTTAAGATACCTGATGCCGTGTTAACCAGGGCCTCAGAAATACCGAGTGACAGGGCCTGAGAGTCAGCACCACCACCAGCTGCCAGAGCTGCGAATGAACGAATCATACCTACAACGGTTCCGAACAGAGCGGTCAGAGTACCCAGTGTTACGATAGTAGCGATGATCGGCATGTTCATGGTCAGAGTCGGCATCTCGAGCTGAGTAGCCTCTTCGTGAGCCTGCTGGATGCGAGCGATCTTCTGCTCCTTCTTAATACCTGTGGTAGCCTCCATGTCCTTGTAAGCCTTCAGAGAAGCACCAACAACGTTAGCTACGGTACCGCGCTGAGCGTCGCAAAGCTGCTGAGCCTTAACGAAGTCGTTAGCGTTCAGGGCTGCCTTGATGTTAGCCACAAACTTGGGGAGCTTACCCTTACCGAATGCGGTGTTCAAAGCCAGCCAACGCTCGATAGACAGAGCGATAACGGTGAACAACAGTGTCAGGATGACAGGTACTACGACACCACCTTTGTAGATTGTACCCCAGATGTTACCATCGATAACTTCGCCGTTCTCAGCGATGTGGTCGCTGTTGCCGAGGAAGAATTTGAAGAAACAAACTGCGAGGATGAAACATACAACGATGATCCAGAACGCTGCTTTGATTCCCTGGAAGCCCTGGCTCTTCTTAGCTGGGGCTGCTGCTTTTTGTGTAGTTGCCATAATTTTAATTGTTTTGATTTTAGTTATTTATAAAAATTAAGTTTGTTATGTTTCTGATTTAACGCTATTTACATTGTTTTAGTGACTGAAAGGAGGGCATTGCTGCCCTGTATCTCTCGGCAAAGATAACAAATTACTCCGTACTAAATGCGGAGTTAATATTTTTTAACTTGATATTTCTCAATTATTTTAGTTTCGCCAAGACTTCCTTGATGCGTCGCATGGCTTCACGGATGTTGTCATCGCTCGTTGCATAGCTCATGCGGAAACATTCCGGATCACCGAATGCATCACCGCCGACGGTAGCCACATGACCCTTCTCAAGCAGGTAGAGTGCCAGTTCGGTGGAATTGCTGATAACTGCACCGTCTTCGGTTTTCTTGCCATAGAAACTGCTGCACTTGGGGAAGAGATAGAAGGCGCCCTCGGGTACGTTCACTTCCAGACCAGGGATGTCCTTGGCCAGTTCTACAATGAGGTTACGGCGGCGTTCAAAGGCCTGACGCATCTGCTCAACGCACTCCTGACTCTCGGTATAGGCGAACTCTGCTGCCTTTTGACTGACGGAGCATGGGCCACTGGTATATTGACCTTGTAACTTGTTACAGCCCTTGACAATCCATTCCGGTGCAGCGATGTATCCAATGCGCCAACCCGTCATGGCATAAGCTTTCGATACACCGTTGACGATGATGGCGCGCTCCTTCATGCCCTCAAACTGGGCGATGCTCTCGTGCTTACCTACATAGTTGATATGTTCGTAAATCTCGTCTGCCAATACGAAGAGGTCGTCGTGGCGCTTGATGACTTCTGCCAGTCCTGCCAATTCTGCCTTGGAATATACGCTACCAGTAGGGTTGCTGGGTGAACAGAGAATGAGCAGGCGTGTCTTGGGAGTGATGGCAGCCTCCAGCTGTTCCGGGGTAATCTTGAAGTTCTGGTCAAAGCGAGCCTCAACGAAGACCGGTTCACCGCCTGCCAGCAGTACCATCTGCGGATAGCTGACCCAGTAGGGGGTAGGTATGATGACCTCGTCACCAGGGTTCACCAGTGCCATGACCGTGTTGCAGACACTCTGCTTGGCGCCGTTCGACACCAGGATCTCTGAGGGCTGGTAGTGCAACTGGTTCTCACGTTCCAGTTTGCGGGCAATGGCCTGTCGTAACTCTGCATATCCCGGCACGGGGGAGTAGCGTGAGTAGTTCTCGTCGATGGCCATTTTGGCTGCCTGTTTAATATGGTCTGGCGTGTTGAAGTCGGGTTCGCCGACGCTCATGTTGATAACGTCAATGCCTTGTGCCTTCATCTCAGAACTCTTCTGCGACATGGCTAGTGTTGCTGATGGAGCAAGTCTTTGCAGACGATTGGATAATTGTGCCATTTTTCTATGAATATTTTATTTCAGCGTGCAAAATTACGCAAATATTTTGTCAAAACGAAAAAAAGTGTCGGTTTTTTCTTGTTTTTCGTATCAAAACTCCCACAAATCTTCTTTCTTTTGCCCATTGTCTTGTGTAGCACCCTTTCTGGCCTGTTCCAGTTCGGCAGTTGCAGCCTTTACCTCTTCATCTGTGTAATAGGTAATGGTGCGGGTGATGTGCCAAGCCCCATAGCCTCCCGTGGCTTTCCATGATGTCCAGTTGCCCTTGCTGTCGAACGTATAGGTGCAACGGAAGGTGGTCACATCAGGTTTGCCAATGTTCCTTTTGCGCTTAGGGTCATACTCCACAATGCTTTTTGTCACGCTGGTGGGAAACGGATTAGTGCCGGTATAGTTGAGGGTTATCTGTGTTTTGAATGTGAAAACCTCGTCCATGCCGTCCTCCACAATGCTGGTATAACCCTTCCAGCGTCCCTGTGGGTCATAGGTATAGGTGATGGGCAATTGTGTTGCATATTCACTGATGAACTCGGTCTTGACCAGTTGGTTGTCCTTNNAGACAGCTTTCCGTCGGCTCCATAAGTATATTCATATTCGTCGGAAACACCGCCGTCGTATAGGCATTTGACGAGTTGCTGCTGTTGGTTATAAATGTATTTAAACTCAACTTCTCCGTTGTTTCTAGCTATATTCTGCAGGCGCCACTGGTTATCATAGTTATAGGTGTGCTTTCCGTTCTGGGCATCGTCGCTCTTTATCAGTCCATTAGGATAGAACTCGTGCTCCCATTTGTTTGGACCGGCATAGTCTTCTATATTGATGGTGCTGACTATTTTCTTTGCTCCTGGTGCCACGAGGCCCAGTCCTTGTCCTGTCTTGCCATTAACTACATCGTCCCAGACGTGATTCATGGTCCATGGGAAAGCCACGTCATTTATCATGCTTGAATAGACGGTAGGGTATTGTCCCTGTGCATAGGCCGCTCCCGCTGTCAGCAGGATAGCTGCCAAGAAAGTCATTGCTCTTTTTTTCATTGTGTTCTGATTTTTAGAATTAATAGTTAGTCATTGATAAAAGGTTTGTGATACCTCATGTCATAGAAGATGTTTTCACTGACAGCCTCAGTCTTTCCACACCGTTGGCACGTTCTGGTGTAGATATGGTACATCCTGCCGTGCTGGACATGTGTCCTGATGACTTCCTCTCCTGACGTGACGGCTTTCAGGAAGAATGCTGTCTCATTGCTGTATGTGGAGATGTCAACCATCTTGACCTGTCCGTTCATGTCCATGCATCCCACCTTGACGCGTACTTTGGCTCCTTCGGGTGCCGTGGCCAGTTTGTCGGCAGGTACGAGTCGGCCTTTGCCGTCATATACTTCAATGCTATCGACATAGAACGACGTAATGTGTTGGAGCTCAATTTGTTCTTTATCCAACTGCCCGTCTTTCAATAGTTTCCTCATCTCCTCTACAGTAGGCAGGGAGAACGTAGCTTTCGGGAAATCCTCATTATCGTCTTCGTTCAGTTTGGCAATCAGGTCGTATGCCTCCTGATAAGTGATGCCGGTCAGCAGTCCAACATCATCTTTCGAGATTCCCAGGTAGTTGTTGTCGCGATTGAGGTCTAACCACTGCTGTCGGCTGACGGGCTGGGCAGAAATATACGTATAGGCACGTGTTCTGTTCATGTCGATGGCGGTGGAGTCGAGTGACAGATGCGCCTTTGGCTCGTCGTACGGTGGCAGCGATAAGTGCTCCTTCGATATTCGGTCTTTCCCCCAATTCACCGTTGAGGAATATATCCAGTCGTGTGGTGGGCATTTCGGCTTTGGGGTAGGAATAGGCGGCGTTGGTGGTTCTGGTTCTTTCGGATCTACGATCTTTTTTTTACTATATTCCTTTTTGTGCATCTGGTAGTTGCAACAATAGTTCTGACACTTGTACAAGACATCATATACAGTTGTCTCGAAGATGATATTTCCATCAACACCTGTTACTTCTTTGATTTTCTGAATGGGGGTTCGGCTTACTTCTTTCATGTTGTGTGCCACGCACCGGTCGCCGATTGGCTCGTAGAGATCTTCATGGCCGAAAGAGGCATTGCAGTCTTTGCATTCCGTCCATTCCCAATAGTGGTCAAACTCCTTAGTACACCCACCTGGAACAAGCTTGCTATAAATACCCCGATAATCCTTATGCTTTTCCAGATGTAAGTGCTTGCATTTACTCATTTTCTCTTCTTCCGGTGTCGGTTCTTGATAGCCCACATCAATGGACAACCATCCCGAGTAGTCAAACGGGTGGTTAGTGGCGGGTGTTTCACCGTCGTTGCTCAGGGTCAGCGTGTAGTAGCCGTAGCAGATGTGGTTGTCCTTGGTGGCTTTGATGCCGTCGCGCCACCAGTAGTGTATGGCTCTCCAGGGTACAAACAGGCTCCAGTCGTCAAATCCCTTATGGGGATAGGCCACGTAGTTCTTCTTCGTTTCCATGTCGTCGGGGTTTTCCGAAAAACCGCCTATCCAGAGGTTGTTCTTGAAGTATTCAATGTTTAGCGGCTGTGTGTGTGCCTCGTCTTTCCAGAAGGTCAGTATGACGTAGTGGTTGTCGTTGATTTTCTCCTTGATGTAATTCTTCTGTTTGTAGCTCAAGTTGAAATACCATCCGGCATCCTGCCACACCATCTCCCTGTCGAAGTAATACTTCTTCTTGGGATATTTCTGCATATACAAATGAGCCTCGTCTGACCATTCTACTTTGTTGTTGAGGAAAACCTCGCTAGGGTAGAAGTGGAAATGCCAGATTGTCACCCTGCCTGGGCATGAGATAGGATCAGCCGATTCCATGGGCCATTTGGCCGTGAGGGAGCGGGCAAACATAATCTTAATGTCAAAATTAAAGATAGGTGTGATGTTGTGCAGATCCCCATGGGGAATGCGCTCAATCAGTTCGTCTTTGCTGATGTAAAGGGCAAAGGCAGACTTGTTCTTACGGTGTATGTCCAGGTATTGCAAAGTCTGGTTGTTGCCTGTGAAAAGACCGAACCTTTTCCATCCGTTCACTTCTTGTTGTCCGGCTTCTATCCATACCCTGAAATCGCTACTGGATACCTTAGACGTGTGAAGCGGCGATGACCATGCTCGTTCCGGATAGGGCTCAACAACAATCAAGAAGCCAGCTGTGCTCAGGTTAGGATTACCATATACGAACTCTACATGCGGAAACTGTTTGTGGTATTCGCTGATATTATACACGTAGTCGGAGTAGATATGGAACGGCTCCTGCACCGACTGCTGGGCTTTCGACTCCTTGGGCGAAAGGAAAGTGAGTAACATGACTGGGAGGAACAGCCATAGGCGCAAACGTTTTGCGCTCATAGAATTTTTATATGTCATAAGCTTAGGTATTTTGTTCTTTCTGTTTACTTGAGGTGAAGCGTGTGTCCCATGCGGCTCTGCTTGGTCTTCAGGTAGCGCAGGTTATACTCGTTGGGTGTTACCTCTATGGGTACGTTTTCCACAATCTCCAGTCCGTAAGCCTCCAGTCCCACGCGCTTGACAGGATTATTGGTCAGCAGTCGCATCTTGTGTACGCCGAGGTGGCGCAACATCTGGGCACCGCAGCCGTAGTCGCGCTCGTCGGGTTTGAATCCTAGGTGCACGTTTGCATCCACGGTGTCGAAGCCCTCTTCCTGTAGTTTGTATGCGGCTATCTTGTTCATCAGTCCGATGCCGCGTCCCTCTTGCTGCATGTAGATGACTACGCCCTTGCCTTCTTTCTCGATGGCTTGCATGGCCTTGTGCAATTGTTCACCGCAATCGCAGCGCTTGCTGCCAAGGATGTCGCCTGTCATGCACGACGAGTGAACCCTCACCAGTACGGGCTCGTCCTCTTTCCAAGTACCTTTGATGAGTGCCAGATGCTCCAGCCCGTTGCTGGTCTGACGGAAAGGTATCAGGCGGAAGTGACCATAGTCTGTCGGCATATCGACCTCGTCGCCCACCTCGATGAGTGACTCCTTCTTCAGACGGTATGCAATGAGGTCCTTGATGGTGATGATTTTCAGGTTGTGTTGTTTGGCGAACTCCTGCAGTTCCGGCATACGGGCCATGCTGCCGTCGTCGTTCATGATTTCCATGAGGGCACCGGCAGGGTAGAGGCCACACAGCTTACACAGATCGACGGCAGCCTCCGTATGTCCGCTTCGGCGCAGCACGCCATGATCTTGGGCATACAGGGGGTTGATGTGTCCTGGGCGTCCGAAGGTCTGGGGTGTTGATGCAGGATCGGCNNACGGAGGTGTTGTCCTGCACCTGACGAGGCAGGTCCAGTTCCTCGCTGCGGCTGATGGTGATGGGAGCACACAATACACCGCGTGCATATTTCAGCATGAAGTTCACTTTCTCGGGTGTGATCTTTTCAGCAGCTATGATGAGGTCGCCTTCATTCTCACGGTCCTCGTCATCCACTACGATGACGAATTCTCCATTGCGGAAGTCCTCTAGAGCCTCTTCTATTGTATTCAGTTTGAAATTTTCCATATACCTTATTATATATATAGTGTTGAGTTTTGATCTATGAGGAGGTGAACGTTAGTAGTTCAGTTCATCCATTCTCTTCAGGATGGCTTCGTTGGCTTGTCGTAAGTTCTTCAAGTCGCGATACAAGCGTAAACGGAAGCGCAGCATACGGATATAGAAGAACAATCCTAACGGCAGTATCAGTCCCGTAACAATGTTCATCCACTTCCGTGTGAAAGGCCTTGTATGTGCGTGGGTCGCCATCACAGGAATATGGTTCAGCGAGTTCAGTATCTGCATGTCCTTGCTGTAACTCAAGTCTTCCACTACCTTCTCCAGTTCCTCGTTGATGGCCGCTATCTCGTGGTCGTCACCAGGACGGAAGAATACCTTGATGGGACTGGGCCAGCGTAGTAGCTTGTGTTCGTGGTTGTAGCGGATGACATCCTCGTTGATTTTCAGCAGAATTTGGCGGTCTTCTGCATATTTCGGATCCTCGATGATGACCTCCTTGCGCGTGATGTTACGTTTGGTACGAATACCAAGCATACGCATGGCAATGTTCTTATAGAGGTCAATGTTGAAGACCACGGAGTCGTTGTTCGCCTTGTAAGTAAAGAAAATGGCTATTGGCGTCAGCACAACTGTTCCCAGCCATCGTCCGAAGTTCACCGTCCACTCGTCCTCGCGGGCCATTCGGAATCCTGTGTTGTCGAAGATGTAAAAGACAATGAACACGATGACCGAGATGATGACAGGCACGCCCAGTCCGCCTTTACGGATGATAGCACCGAGGGGCGCTCCGATGAAGAAGAAGATGATACACGACAGTGCCAGGGTGATTTTACCCAGTGCTTCCAGTGAGTGAAGACGCTCATTGCGGTTCAACATCCTAGAGTACTCGCTCTTCATCTCCAGGTCCATCAGGGTGTTTCGAGCCTGGTCTGTAGCCATCTTCATGATGCTCTGCTTCTTCTCCATGCTCAGTTTCTCAAATATGGAGTCGAAATTGACGTCCTCTTTGGCTGCTGCGGCTATAGCATCCAGTGAGTCTTTCTTCTCAACATGCGGCCTCATGAAAGAGGACATACGGGCATCCGAATAGAAGGCGTGACCCACGGAGTCGTTATATTCGCGGATAGAGTCTAGATCGTGGTATATCTTCCGGATGCTCTTTGCCTTCGCACTGGCAGCAATGCCACTGACATCTGCAAGGTTGAAGTCGCCGTCAAAGTCGAGGACGATGCGTTTCGTTCCGAAGGTCTCACGGCGATAAGGCACACTGGCGCTACCGGCAATGTCTTGTGATTTCATGTTCTCAAACCACTCGCCACTGTAAAGTGTAAGCAGTAAGTGCTTCTTCTCGGCTGTCGATTGCAGTCGGCCAGAGTCGGCCAGAATGATGGCGTGATCATCGTAATTGCCGTTTTGCCGATAAATCATGATGCCGTACAGCACACCCTTCTCCAGGTCTTTCTTCTGTACGTAGATGTTGCTGTTGGGGATGCCGTCGTAGAACACACCCTCCGGAATTTCCAGTTCAGGACTTTTCTGCTTCATTGATAGCAGCAACTGTCCGAACGACTTGTTGGCCTCTGGACCGATGACATCCTGAAAATAGAAGGAGATACCTGTAATAATCAGAGTGATGACAATGAGCGACCGCATGGTCTGCAGCAGCGAGATGCCTGCCGCCTTGATGGCTGTCAGCTCCGAACTCTCGCCAAGGTTTCCGAAGGCAATCAATGAAGACAACAGGATGGCCAGTGGCAGCGCCTGCGGTAGCAGCATCAAACCCATGTACCAGAAAAACTGAGCCAGCACACTCAGCGATAGGCCTTTTCCGATGAGGTCATCGACGTATCGCCACAAGAACTGCATCATCAGCACAAACTGGCAGATGAAGAACGTTCCAGCAAACAGCAACAGGAACTGTTTGGCGATAAATATGTCTAATTTTTTGATGCGAAACATATTTCAGCCTGCAAAGGTACAAAAAAAGGTAAAAAGGTAAAAAGGTAAAAAGGTAAAAAAGGTTAAGTAGCGAAATTTTACCTTTTTTACCTTTTTGCCTTTCTACAGTCCGCTGACGCGGTGTAGCCTGTCGAGGTTGTCGTCCCAGATGCCGCGCAGGTCCTCAATGTCTTCTGGGTCGGCATAGTCGGTTATTAGCATATTCAAATTTCCAGTCAGCTCACTCTGTTCTAGCCGTATTTCCCAGAAAGCATGTGGATCCTCTTCTTGATAGTCCCATTTCATGCGTATGTGACTGAACTTGTCACATTCCAGAATCTGTGAGGTCTTCGTATCGCGGTCTGTCCACGGATGCCCCCAAGTAAATGTCATGGTTTCTCCGTTTGCGTCGGCTACTACTATGTCTGCGAGCCATTTCTGCAGACCTTCGGCGGTGCTGATCATACCCCACACGATGTTGGGCGACTTGGTGTTCAGCGGGTATTCAACGGTTAGTTTTTTCATATTTACACTGTGTATTAGTAGTCGTTGGCAAAGATACGAAAAAGATTAAAGATTAAAGATTAAAGATTAAAGAATTTACTATTGCTATAGGATTTTTAACGTTTTCACTCTTCAACCTTTTATTTTTTATAATTTTCTTGCTTAAAATTTGGCGG
>LXOW01245739.1_pt1 | contig 19877 bp, 12 predicted proteins | sample 1368591 | NCBI WGS metagenome assembly LXOW01 (sample SAMN04884650, study PRJNA319009) | bovine gut metagenome | isolation source: Cow rumen | host: Bos taurus | place: Italy: Legnaro (PD) | collected 2014-07-09
ATCCAGTATTACCTGAAGGCCGACGAGACGGTGCACAAGAGCCTTTCCACCCGCTACCTGGCCATCAAGCTGCTGGAGAACGACCATGCCGTTGACAGCTTGCTCACGCCGCCGGTGCGCGAGGCCCGCGACCGGGCGGCAGCCCGCGTGCAGGAGGAGACGGGCACCGATGCCGAGACGGCCATTATGGATGCGAAGTACGGTTTCATCAACGGTGCCCTGACGGAAGCGGGCTATAAGACGGGAACGAAGGAGGACACCTATCGCATGACGCACCTGATAGACAATATCCTGTCGAACAAGTTTGTGGGCTTCCCCATTTTCTTCCTCATCCTCTTCGTGATGTTCCAGACCACGTTTGCCCTGGGCCAATATCCCATGGACTGGATAGAGGCGGGCGTGGAGTGGCTGGGCGAATGGGTAGGCGGCACGCTGTCCGACGGGCCGCTGCGCTCCATGCTGGTCGATGGCGTGATAGGCGGCGTGGGAGCCGTCATCGTGTTTCTGCCGCAGATATTAATATTGTACCTGTTCATATCATTTATGGAGGACTCGGGCTACATGGCGCGGGCTGCATTCATCATGGACCGGCTGATGCACCAGATGGGGCTGCACGGCAAGTCGTTCATCCNNTATACGTTCATCTCGCTGATGGAGGATTCGGGCTATATGGCGCGTGCCGCCTTCATCATGGATAAGCTGATGCACGGCATGGGCCTGCATGGCAAGTCGTTCATCCCGCTCATCATGGGCTTCGGCTGCAATGTGCCCGCCGTGATGGCCACGCGCACCATGGAGAGCCGGCGCTCGCGCCTGATTACCATGCTGGTGCTGCCCTTCATGTCGTGCTCGGCGCGCCTGCCCATCTACATCATGGTGACGGGCACGCTCTTTGCCGCGCAGTGGCGCTCGTGGGTGATGATGTCGCTCTATGTCGTGGGCATCATCATGGCCGTCGTGGTGAGCAAGCTGTTGTCGAAGTTCGTGGTGAAGGGCGAGGACACGCCTTTCGTCATGGAGCTGCCGCCCTACCGCTGGCCCACGGCCAAGGCATGTGCGCGTCATACGTGGGAGAAGGGCAAGGAGTACTTGAAGAAGATGGGAGGCGTCATCCTGGTGGCCAGCATCATCGTGTGGGCCTTGGGCTATTTCGGCCCCTCGGGCGTGGCAGCGACGATGGAGGATAGCTTCATCGGCAAGATGGGTCGCAGCATTGAGCCGCTGTTCAGCTTGCAGGGCTTCGACTGGAGGCTCGACGTGAGCCTCATAGCTGGTGTGGGTGCAAAGGAGATTGTGGCTTCCACCATCGGCGTGCTGGGCGGACTGGAGAGCATCACGCCGCTGACGGCCTATTGCTACCTGCTCTTCGTGCTGCTCTATTTCCCCTGTATAGCCACCATTGCCGCCATCAAGAACGAGACGGGTTCATGGCGATGGGCTATGGTTGCCGCCGTCTATACCACCGCCGTTGCATGGCTGGTGTCGGCCACCGTATATCAGGTGGGAAGCCTGGTTAGTTAATTAAGTAACTGTTCATATTTATTTTATACTTAGATTTTTACAACGAATTTAACGAATTACACGAATTGCTGCGCATAAATACTACGATAGGATATANNGGATATACGGCGCAGCCAATTCGTGTAATTCGTTAAATTCGTTGTTTATATAAGATAAATTGTGTTCATCTACTTACAACACTCCCTTCGTGGAAGGAAGCTGATAGCGATAGACATCGCGGCGGATGGCCTGGCGCAGGCTGCGTGCCAGGGCCTTGAAGATGGCCTCTGCCTTGTGGTGCTCGTTCTGCCCCTCGGCATGGATATAGAGGTTCATCAGGGCGGCATCGCTGAGGCTCTTGAAGAAGTGGAAGAACATCTCGGTGGGCACGTCGCCGATGCGCTCGCGGTGGAAGTCGGCGTGCCACTGCAGCCAGGGCCGCCCGCCGAAGTCCAGGCAGACGTGGGCCTGACAGTCGTCCATGGGCAGTGAGAAGCCGTAGCGCTCCAAGCCGCGCTTCGAGCCCAGTGCCTGTCGCAGACAGTCGCCCAGTGCCAGGGCCGTGTCTTCGATGGTGTGGTGCTCGTCCACGTTGAGGTCTCCCTTCACGCTGATGTCCAGGTCGATGCCTCCGTGGCGGCCTATCTGTTCGAGCATGTGGTCGAAGAACCCCAGCCCGGTGCTGATGTGGCAGGTGCCCTGCCCGTCGAGGGCCAGACTTATCTCGATGTCGGTCTCCTTCGTGGTGCGGCGAACGGAAGCGCGGCGTTCACCGTCGATGATGGTCTCCGCGGCCTGCTGCCACCCTGTGTGCTCATCGAGGATGACAGCCCGGCAGCCGATGTTATGGGCCAGCTGGCGGTCGGTGTCGCGGTCGCCGATGACGTAGCTGTTCGCTATGTCATAGTGCTCGGTGTCGAGCATGTATTTCTCCACCATGCCCGTGCCGGGTTTGCGGGTGGGCGCATGGTCCTCAGGGAAGTGTGGGTCGATGAGGATGTCGTCGAAGCGTATGCCTTCGCCCTCCAGGGCTTGGAGGATGAAGTTCTGGGCGGGCCAGAAAGTATCTTCGGGAAACGAGGGCGTGCCCAGTCCGTCTTGGTTGCTTACCATGACGAGGCGGTAGTCGGTGCGCTCGGACAGCAGGCCCAGCCAGCGGAACACACCGGGCTTGAAGCGGATTTTCTCCAGTGCATCCACCTGTTCGTCGTGGGGTTCTTCAACGAGGGTTCCGTCGCGGTCGATGAAAAGAATACGTTGTTTCATGATGTGGGTTTATGCTTCGTGATGCTTCGGGTTGGTGTTGCCCCAGATGTAGTACAGGGGAAAGAGCGTAGCCAGATGGATGTAGGCCTGGAGCAGTCCGCATACCGCAAAGGTGGCGAAGTTTATCAGCCAGAGGTTTTCGGGCATGTCGACGGCATCGCCCGCTGCCAGCCCCTGCTGTGCTTCGACATTGGCAATGGTCAGGATGAGGGCCGGCAGCTGGAAGATGACTGATGATACGAGCACGAGCAGGGTCATCAGCAGGCCGACGGTGACAAGAGCTCCAAGTTGCTTCTTCTTGATGGCTTTCAGCAGCATGAGCGGCAGGGTGGCCAATCCGTGCAGGGTCAGCTTCCATGGCCAGCGTCCCCACCATTTCCTGGGATTGCTGATGCTGTCGGTCAGCGCATGTTCGCGCAGGGGGGCAAAGCCTCCGGCAAAGGCGAAGATGATGGCAGCGAAGGCAAAGACCACCACCGAGCCGGCCCAGACGGCCACACCGGGCAACAGTTGGCGGGAGCCATACAGCTCGGGCAGCACGCTGTTGAAGAAATAGGCCATCGAGCCTCCCAGGATGAGTGCATAGATGATAGCTTGAATCCATGAGGAGCGCAGCAGCTTGGTGAAATTTCGGGCGTACAGGCGGAAGCCGCAGCTGATGACAGCCTGCAGGCTGCGTGAACGATATACCGACAGTTCGTTGTTCTTTTCCATAAAGAATAGTAATTTGTGTGCAAAGGTACTAAATAATTCATAATTCATAATTCATAATTCATAATTATTTTCTACCTTTGCACAAATTTTACAATCATGAAGATACTGAAATGGGGTTTCATCGGCTGCGGTGAGGTGTGTGAGCGCAAGAGCGGGCCTGCCTTTAATGAAGTGGAAGGCAGCAGTGTGGTGGCGGTGATGAGCCGCACCGAAGAGAAGGCCCGCAGCTATGCCGAGCGTCACGGTGTGTCCCGGTGGTACACCGATGCGCAGCAGCTCATTGACGACCCGGAAGTGAACGCCGTCTACGTGGCAACGCCGCCTTCAAGCCATGCCACTTTCGCCATCATGGCCATGAGGGCTGGGAAACCCGTCTATGTAGAGAAGCCGCTGGCCTCGAACTACGATGACTGTGCCCGCATCAACTATGTCAGCGAGCAGACGGGGATGCCCTGTTTCGTGGCTTACTACCGTCGCTATCTGCCCTACTTCCAGCGGGTGAAAGCCATTGTCGATGAAGGCATCATTGGCGATACGGTCAATGTGCAGGTACGCTTTGCAGTGCCGCCCCGTAATCTGGACTATTCCCATCCTGAGAGCCTGCCCTGGCGTTTACAACCCGAAATCAGCGGCGGTGGCTATTTCTATGACCTGGCTCCCCACCAGATAGACCTGCTTCAGCATATCTTCGGCGTGATTCTTGAAGCGCGCGGCATCTGTGCCAACCGTGGACACCTCTATTCCGCAGAAGACTCGGTCAGTGCCGTGTTCCGTTTCGAGAATGGCGTTACCGGCAGCGGCTCGTGGAGCTTTGTGGCTCATGAGTCGGCTCGCACCGACCGTATCTTGATCGTCGGCACGCAGGGTTCCATGGCTTTCTCTGTGTTCAACTATGCCCCCATCGAGCTGCACACCAGTCAGGGCACGGAGCAGATAGAGGTGCCCAATCCGTCATACGTGCAGTATCCTATCATCAAAAGCGTCATTGGGCACTTGCAGGGAGTGGGCGTCTGTAGCTGCACCAGCGTCTCGGCCACGCCCACGAACTGGGTGCTCGACCGCATTCTGGGAAAATACTGAGCCTGGCATGAGAAGACTGTTGCTACTGCTAGCGTTGCTTCCCTTGACGGCTGTGGCTGAAGAGACGGAGCCCGATACCATACCTCACCGTCGGAAAATGACGGCCGTGCGCCGCACGGTTCGTGGCTTCGACCGACTGGACACGGCTTACATCGAGCCGCAGCATTATTTGTTCACGATGATGATGCAGGTGACTCACAACTACGACATCTACACCCTTCGGGGTACAGGCCGCTTTGCACAGTCGATGACCTTCGCCCCCGACTTGCGTATGAGGGTGGGGCCCTACGTGGGTTGGAAATGGTTCTTCCTGGGCTACACCTTTGAGCTGGGCAACGTCAATCTGGCGCGTATCAAGCAGCAGCTGGACCTGAGCATCTACAGCTCGCAGGTTGGCATCGACCTGTTCTACCGCCGCACGGGCAATGACTATAAGTTGCGCAATGCCCGTCTGGGCTATGATGTCGATACCGAGCCGCTCGAAGGCCATTCGTTCAGCGGTGTCAAGGCGGGCATCACCGGCTTCAATGCCTATTACATCTTCAACCACGGGCGGTTCTCCTATCCTGCCGCCTTCAGCCAGAGCACGGTGCAGAAGGTGAGCTGCGGCTCGTGGATGGCTGGCCTGGGCTATACTAGGAACTCGCTGGAGCTGGACCATGAGCGGCTGCAGCGGCTCATCGACATGCAGCTGCGTGAAAACACCGTGCAACTGGACTCCGGCCTGATGTTCCGAAAGGTGGAGTACCATGACTTCAGCCTCTCCGGCGGCTACGCCTACAACTGGGTGTTCAAGAAGAACTGGCTTTTTGCCGCCAGCGCACAGGCAGCCCTGGCCTACAAGAAGAGCACCGGCGACGTGGTGGGCGACAAGCGGCGGGGATTCGACTTCCAAAATGTCAATCTCGACGGTGTCGGACGTTTTGGCATTGTCTATAATAATATGCACTGGTACACTGGGGCCAGCGTCATCGTGCATACCAATAATTACCACAAGCCCCGTTTCCGAACGAACAACACATTCGGGTCGTTGAACGTCTACGTGGGTTATAACTTCTGTTTGAAGAAGAAATACCAGAAACCAAAAGAATAATATAATGTTGACAATTTGTCTTTTCCTTTTGTTATTCGGGGTGCAGCCCGCAGTGGCCCAGTCCCCGCGCAGTCACTATCTGCCTGAGGACAGCATTGCCATCGAGAAGCTGTTGGCCAGTCAGCGCCAGGATGTGCTTTACTATGCCCGCAAGTTCCTGGGATGCCCCTACGTGGCCCACACGCTGGAGCTTTATCCCGACGACGAGCGGCTGGTGCTGAACACCCGTGAGCTTGACTGCACCACGTATGTCGATGTGGTGGCTGCACTGACGCTCTGTGCACGCAGGGGGGAGACCACATTCGGCCAGTTCCTCCGCCAGCTTCAGCAGCAGCGCTATTGGAATGGCGTGTGTGACGGCTACGCCAGCCGCATCCATTACTTCAGCGACTGGATTCGCGACAACACCCGCCTGGGCTTTGCCACAGAGTTGCAGCAGCCCGACCCGCCCTTCACTGCCGTGCAGACCGTCAGCGTCAGCTATATGACCACCCATCCCGATGCATACGTGTCGTTGAAGCGGCATCCAGAGTATATCCCCAAGATTGACAAGCAGGAGAAGAATCTTACTGGCTGCAAGTTCCGCTATATTCCCACCGAACAGGTGGCCGACACGAAGACCATGCGCCAGAGTGTGCACGATGGCGACATCGTTTGTATCGTCACTGCCGCTTCCGGTCTGGATATTGCCCATCTGGGTATTGCCGTGTGGCACGACGACGGGCTGTATATGATAGATGCCTCCAGCATACACAAGAAGGTGGTGGAGGAGCCTGCACCGCTGCGCACCTATCTGGAGAAGCGCAGCCAGGCCAAAGGCATCCGGGTGGTGCGCTTGTGTAACGAACCGTGAAAATCCATATAAATGAGGATTGCAGAATCGTCTTTTTTGAACTACCTTTGCACCCAAATTTATGTGATTATGAAAAGAAAGAGTTTGGTTTTATTTGTTTTGACTGTTACTGCTGTGCATGCAACAGCCGATAACCTTCCTCTCCATGAAGCTGCAACCGACACTTCGCGCGTCGTAGATTTGGACGAGGTCGTTGTGGTTGCACAGCCCAAGGAGCAGGTACGCCTGCGCCTGCAACCCCAGAGCAGCAGTGCCTTTGGCGAGGAGCAGCTGCAGCAGCTGCAAGTACGCGACCTGAGCCAGCTGTCACAGTTCGTACCGTCGTTTGTGATGCCCAGCTACGGCTCGCGTCTTACCTCTTCGATGTACGTGCGTGGCATCGGCTCGCGCATCAACAACCCTGCTGTGGGCGTCTACTACGACAACATTCCGCTGATGTCGAAGTCGGCGTTCAACAACCACTTCTACATGCTCGACCGTGTTGACGTGCTGCGCGGGCCGCAGGGAACGCTCTACGGACAGAACACCGAGGGCGGACTGGTGCGCATCTACTCCAAGAACCCGATGAACTATCAGGGTACTGATGTCCACCTGGGCCTCGGCAACGGTTTCTACCGAAATGTTGAGGTGGCTCATCATCATCGTCCCTCAGAGCAGCTTGCTTTCACGGTGGCCGGATTCTACAGCGGACTGAAGGGATTCATCGACAACCAGAGCTTCGACGAGAAGAACGACAAGAGTCTGGAGGCAGGTGGCAAGGTGCGCCTGATCTTCGCTCCGTCGCAGCAGCTTAGGTTGGACTGGACGGCCGACTACCAGCACGTGAACCAGAATGGTTTTGGGTATGGCGAAGCCGAACTCTCAACTCTCCGCTCGGCTCTGCCGCTTCGCTCTGCGAAGAACTCTCATCTCTCAACTGTGGCCGATCCTGCCACCACCATCATGAACGGCTATAAGCGCAACATGCTGAACACGGGGCTCTCAGTCAGCTACGGCACCGACAACTTGCTCTTCACCTCGACCACCAGCTACCAGTTCCTGCAGGACCGTATGCTGATGGATCAGGACTATATGGCTCCCGACTACCTGAGACTGGAACAGCGCCAGAAGCAGAACGCGCTGACGCAGGAGCTGGTGCTCCGCTCCCGCGACAAGAGCAGCTGGCAGCACGCCAGCGGGCTGTTCGGTGGGTACCAGTGGCTGCGCACCGATGCGCCCGTCTGTTTTGGCGATGCCATTACCGGTCCCATCGGAACGGCCATTACCAACGCCATGCGCAGTGCCATGCAGCAGTCAATGTATCCGCGCATCTATCAGCAGATGCTTGAGCAGATGGTGGCCGAGATGGTGGCTAATGGTATGCCCGAGGCAGTTGCACAGGCTACTGCGGCAAAGACGGCAGAGGCTGCTGCACAGAAGGCTGTGCAGGCTGCCCTTGAAGGCGTGACAATGAGTGCCGAGATGGCCGTGCCAGAGTCGTTCCATACCCCCCAGATGAATCTGGGACTGTTCCACGAGTCCAACATCCAGCTTTCCGACCGCCTGAAGCTGACCCTCGGCCTGCGCCTGAACCACGACTGGGTGAAAATATCCTACGATGCCCTGGCCTATATGAACATGACGGGCGGAACGGCTGAGCGTCAGGCCACCTATCACCTCACGTCGCATGTCATCGACAGCCGCACGAAGACCTTCACCCAGCTGCTGCCGAAGTTCGCACTCACCTACAGCCTCAGCGAGAATCTGGGCAACGTCTATGCCCTTGTGTCGAAAGGCTATCGCAGCGGCGGCTATAACATCCAGATGTTCAGCGACATCCTGCAGACCGACCTCAACGCCCATCAGCAGGATGCCATGCGTGGCGACTATGATGTGGAACATACCACACAGGACTACGACAATATTGAGGAGACCATCGCCTACAAGCCCGAGGAGTCGTGGAACTACGAGGTGGGCACCCATCTGAACCTCTTCGGTGGTAAGGTGCATGCCGACCTTGCCCTCTACTACATGCAGATTCGCAACCAGCAGCTCTCCATCATGGTGCCTGATTATAATTACGGTCGCGTGATGGTGAACGCGGGCAAGAGCCACTCGCTGGGTGCTGAGTTGTCGATGCGCGGACGGGCATTCGACAACGCCCTCGACTGGGGTGTGACCTACGCCTACACGAATGCGAAATTTGATGATTATGTCGTGAAGATGAACAATACAGGTGTTAACCCCGATATCCCTTGGTTTGATGATAGTGAGAATTTTAAGGACAACTACGTGCCTTTCGTGCCCCGCCACACCTTCAGTGCCATGGCCGACTGGCATACGGGCAAGCTGACCCTCGGTGCCAACGTGTCGGGGCAGGGCAAGACGTGGTGGGACGAAGCCAATACCTACTATCAGGATTTCTATACGCTGCTTGGTGCCCATGTCGACTACGACCTGGGGGCCGTGGTGGTGTCGCTCTGGGGTAAGAATCTCACGGATACGAACTATAACACCTTCGCCATCCAGAGCAGTGCTGCCGGCGATACCCGCTACTTTGCCCAGCGTGCCAATCCCCTGCAGGTGGGTGTCGACGTGCTACTGCACTTCTAGGTTTGAGATTTGAGGTTTGCTTCACCCGAACAGGGTGCGCAGGGCCTCTTCCACCTTGCGCACGGGGTGCAGCTCTATGGCAGTTTGCTTGTGGGCGAAGCTGCGCATGTTGTAGCGGGGAATGATGATGTGGCTGAATCCGAGCTTCTCGGCTTCGGCCACACGCTGTTCTATACGGCTCACGGGGCGCACCTCGCCGCTCAGGCCTACCTCGCCGCACATGCACCAGCCCGTTTCGATGGGCGTGTCCACATTGCTGCTCAGCACGGCGGCAATGATGCTCAGGTCCATGGCCATGTCGGTGACGCGCAGTCCTCCGGCGATGTTGATAAACACGTCTTTCTGCATCAGCTTGAAGCCCACGCGTTTCTCCAGCACTGCCAGCAGCATGTTCAGCCGTCGCTGGTCGAAGCCCGTGGCCGACCGTTGCGGCGTGCCGTAGGCAGCGGTGCTCACCAGGGCCTGCGTCTCCATGAGGAAGGGGCGCACGCCCTCGATGGCCGCGCTGATGGCTATTCCCGACAGCCCTTCGTGGTCTTCGCTGAGCAGCAGTTCCGAGGGGTTGCTCACCTGTCGCAGTCCGTCTTGCCGCATCTCGTAGATGCCCAGTTCCGAGGTGCTGCCGAAGCGGTTCTTCATGGAGCGCAGGATGCGGTACATGTAGTGCTGGTCGCCCTCAAACTGGATGACGGTATCGACGATGTGCTCCAGAATCTTCGGTCCGGCCAGCGTGCCCTCCTTGGTGATGTGGCCGATGAGGATGACGGGCACGCCGCTGGTCTTGGCGAAGCGCAGCAGTGCGCTGGCACACTCGCGCACCTGGGCAATGGATCCTGCCGACGACTCCACGTCCTCCGTAGAGATGGTCTGGATGGAGTCTATGACCAGCAGGTCGGGCTTCACCTCCTTGATATGTTCGAAGACCGCCTCCAGCGAGTTCTCGCAGAGCAGCATGAAATTGTCCGACTGCATGGCGGCGGGATTCAGTCGCTCCGCCCGCATCTTCAGCTGGTGTGCGCTCTCCTCGCCGCTGACATATAGGATGCGCAGGCCTCCTTCCGCTGTAGTGGCCATACTCAGGTTCAGCATGGTCTGCAGCGACAGTGTTGACTTGCCGATGCCCGGCTCTCCGCCCAGCAGCACGATGCTACCCGGCACCAGGCCGCCGCCCAGCACGCGGTTCAGCTCGTCGTCGCCCATGGAGATGCGGCGGTCGTCGCTGCCCGTTATCTCGCGCAGTCTCACGGGGCGGCTGGTGCGCAGCTGACGGCCGGCGATAGCAGCGCTGCTGGTGGCGGCGGCCCTCCCCGTGTCGGCTGCCACCTTGATTTCCTTGAATGTGTTCCACTGCCCGCAGGCCGGGCATTTGCCAATCCACTTCGGCGATTCCTGGCCGCAGTTGGAGCATACGTAAGCTGTCTTGTCCTTTGCCATAGTCACAATCTGCAATGTCGTTGCAAATTTAGGCATTTTTTTCGAATTAACCGCTGGTGGAGGTGAAAAAACTCCGACTAAAACCGTCTAAATCCTATAAATCCTTAGAAATAGTCTCCGAATCGCTTGGCGGTTCGGAGATTTGTAACTTTGCAACCGACTCTCAGAGTTCGATGAAGCGCGACCCGTTCGGACGGGTTGCCACTCCGTGATGGCCACGACATAATAAAAGGCGTGGGAGTGTCTATTTCCAAGGCAGCAGATAGCTGCCGTTGTAACCAAAGAAGATGAACCCATTTCTCATCACAAGATGATTGAAGGGATTGTTATCGGCAATCGGCGCACCTAGATTTTTCCGTGTCAGCCTCCACAGCTTTGGCATATCAGAAAACACCTGCACTACTTGCACTACCTGCACTACTTGCACCTAACAATTCGCGAAGCCTTCTTTCCGACACGCAAAGACCCATCGTCACGCGGAAGCATTCCCAGGTTTGTCCCAAACCGTGGGATTTTTGTCCCAGGCCGTGGGACTTTTGTCCCAAGCCCTGGGACAAATCTGGGAAGCCTGGGTTTTTCACCATCCCGGAGGTGTTAGGTGCAAGTAGTGCAACAAAAAATGCAGTTAATACAAGAATTGTCAGACCAGCCTTTCATGTCACCTCAGTTGATGCAGCTATCCATGGTCTGTGGAGGCAACCACGGAAAAATCCAGGTGCGCCAATACAGCCCGAGTTACTGATGGGATGCTATTCTGCTTTCTCTAATCTTTCCTACGCCCCAGTCAGTACCGCTTTATGGGATTAGTTCCACGTGCTTGATACGCTGGCGGCGCCATGTGTAGACCACATGGATATGGCCGTCGCGACTTTGGATGATGGAAGGGTAGGAGTACTGCATGATGGGCGAGTCTTCGAGCGTAATCCAGTGATTCCAGTGAATGCCGTCAGTGCTTCGGAGGATGGAGAGCGGTGTGCGTACTCCCTTATCCTTCGTAGGCTCTATGGGCCAGTCGTTACAAGTCAGGGCAAAGGTGCCGTCGTGAAGCGTCACGGCGTCTATTCCGCTGTTGTTGTTGGGCGTGTCGATGAACTGCAGCTTGCTCCATGTCTCACCGTTGTCGCTCGAACAGGTAACGCCGATATGACGGCTACGGGTGCGACAGAGGGCCTGTAGCCGTCCGTCGCTCAGGCGGATGATGCTGGGCTGTATGACCTTCACGCCCTTGTCGGTCTCTACAAATGCCGTTCGTCTCCAGGTCTTACCCATATCGTCAGAAAGCTCGAAATAGATTCTCCATCCGTCACGCTCGTCGCTCGTGGGGGAGATGATACGGCCATCGTTTAGGATGGGCTTGTTCTTGATGGGGCCATAGATGCCCTCGGGCAATCCCATTCCCGAGCAAAGCTCGCCTGCCCGTAGCCTTTCCCGCTTGCCCCATGTCTTGCCGCCATCCTTTGAGATGACGCGCCACCCCTGCCAGCTCTGGATGTCGAATCCAATCTTGAAGTAGAGGTGTAGCTCGCCTGTGGGTGTCTCGAACAGCACGGGGTTCCAACAGGCCTCGCGGTAGCTGTCGCCGACAGCAGCCTCGCCTCGGCTGCCACTCCATTCGGGCAATGGCATGAACCGGCCCCCGAAAGCGGGCTTCTGCTCTGTAGTCACAAGACTGACTATGGCAGAGGAGTCGGGCCTGAGGGGGCGGCTTTCTACGCCGTCGGCCACCATCACGGGCCTGGTCCAGTCGTTGGCACCCTTCGGCTTGCGACTCACCCAGATGCACACGTCGGGGTTGCGCTCCCTCGTGCCTCCAAACCAGGTAGCCACGAGGTCGCCCTTCTTTGTCTCGACTATGCTCGCTGAGTGGCATTGAGGGAAGTCGGCCTGCTTATAGATGAACTCGTCGCAGACCACTGGCGATGTATTGGCCTTCTCGTCAGACGGCATCCGCTGTGGCAGCTCGCGCTCAATGTCGTATGAGCCAGACCCCAGCTCCAGCATCTCGTTGCCGGGAAGCCTCAGTGTAGCCTTGGTGTTGGCAGGAATCTCCACGTGCCAGAAGAGACGGCCGTGGTCCTTATGCCAGCGGCTGACAATCTTGCCGTAGATGGAGTTGTAGCTGGCATCGATGTTGTCTATTTCGTCGACGCTGAAGTCGGGTCTCATGGCGATGTGCTTGAAGCCTGCGTCGGCGGCACCGATGCCGGCGATATACTCATAAAGCCAGGAGAGCAGGTCGCCAAGGAGCATGACGTGGTTGCCGCTGTTCATCGCAGGCGAGGCGGTGTCGCCGTTCCACAGTTCCCAGATGGTGGTGGCGCCGTGCTCGGCCATATAGCCCCACGAGGGGTACTTCTTGTTGGTGGCCAGCATCCAGGCCAGGTCGGTGCGCCCCATATCGGTGAGGGCGTGCATCAGCCAGCCCGTGCCGATGACCCCGGTGGTGATGGTGCCCTCGGTGGCGAGTCTACTGGCAATCTGCTTCTCCACCTCCTGACGGACATACACGTCGTCGATCATGCCGAAGGTGTAGGGCAGCAGGTTTGCCGTCACCGTATTGTTGCCGTAAAAGGTGCTGTCGGGATAGAGGATATGGCCGGGAACGGTTGAGGTGCCCTTCTTTACGGTGAGGAACGTGCGGTTGAAAGCCTCCTTTGTCAGAGCCATCTCCTGTTCAAACCAGGCGGCATCGCTGTCGAGCTTCTGTATCCTTGCCCAGCCCGACATGATGCGGCAGAGATAATAGTAGTAGGCCGAGGAGATGAGTGTCACGTCGGTCTTGCGGGCAGGGTCTTCGCTGTGAATCAGCTCTTCGCGCTCCGGCGGCAGGCACCAGTCGGCGTATTTGCCGCAGTGTATGAGACTGTCCTCCTGATACTGACGCTTGAGATGCTCCAGCCACCTCTTCACATTGGGATAGAACTTGAACATCGTTTCCATGTCGCCATAGTGTCCAGAAAGCATACGGAGGGTCATGGGCAGGGCGGCCGCCCAGGTGAGGTCGTCGCTGTAGTAGTTCCAGAAGGCAGGAGCCACATCGGGGATGCAGCCGTCCTCGCGCTGGGCCTCGGTGATGTCGCGTGCCCATTTGGCATAGAGGTTGTGATTGTCGAAGAGGAATGCCTCGCCGAAACAGCCGCGCGTGCGGTCGCCGAGCCAGGGCTGCCGCTCATCGCGCTGCGGACAGTCGATGGGCATGCCCTTGTAGTTGGAGAGGATGCCCCAACGGGCATTCTCGTACACCTTATTCAATATGGTGTCGGTCGAAACGAAGTGGCCCGTCTCCGGCATCGCGTCGCTGATGACCTCGCCGATGAAGTCGTCGGCAGTGGCTTTCGGCAGTCCGGTGATCTCGGCATAGCGGAAACCGTGATAGACGAATGTGGGATGCCACCAACGCCCCTGCTCCCGGCCGTTGGCATAGTAACGGTCGGTGCTCTGGGCGTGGCGCAGGTTCTCCACCCAGATGTTGCCGTCAGCATCAAGCTTTTCGGCAAAGCGGATGACGACGGAGTCGCCCTTGCCGAGTGCTGCCATGCGACATTTCAGCCAGCCGGCCATGTTCTGACCCATATCGAGGATGAGCTTGTCGCCTTTGCGGGAGAGACTGTTGGGCTTCAGCTGCCGGAGCATCTTCATGTTCTCAGACATGGCACCGCGCAGGGTGCCGTAGGGGATGGCTGTACGCTCGGCTGCCTGCCAACGGGAATCGTCAAACCCCACTTCTGCCCAGCCTGCGAATTCCTTGCCGGCATCGTAGGTCTCACCATCGTATTCGTTGTTCGAGCGGATGGCACCGTCGAGACAGATCTTCCATTTCTCGTCGGTGCTGATGGTCTTCTGCGTGCCGTCGGCGAACTCCACAATCAGATTCAGACGGAGCGTGGGATAGCCGAAGTTGTTGATCTTATAGGGCTTTTTGTCCTGCTGCATGGTGTAGTAGCGGCCGTTGCCGAGAATCACGCCGATGGCATTCTTCTGTGCCAAAAGGCCCGTAACATCGAATGCGTTATATAGGACTGTTCTGCGGTAGTCGGTCGGTGCAGGTGCCAGCACCTGATTCCCTATCCGCCGACCGTTAATAAAAGCCTCGTACATGCCTAAACCGCAGATATAGAGGGTAGCCTGACGCACTTCCTTGTCGAAGTCGAACTCCTTTCGGAGGTAGCGGGCTGACAAGCGGCTGTGCTCAGAAACCACGTCCCAGGGCATCGCATGGTCCCAGCCTATCCAGCGTCCACGCCAGTCGCTCTCCGTGAGCAGTCCTACGTTCCATAGGGCGATGTCGCTCCACGGGGAGACGTCTGATGCTGATAGTGCAGTAGTGCAGTAGACCTGCACCCTCCAGTAGCAGCGGGTGTTGCTCCTGAGCGGCTTGCCCCCGTAGGGTATCCACTGCGAGCGGTCGCCGTTGATGGTCACATCCCAGAGGTCGCCCTCCAAGGCTTCTGCCTTCTCGCGTGTCGAGGCTACGATGATGTGGCAGGCCGTTTGACTGACGTTGTTCTCTGTCGACTCGATGCGCCAGCCAAGTCGTGGGGTAGGGCTGTCGATACTCATGGGGTTCACCAGCCGTTCTGTTCTGAGGTCAGTGACACTGACGATGGGGCCAGCAGGCCGACGGCTGGTGCTTTCTGTCGTTTTCCCCGCTGCAAGTGCAGTCAGCGACAGCATTGCCCAAAAAAGCATGAGGAGTCCTTTCTTCATGGCTTACGGCAGTTTGGTTTGCATCATTGCTTCTGGTTCGATGGTGACCTTGCTCTCGTCGATCATGCTTCTGTCGAGGGCGAAGACATCGGCAAAGAAGTCATAGACGGCCTGACGCTTGTTGGGGCCGAAGTCATGACGCTCGTCGGGCAGGTGGATATTACGGACGTTGTCCTTAGCATCATAGAAGCTAAAGATTCGTTGGATAAACGGGTATTCGAGTATGGGGGTCGTAGAGGTCCAGTCGCCGCCATCGCTCACAAGCAGCAGCGGCTTGGGGGCGATGATGGATGCCAGTTCCGGCTCACAGGTGCCGCCACCGGCCAGCTGTACGGGCATGCCGCTCTCGCAGGGGCAGCCACCGTCGAAATGAGATGCCACATGGACCACAGGTGCCGAGGCTGTGATGCGATCGTCGAGCAGGGCCAGTAGTACAGTATGAGTACCGCCGCCGCTGCCTCCGTTGGCCGCTACCCGTGTAGGGTCGATGTCAGTGCGGTTGGTCAGCATATAGTCAAGCAATTTCAGGCCGCAGGCAGCCTGGAAGATGTGGGCCCGGGCGGTGTGATGGCCGCCCACCTCAGCGGCAGACTGACTGTAGCCATAGAGGTCGAAGTCAACGCAGACGGCTCCCATCCGTGCCAGCGTGGCGAGGCGCTGTTGCTCATCGTCGCGATAACGGGAGGGCCAGTGACCGTCGGGACAGACGATGAGCGGTTTCTTCCCTTTCTTCAGTGAGGTATAGATGGTGCCGAAGACATGTTGTCCCGGAGTCAGTTCGATACAGATGTTCTGGGTGGAATAACCGTCGTGCTTGCGGACTTTCGAGAGGACAGGCTTCGCATCCTTCACGCAGGAGTCGAGAAAAGCATCTATCTCCAGTCGCTCGCGAACCTCCTTTCTTAATAGTGCACGACGGGCTTCCCACTCCTGGACATTGTGGTATTTCGCTGCGAGGTAGTCGAGCATCTGACGGCCCTCATCATCATGGCGACGAGGATACTCATAGAGCTTGATTCTATACAGGTTGCCACTCTGCTTCCACCAGTTCCAGTCGAAATGCTTGCAGATATTATCGAGCGTCTGTTCCAGGGAATAAGGACGGATTCGGAAATCGGCATAGGTCAGCATGACACCTGCCGTATCCACATTGCTGTCGTACTTGAACTTCACACTAAACCGTTTGGCAACGTCCTTCATCACCTCACTCACGGGCTTGCTATACTGCGTCTCGTAGGTCTGTGCGCTTAAGGGTAGAAGGGTAAAAAGGTAGAATGGCAAAATGACTTTCGCACGCCAGGTGCTTTTTCTGTTATTCCAGCTCATCATTCTCATAATACTTCTGAATTTAACCGCAAAGATAATCATTTTTCGTTCTTTGCCCTCATTTTTCCCCAAAAAACTTAACAGAAGACGAAAATAATTCTTAATTTTGCATTCACGGATAAACAGATATGGTGTTTTGCAACCTAGGAATTACTAGAAAAAACCGCAAGCAACTGATGGTATTCAGCTTCTTGCGGATTTTCTTGGTGATCCGCTTGGGGTTCGAACCCAAGACCCCAACATTAAAAGTGTTGTGCTCTACCGACTGAGCTAGCGGATCGCCCTTTTTTTATTCGTGCATGTGCCAAATATGGCGGATTTTCCGGGTGATAGCCACGTAATTGAGTATTGTCACTAGTACGAAGATTGCCAGACTGACAAGCAGGGTGGGCATGACCGCTAGTAGACTGTGGATGGTGGCTAGTGGACTGTGTATGGTGGATAGTGGATAGATGAGCGGCACATACCATTGGCGCAGGGCGAATACTGCTGCCAGTGCTCCAACGAGTACGGCAACGTTGAGCATTACCGTGAGCAGATGGAACGGACGAGCTACACTGGCAGGTGAATAACCCATCAGCAGGAGGTTATCAATCTTCTCCGTTTGTTTCTGCAGGAGCAGGAAGATGCTCAGCAGCAGCACATAGAATGCCAAGGCAGAAATGATGAAGCCCACGACGAGCACCACAGTGATGACTATGCGCAACAGACCGACGGCCTTCGATGCGTCGGCATCAGTGGTCTCCGTGTCGTAGTGGTAGTCGCTCAGGAACTTTGCGATGCGCTCGTCGGCAGGATTATCCACCGCAACGATGATGCGTGATGTCTGCGGCTCACGGTCGGGCGACAGCAGGCTGTTCATGTCGTTGAGGAAGGCCTGCGGAACGAGGATGGTGTTGAGCNNGCGTGATGTTTGTGGCTCACGGTCAGGCGACAGCACTTTGTTCATGTCGTCGAGGAAAGCCTGCGGAACGAGAATGGTGTTAAGCCTCCTGGAAAAAGCGACCACATTGCCCGTTTTCAGCTTTGTGGCGTGGGTGCCCGTCAGGCGCAGCCGGATGTTCACCTTTCCTATCAGCTCTTCCGACAACGTGGGCAGACCCTGACTACTGGCAAAGCCGAAGTTATACAGGTTCAGGTATGTCCGGGGCAGGATGATGGGCACCTCGTCGCTCTCCGGGTCGTATCTCCACTTCTTGCTCTCTACATCCAGGTACTCGTCGGGCACTGACTCGAAGAACATTTCCGTGGAGAACTCCACTCCCAGCCGTTGGCTTCCCACGGTGGCGAACACGCTGAACATGGCTGGCGTATAGCTGCCTATTTCTTTTACGAAGGGCTGTTCGCGCAGTCGCTGGATTTCTTTGGCCGAGAATGCCGGTGAAGAGCCGGTGAGCGTTCCCAGGGTGCTGACCCGCTTGGTCAGGATGATATGGCCTGGCCGCAGAAAGCTGTTGTTGCCGGTGAAGAGCGGCTTGATGTCGCCATAGAGTTGCACGGCAATGAGTACGATGGCCATACCGCAAAGGTTGGCGAGCACNNCGAGCACGAAGCCCGCCAACTGCCATGCGTTGATATGGCGTCCCAGCAGTTTGTTCTGCAGCTGGTTCATCACCGTTTATTCCATCAGGTCCTTAGCCAGACCGATAACGACTTCCATCAGATTCTTGTCCTTGTCGTCGGTTTTCAGGCTGATAACGGAGCTGCCGTCTTTCTGACAGTAAGCCTCTGCTGTGTCGAATAACCCGGAAACGATACCCATGACTTCGTTGCCACCATTTTTCTCGGCAATTTTGTCGAGCAGGTCGAAGTTGAAGCGGACATAGAATCCTACTCCCTTGATTTCGCTGGCGGGATAGCTTTTGGCAGGTGCCTGGAAGGCTTCCTTCTGGTTGAAGGCAATAAAGCTCTGTCCGTTCTTATAGCCTATGATGCTCTGCCCCTTGGGGGTCTTTGTGAACTCGTCTTTAGCCTCGTCGTATTCATAGTCATAGCTTGAGACAAAGCTAAATTCGTTGTCGGAAATTTCCTCAGCTATATCATCGGCAAAGAGCTTTTCCTTGGCCAGGTCAATAAGATCGGCGTTTTTGGTTCCAACATACAAGGTGAATTTAGGAGTGCCGTCTTCAGCGAAGTCGAAAAGGTCGAATGATGCCGTTCCTGCAAGTGCGTCACACACCTTTCTGATTATTTCAAGCATTTGGTCGTCCACGTCGTAGAGCTTGGCTGTCTTCTCCACCTGGCTGTACAAATCCTTTGAGTCGAGGTTTAGGAAGAAGCTCAGGCCATCGCCGGAAATAAGTTTTACCTGCTCGTCGCTGATGGGCTTCAATATCTTCAAATACTGGTCGCTGTAGTCTTTCCAAGCTTTCGACATGAAAATGGACTGTGAAGTCAGCAGCGTTTCACCTTTGTTCAGTTCAAGGTCGGCCACGATGGCATAGTCTTCAAGTTTGAGGTCTTTCCCCCAAGTTTTCTCCATGTCCTTGATGGCCTTTTTGATTTCATGGTTGTTGAGGTGGCTCATGCCAGAACCTAAAAACAGTACTTGTGCCACGCCATCCTTGTCGCACATGGTTTCGAAAGCCTCGTTGCCGTCCAGAGAGCCTTCACCACCGATTCGCTTCATCAGCGTCTTCACGGTGCTCTCGATGTCGTCGGCGTTTCCCGCAAAGAACCATTCGTTGGTGTAGATGAGTTTTGAATCTCCGAAATCCATATACTTCACCCCGTCGTTGTTTTCCTTCACCGATTCTTCATCGGCAAGGTTGGCAAGGGCATTCAGCAGGTCGGTCAGGTCGCCCTGGCTGGCCATAGTGCCCACAAGGGCTGCCTCAACATTGTCTTTATCTTTGCCGGCCACATAGAAATAGAACGGCTCTGTCAGGTCGAGACCCGACTTGGTGGGGTCTTCCACGATGGCCATCAGTTTGTCGCTCATGTCCTTGTCTAACCCACTGTCCTTAATCTGGTCTTCCAGCCATTTCTTCATGTCAGCGTTGTCGCCCGACAGGCCGCATTTTTCAGAAAACTGCGACACATCGAACCGCATCACCACGACAGCATCGTCTGGAATGAGCATGCCACTCTGTTTCTTGCTACAAGATGCCAGCAGCAGTATGGCTGCCAGCGTCATCATGAGGAATGAGATTTTTTTCATTGTTCTTGAATGTTTATTGGTTATTGTTTGTCGTTTTATGATGTTGTTGTTTCCATGGATGTCGTATGTTCTTGTTCTTCGCGGGTGACATAGCGCTGGTAGTAGGCTATGAGCAGCGTGGTCAGAGGCAGGGCGATAATCAGTCCGATGAA
>LXOW01409847.1_pt1 | contig 19874 bp, 15 predicted proteins | sample 1368591 | NCBI WGS metagenome assembly LXOW01 (sample SAMN04884650, study PRJNA319009) | bovine gut metagenome | isolation source: Cow rumen | host: Bos taurus | place: Italy: Legnaro (PD) | collected 2014-07-09
CTCCTAACTCGTAACTCGTAACTCGTAACTCGTAACTCGTAACTCCTAACTCCTAACTCGTAACTCGTAACTCGTAACTCCTAACTCCTAACTCGTAACTCCTAACTCCTAACTCTCAATGGATACAAAACAAATAAGCATCAGCGACTACCAATACGATTTGCCGGAAGAGCGCATCGCCAAGTTCCCTGTCTCACCCCGCGACCATTCGAAACTGCTTGTTTATGAGAAGGGACAAATCACAGACGACCATTTCTATCATCTTTCCGAGTATCTGCCCAAGGGCGCACTCATGGTGTTCAACAACACCAAGGTTATCCATGCGCGGTTGTTTTTTCGCAAACAGACGGGTGCCCTTATTGAGATATTTCTGCTGGAGCCATACGCTCCTGCCGATTATGAACAGATGTTTACAACCCGCAACCAATGTACTTGGCTCTGCATGGTGGGAAACCTGAAAAAGTGGAAAGAAGGGGAGCTGACATTAGCTATCCACCATCCACAAGCTGACATTCGAGCCACTCGAGGCACAATGGTAGGCACCAGCCATCTCGTCACCTTCGAATGGGATGCCGACCTCACCTTTGCCGAACTGATTGACGCTGCAGGCCAACTGCCCATACCTCCCTATCTGAATCGCGAAACCCAGCAGAGCGACCTCACAACCTATCAGACTGTCTATTCCAAAATCAAGGGCAGTGTTGCTGCCCCTACGGCAGGACTGCATTTCACGCCTCAGGTACTTCAGGCGCTGGATGCCCATGGCATAGACCGCGAGGAGTTGACGTTGCATGTAGGTGCCGGTACTTTCAAACCGGTGAAAAGTCAGCAGATGGGTGGTCATGAAATGCACACCGAACATATCTGTGTGCGCAGGCAGACCTTGCAAAAGTTGCTCGACCACCAGTGTCAGGCTATCGCTGTAGGAACGACTAGCGTTCGCACCTTGGAGAGTCTATACTACATGGGACTGAAAGTCATGCATACTGACCGCCATCCACAAGCTGCCATCGACCAGCTACATGTGGAGCAATGGGAGCCCTACGACTTGCCGCTCACCATGAATCCCACCCGCCAGCAGGTGTCAGACAGCATCCAGGCATTATTGGAATGGCTGGACTTGAACGATCTGCCAGCACTCCATGCCTCAACGCAAATCATCATCGCACCAGGTTATCAGTTCAAGATCGTTTCACATCTTGTCACCAATTTCCATCAGCCTCAGTCAACGTTGCTCCTGTTGGTCAGTGCCTTTACCCAGGGACACTGGCGTGAAATCTACGACCATGCCCTGAGCAATGACTATCGTTTTCTAAGCTATGGCGACAGCTCGGTGCTAACTCCTCACTCATCACTCCTCACTCCTCACTCATGATGATAGGGTTCGCCCTTGATAATGGTGCAGGCACGATAAATCTGCTCCACGAAAACCAGTCGTACCATCTGGTGTGAGAACGTTAGTCGCGATAGCGACAGCTTTTCGTTGGCCCGGGCATAAACGGCAGGAGAAAACCCGTATGGACCACCAATAACAAATACAAGACGGCGGGCTGTCGTGCGTTTTCTTTCCAGCCAAGAGGCCAATTCCACACTGCGCAGTTCCGACCCATGCTCGTCGAGCAGCACAACATAATCCTGGGCCTGCAGCTGTTTGAGAATCAGTTCACCCTCTTCCAGCTTCTGTTTTTCCTCTGTAAGGTTCTTCGTGTTTTTCAGTTCAGGAATAACGTTGATGCCGAAAGGCATATAGTGGGCTATACGCGCCGCATAGTCTTCTATGCCGGCGGCAAAGTGTTTGTCGGTTGTACGCCCCACCATCATCAGTTCAGTTTTCATAGCTGTGCATTTGTTAATGATTCAATGGCGAAGATAATTACATTAAAAACATCGGATGATTTTTTGACGTACAAAGATACGAATAATTCTTAATTTTTTAGTAACTTTGCACAGAAAAATAATAATTATGACGCAGGAACAAGATATCAAGAATGCCGTAGAGGTACTACGAAAGGGTGGGGTTATTCTTTATCCTACAGATACCATCTGGGGCATCGGCTGTGATGCCACCAACGAGGAGGCTGTGGCCAGGGTTTACAGGATCAAGCAACGTGATGACTCTAAAGCACTTATATGTCTGGTAGACAGTGATGCACGTTTGCAGCGCTATGTGAGACGTGTGCCCGATGTGGCATGGCAACTCATCGACTGTGTGGTGAAACCTACCACGCTCATCCTCGACGGAGCCGTCAATCTGGCTCCAAATCTGATTGCAGACGACGGTTCCATTGGTATACGCATCACTCAGGAGCCTTTTTCCCATGAGCTTTGCTTCCGCTTCCAGAAAGCCATCGTGTCTACTTCCGCAAATATCAGCGGCGAGCCTGCGGCTCAGAACTACCGCGACATTGACCCTCGGATTATTGAACAAGTGGACTATGTGTGCTATTCACGCAGGCAAGAACACAAACCTCACCAGCCATCGAGCATCATCAAACTCGGAATGGGTGGTGAGGTGAAGGTTATCCGGTAAGATTAGAGTTAAGAGTTTAGAGTTAACTCTCTACACTCAACTTTTCAACCTGTTTCTTCAGTGCCGCCAACTCCTTATACATATCGGGGAGCTTGCGCATGATGGCAACAGCCTTGAAGTACTGCCGGGGATCCATGGCCGGTGAACCGATGAGCTGTTCATTATTACCTTTGGTGTCGCTGATAACGCCACACTGGGCACCCACAAATGTCTTGTCGGCCACGTGGATGTGTCCGGCAAATCCGGCTTGGCCACCCACCATGCACCAACTGCCAATCTTTGTGCTGCCTGCCAGACCAACCTGAGCCGACATCACGGTGTTCTCGCCAATCTCACAGTTGTGGGCCACCTGTATGAGGTTGTCCAGTTTAACACCTTTATGGATGACGGTCTTACCCATCGTCGAACGGTCGATACAGGTGTTGGCTCCAATCTCCACGTCATCCTCAATCACTACGATGCCTATCTGAGGAATCTTGTCATACCCCCCGGTGTTAGGAGCGAAACCAAAGCCGTCTGCCCCGATCACGCTGCCTGCATGAACCGTCACACGGTTGCCTAGACGACAGCCTGCATAGATAGTTACATGAGGATAGATGCAACAGGTCTGGCCTATGGTCACTCCGTCACCGATGACAACATGAGGATGAATCTGCGATCCGTCGCCAACGACAGCTCCATCACCGATGCAGGCATAAGCCCCGATATAGACATCCTTACCAATGGTGGCCTTCGACGAGATGGAGGCCAGCGGGTCAATACCTTTCTTGCGAGGCTTCATCTGTTCGTAAAGCTGAAGCAGCTTGGCTACGGCCTCGTAGGCATTCTTCACACGAATGAGTGTGGCACTGACCGGATGTTCCAGTTCCAAATCTTCGTTCACCAGAACGATGCTCGACTGGGTATCATATAGAAAGTGGGTGTACTTGGGGTTGGAAAGAAACGAGATAGCTCCTTCCTGCCCCTCCTCAATCTTGGCAAAAGTATGAACTGCAGCATCCTCGCGCCCCTCGACACGACCGCCAATCATATCGGCAATTTGTTTGGCTGTAAACTCCATATAAAAAATTGGTTTTCTGTTGATGTTGCAAAGTTACACAATTTTTATTTAATCTGCCATAACTACACAGATATTTTCTGTTTTTTTTAGAAATACAGGTAATATATCATAACGTTTTATTTTATTACTTGAAAAAAAATGCTTAACTTTGCATGACAAATACGAACGGTCTATGGATGAGAAACAGCGAATAGAGCAGCTCCGCCGTGAGCTGCATGAGCATAACTACCGCTACTATGTGCAGAACCAGCCCCTCATTAGCGACCAGGATTTCGATGCGCTGATGAAGGAGTTGCAAGACTTGGAAGCCCGCCACCCAGAACTTTTCGACGAGAACTCGCCCACGCAGCGCGTGGGCAGCGACATATCCTCAGAGTTCCGTCAGGTGGCTCACCGCTATCCCATGCTCTCGTTGGCCAATACCTATAATGAGGAAGATGTGCGCGGGTGGTATGATTCAGTCAGTAAGGGACTTGCGGGTGAGCCGTTTGAGGTGTGCTGCGAGCTGAAGTACGACGGACTGAGCATTTCGCTGACATACGTTGATGGTCGTCTGACGCAGGCCGTAACCCGTGGTGATGGCGTGCAGGGCGATGACGTGACGCGGAACGTAAAGACCATCAGGTCGATACCCCTGGTGCTGGAATCCTCCCCATTGGGAGGCGTTTATCCTCGCGAGTTCGAAATCCGTGGTGAAATTCTGATGCCCTGGCGCTCTTTTGAGCGGTTGAACCAGGAGCGCGAGGCTGCTGAGGAACCGCTGTTTGCCAATCCGCGCAATGCTGCCAGCGGAACGCTGAAAAGTCTCGACTCCCGTGTGGTGGCTGGGCGCGGGCTCGATGCCTATCTCTATTACCTCTTGGGCGAAGAGCTGCCTGCCGATGGTCATTACGAGAATCTGCAGGCTGCCCGTAATTGGGGATTTAAGATAAGTGAGGGCATGAAGAAGGTGCAGGGCGTTGGGGCTATTCTCGATTTCATCAACTATTGGGATGACGGGCGTAAGCGTCTGCCTGTGGCCACCGACGGCATTGTGCTGAAAGTCAACTCTCTGCGCCAGCAGCGTGCACTGGGCTTCACGGCAAAAAGTCCCCGATGGGCCATAGCCTATAAGTTCAAGGCCGAGCGCGAGCAGACACGCCTGTTGGAGGTCACCTATCAGGTGGGGCGCACGGGGGCTGTCACCCCTGTCGCCAATATGGAACCTGTACAACTGGCAGGTACCACTGTGCGTCGCGCCACACTAAACAATGAGGACTTCATCAAGAGTTTCGACCTGCATATTGGCGACATGGTCTATGTTGAGAAGGGCGGTGAAATCATTCCCAAGATAGTCGGTGTGAACATCGACGAGCGTCCGATCGTTGCTCAGCCCGTGCAGTTTATCCGCCGCTGTCCTGAGTGCGGAACACCTCTTGTTAGGAGTGAGGCCATATGGTACTGCCCAAACGATACGGGCTGTGCGCCACAGATAAAAGGACGCATTGAGCATTTCATTGCCCGCCGCGCCATGAACATCGATTCGCTGGGACCTGAGACTGTTGACGACTACTACCGTAGCGGCCTTGTCAAGAATATTGCCGACCTCTACGATATTAAAGTCCAGCAGATAAACGGCGACGGCAGTCGCACCAAGTCGGCCCAGCGCATCGTTAATGGCATTGCGAAGTCGCGTGAGGTGCCTTTCGAACGTGTAGTCTTTGCCCTTGGCATTCGCTTCGTGGGTGAGACATCGGCTCGCTTGCTGGCTCGTCATTTCAAGACGATGGATGCACTGATGGCTGCCAGTCAGGAAGAGCTGTGTGAGGTGGAGGGTATAGGCGAGATCATGGCAAAGAGCATCGTCAGTTATTTCCACGACGAACAGAATCGTCGCATTATCGAACGACTGCGTGGATTTGGCTTGCAGTTCGCACTCTCCCCTGATCAGACAGCAGCCCACAGCGACAAGCTGGCTGGGCAGAGCATTGTCATCAGTGGTGTGTTTCAGCACCACTCCCGTGATGAATATAAGCTCATCATTGAACAAAATGGTGGAAAGAACGTAGGTAGTATAAGCGGTAAGACCAGCTTTATTTTGGCTGGCGACAATATGGGGCCTTCGAAGCTGGAGAAAGCCCAGAAACTGGGCATCCGCATAGTCAGTGAAGATGAATTCATAAAGGAGTTGAGTGTTGAGAGTTGAGTGTTGAGAGACATTAGTTCCTAAACGACCAAAAGACCAAACGACCGAAATATGAAAATAATAGTTTCACAAGAGATTGCTTCCGTCTGCCCGGAGTTCGTGGGCGCTTGCGTCGATGCCCAGGTAGAAAACAGTCCTTACAATGAAGCGCTGTGGCATGAGATACACAGGCTGGAGGATAAACTGAGGCAGGAGCTGACCACAGAGTCATTGAAGGAAATGCCCTCGATAGCTGCCACGCGTGTGGTCTACAGGAAATGCGGCAAAGATCCCTCCCGCTACCGTCCTGCCTCCGAGCAGCTCATCCGTCGCATGTTGCAGGGCAAGGAACTGTATCAGATTGACACATTAGTAGACCTCATTAACCTGGCATCCATCGGCTATGGCTACAGCATAGGCGGCTTCGATGCCGACAAGTTTGTTGGCGACACGCTGACCTTGGGCATCGGACGCGAGGGAGAACCCTACGAGGGCATTGGCCGTGGCATGCTGAATATTGCGGGGTTGCCCGTCTACCGTGATGCGCTGGGCGGGGTGGGAACACCGACCAGTGACAATGAGCGCACTAAAATCACCCTCGCCACGCGCCACCTCGTTGTGCTTGTCAACGGCTACGACGGCAACGAGCAACGAGTCATCGACAATGCCTGCTACATACAGCAGCTCATTCGCCTCTATGCCAACAGCAACGGCGGGTCTGTCATGGTTTACAGGAGTTAGGAGCTGCCTCTGAACCTAACTCACATCGATGAATCATTTTTCGTGGGAAAAAAATCAAATTTAGCGGTTGCGTTCCGCGAAATAGCCGTACCTTTGCAGTGCAAATCAAAAAACATGCATTTAAGCATTAACCATTAATCTTATAATTCTAAACTGATGCAAAGTATTCTGCAAGGACGCCCGGCGCTTCAAGCCGAAATTGAGAAGACCGCCGAGGTAGCTGGCTATCTGTGGCAGAACGGATGGGCCGAGCGCAATGGTGGCAATATCACCGTCAACATCACCGATTATGCTGATGACGCTATGTGCAGTCTGCCTGCCATCAGCGAGGTGAAACAAATTGGAATCACGCTGCCTGCACTGAAAGGTTGCTACTTTTATTGCAAGGGAACAGGGAAGCGTATGCGCGACTTGGCACGCTGGCCTATGGATAACGGCAGCATCATCCGCATTCTGGATGACTGTGCCTCCTACGTCATCATTGCCGATCATGCTGTACAGCCCACCAGTGAGCTGCCCAGTCACCTCATCGTACACGCCCGCCAGATAGAGACAGGTAGCGGCTATAAGGCCACCGTACACACGCATCCCATCGAATTGGTGGCCATGAGCCACAAGCGTGAATTTCTGGGCAAGGACGTGCTGACCCGCATCCTTTGGTCGATGATTCCCGAAACGAAAGCCTTCTGTCCGCTAGGACTTGGCATTGTGCCTTACACCCTTCCCGGCTCAAACGAGCTGGCCGAGGCTACGCTGAAGGAGCTGGAGGATTACGATGTAGTGATGTGGGAGAAACATGGCGTCTTTGCCAAGGGAAAGGATGTGATGGATGCCTTCGACCAGATCGACGTACTTTCAAAGAGTGCAAAGATATATATTGATGCCAAGTGCATGGGCTTCGAGCCTGAGGGTATGAGCGACGAACAGATGGCCGAAATGACCCGGGCCTTCAATCTGCCCCGTTGAGTATCAGCGTGGCAAAATCAAGACAGGACAAAAACAACTACTGACTAATATAATTTTTCTTTGAAGAGGGACGCAGGTCACTGGGCTTGCGTCCCGTCTTTATCTTGAACTTAGACGAGAAGTAGTCGGGCGATTCAAAGTTCAGCCTGTAGGCAATCTCCTTGATGCTCATGTCGGTGGTGGTCAGCAGCTCCTTTGCCCGCTGCAGACGCAGGTCCTGTTGGTAGGTGGCAGGCGACAGACCGGTGTACTCCTTGAACAGTTTCCTGAAATTCGAGTAGCTCATGCCCAGGTCCTCGGCTACCTGCTGGATGGTAAGCGACGACTCCAGCTGTTCGCGAATGCGCAGGCGAGCACGGTTCATCAGGTCTACATGGCTCTGGTTGCGGCTCTGCAGCTCCCGGTTGCGCTCCTTTGCATACATCAGTCCGATGAGCAGGTTCACAATGCCCGACATCACCTGCTGCGCGTAGGCAGCTTCCTCTATGGCTGCTTCGAAGGCGTTTTTGTAGAGACGTACGATGGAATCACTGAAGCCTACGTGGTAGATGGGCTTCGTCGGTGAGAGGAATCCTGCCCTCACACGGTCGTCCATGTTGTGGCCACGGAATCCAATCCAGTATTTCTTCCAGCCGTGTGGTCCTGTGGGATGATAGGAGTGCCACTCTCCCGGGAAGAGCAGGAAGAAGTCGCCTTCCTTCAGCGGGGCTTCTGCCAGGTTACGGCTATGGAATACTCCTTCACCTTCGATGATGTAAAGAAGCTGATATTCGGGCAGTATGCGCCCCTGCTTCACGTCGAAGTAGTATCCGTCAGCATGACCGCGCGTAGGGTAGGGGTCGTTCGGGCCAATCTCCTCATAGCCGATAGTGGTGACGGTGAGACCCCATTGCTGGTCGCGCTCGCTGGCGAGCATATACTTGCTGGTTTGCATAGTTTCTTATCGTTACAGGTTACTGGCTGTCGCTAGCAGGTGTTTGGCTCAACACGCAACAGGGAACCCATATCCAGAAGTTGGAGCCGTGACCTTCGCCCTCACTGTCTACGCCGATACGCCCGTTGGAACGCTCGGCAATAGACTTGCAGATGCTCAGCCCCAGACCTGTTCCCTGAACAAAGTCGTTCAGCTTTACGAAACGCTCGAACACACTCTGCTGTTTCTCCTTGGGAATGCCGGTGCCCGTGTCTTCGCAGTACATGTAGAGTCCGCTGTCCTGATAGCGGTAACCAATGCGGATGTGACCTTGGTGGGTGTACTTCACGGCGTTTGTGACAAAGTTGGTAATCACCTGCTGCATGCGTCCTTTGTCGAGTGTGGTGATGAACTGCTGGTAGGGATTGTCTACGATGAACTCAACACCAGGTTCCTGCACGCGCTGTGCCAGCGACTGGCTGATGACGTTGAAGAACAGGGCGAAGTCTACCTCCTCGGGCTTTATCTCCAGTGGCTTTACGTCCATGGTGGATGCTTCGAAGATGTCGTTGATGAGGCGCATCAGCATGTCGCAGTTGTTTCGGATGATGCGCACGAATTCCTTGCGCTCTTCAGGGGCTTCAACCATGTGCAGCAGGTCGGTGAAGCCCACAATGGCATTCAGCGGCGTGCGGATCTCGTGGGTCATGTTGGCCAGGAAGGTGCTCTTCAGTATACCTGAGTTCTCGGCACGGGCAGTTTCTTTCTTCAGCTGTTCCTGGGCTTCCATCAGGTCGGTGACATTGCGCACGATGCCGATGAGGCTGGTGACGTTTCCTTTCTCGTCCTTCAGCGCCATTCCGCTGGTGGCATACCAGGTAGGTTCGGTATCGATGGGTGTATATCGGAAATGGTGAATCACGCTGAACGTGCTGTCGAAGCCTTTCAGATTCTGCACCGTCTGGTAGGCTTGTTTCCGCTCTTCCTCATAAATGCTTTCCAAGTGCTCCTGCATGGTGCGGGTGAAGTCGACGGTGCCCAGGGAGCGTGAGAAACTGATGATGTTGGTGTTCAGGTCTACATGCCACACATACATGTTGCAGTTCTCCATCAGCGTGCGCATCTCCTGTTCATAGCGGCAGTTGGTATCTTCTGTCTGTTGCAGTATCTCGTTCTGCTGCTTCAGGTCCATATATAGGTTGCGCTCATTGGTTACGTCGCTTACGGTAAGAATATAGTACATTAGTTCACCGTTTTCATCGAGCGTAGGACTGACGCGCAGCTCTATGTACTTGTCGATGCCCAGTTCTGGATAGAGCATGTGTTGGCCCACGTAGAAGTCTTCCTTGCTGTCGGGCTGGAAGTCTCCTCTCAGCATGTCGACGTCGAAGATGGAAATGGTGCGGAAGAACTCCAGGTTCTTGTCCGAGAGTCCGCACAGCTCTTTCATCTTCTCGTTCAGGTCGATGAGCCGTCCGTTCTTGTCGTAGAACGACATGGCCAACACGGTGGAGTCGAACATGCGCAGATAGCGGCTGGCGGTCTCGCGGTCGTGTTCTTCATGTTCGACCTCGTCGGTGATGTCGCGCGAAATGATGACGATATTCACGGGACGGTGGTGCTCGTCGAATTCGGGATAGGAATAGCCGGTGGTGCTCTGCCATACGGGTTTTTCGCGTGTTCCTGTGTTCCACCGCATGTTGAATGTTTTCACCTGCTCTTTTTCCTCAGTCCTGTTGCGCCGGCGTTTTATCATGGCCTCGCGGTCGTCGGGGTGTATGTATTGCATCATCTCTTGCAGGGAAATTCCTTCCTGAGGCAGGATATTTCCATGCTGGTTGGTGATGCGGTTTTGTTTCAGGTCGAGCATCAGCACGGAATAGTTGCCCATGCTGAGAGCCTGGTGCATCATGGCGCCCATCTCTTCATTGCGCTGTATGGCTGCCTTCACGCGGATTCGGGTAAAGATGTGGAGTACAATGATAAACACAGAGAACAGGAATACCGCGAGGGCGATGGTGATGACAGTGCGAGGCGAGTGTTCGGGAGTGCGCTCAGGGTGGAACCATCGGTCGCTCAGACGCTCAATCACACCGCGCTGCACCAGTCGTGCAAACTGACTGTCGATAGCGTCGATCAGCTGTTTGTCGTACCCCACGATATGAATCTCACTTGAAGGGACGCCGGGCAGTTTCTTGTAGACGATGTCTGTCAGGTTCAGCTCCTTGATTTTCCATTTCAACGGTTCTTCGCCCCAGATGAAATAATTGTACACTCCGTCGCTGACGCTGCTCAGGGCATCGCGTGCCGAGCAATAGACCTTCTTTGCCTCAAGGATTCCATCACCTAGTATCATGCTTGCGATGGAGTCGTTTAGTCCGTTGAAGGCAATGGTGCCGCAATCCTTCAGCTGTGCAACGGAGGTGACGTCGGGTTCTCCTTTCTTGTGCGCTGCCATGATGTGGTAATAGCCCAGTGGATTGACGGTGGGATAGTAAGTTCCTTCCTTATACCGTCCCCTGAAGTCGACAATCAGGTCGGCTTGGTGGTCTTTGAAGAGGCTGACACACTGTTTACGCGCTTTCGCCTGGAATTCATGGGGTATGCCCAGCTCCTTCAGAATGGTATGGATAACATCTACATTGAATCCGGCGGCTTTTCCGTCGATGGCGTATTCGTAGGGTGCAAAGTCCCAGTCGCAGACAATGACCAGCGGTCTGCCGTCCTGTGCGACGGCTGTCAGTGCCGTCCATGCGATGGCGACTGCCAGCAGCCATCGGCAGGCCCGCTGTTTGATAATGTTGTTGCTCTGCTGTTTATGCATACGGTGATGTCAGATTCCTTTTTTATGTTCAATGACGGACGCCTCGCAAGGCAGTGTAATCCAAACGGCAGTGCCCTTGCCCTGCTCGCTGTTGATGTCGATGGTGCCTCCCAGCTGTGTGACCAGCTCTTTGCAGATGGGCAACCCCAGACCTGTTCCCTGCATGCGGTCGGAGGAGGTGTTGAAACGCTCGAAGATATGCTCCAGCACGTCAGGGGAGATGCCTGAACCGGTATCGTTGATGGCGATGATGAGTTTTCCGCCCATGTACTCGTAGAGTGCGCGCACCATGCCGTGGTCAGTGTGCTCCACGGCATTGACGATGATTTGCTGGATGATGCGCCCCACATTGGCATCGTCGATGTTGACCACCAGCTTGTCGTATTTGTTTTCCACGACATATTTCACTCCCTCCTTCTGCCCGGTTGCCCATGCCATGTGGCAATGGCTCTCGAAGGTCTGTGCAAAGTCGCAGGGCATGACATTGATTTCCACCATCTTGGCATCAAGACGCGAGAGGAACAGAATGTCGTTGATGAGCTTCAGCAGGTAGGCGGTGTTATCCTTGATTTCCTGAATGAACACATTTTCCTCCTCGACAGTATGCTCTTTCTCAAACATTTCAGCAAAGCCTACGACGGTGTTGAGCGGGGTGCGTATTTCGTAGCACATGTTATGCAGGAACTTGTTTTTCACTTGTTCTATCTCTTGTGCTTTCTCCGTTTCAAGCTGTAGCATCTGTTCAGTGAACTTCATTTCGGTGGTGTCGCGGCAGATGCCTGCATAGCGTGCCGGTTTGCCGTCGTTGCCTATGACGGGGAAGAGGTGCATTTCCAGGCACAGCATCTTACCGCCGGGCAGTCGCAGGTTGGTTTTCACGTCGCAGTTGATGGGCATGTCGGCCTGTCGGTCCATGGTTCTGAATGCACGCATGACCTGGGCAATAGAGCCGGTGCTGGTCATGTCGAGGCAACGCTGTTGGGTGAGCACGTATTGTGCCTCATGCATACGGTGGTTGATGCTTAGCATGTGGGTGACAGGCGAATAATAGACCATGCGCACACCGCCCACCTGCAGGGCATAGTTGATGTTGTTCACATGGTCGCTGACGGCCTGCTGGGCTTTCCGCAGGTGCTCCACTGCGCTGCGTGCTTTCTGGTAGGTCTTCACCACTTCGGTCACCTCATGGCCAGTGCCGTAGGCTCCCAGCAGCTNNGCCATCCTTCAGCAGGTCTCTCAGGTTGACATGGTCTCTCACCACGTCCTCCAGTTTCATCTTGAAGGTTTCCTGTGCGCGTGCGTTCATATTAGTAATGTAGCCATACCTGTCGTAGGCCACCATGTCGACCATGGCCGTATTGAATACAGCCTGGTAGCGGTGCATCATCTCATACGACTGCTGCTGCTTGTGGCGTATGTCGGAAATGTCGTTGTTCGTGCCGATGATGATGGCAGGCTTGCCTTTCTCGCTTCTCAGCACCGACAGGTTGATGACGTGTGCGCGGTCCTTGCCGCCGGGTACATCCATGATGTTCATCTCCAACTTGATGCTGCTTTCCTCTTTGTTCATCAGTTTGTTGATGCCATCCATCAGATGCTCAAAATCCTTCGAGTGATAGTTCTTCGAGAATTCATGGACGCTGAGTGCCTTCTTGTTGCGTGAGTTGTTGCCATACCACAGGAAGGTGTTCTTGTTCACGTCGTAAGTCCAGATTTTCATCTGGCTGTTTTTCAGGATGAGTGCCAGTCGGGCGTTGTTCCGTCGGCTTTCCTTCGTCACCCTTTGCTCGCGAATACGATAGACAAGGCTGTCGACAATCAGTATGACGGTGGCAATTCCGATGCCTCCCAGCAGATAGAGCAGCCAGTCGGGCCAGCCTTCGTTGGGTGCTTCCTCCGGGTAGAACCATTTGCGCTCCAGGGGTAGCAGTTTCTCCGATGCCTTCAGTCGTGAGAAAGTGTTGTCGAGCAGCTCCAGCAGGAGTTTGTCGTTCGCCATGAAACGATAGTCGCCTGAGGGCATGTCTACGGGAGAGAGCATCAGGTTGTCGGCATGATACTTGTGGATGAGCCATTTCAGCGACATGGTGTTCCACAGCACCTGGCCACTGCCATCGGCACTGACCAGCTGTATGGCCTTGTCCATGTCACCGTAGGGTATGGCATTGGAACCCCATCCACGGTCTTCCATCAGGTGGTGGCTGAAGCTGCCGTCGTGTACGATAACTTGCTGAGAGGCCAGGTCTTCCACCTGATGCACACGCTGCAATGCATCCTTGGGGTGGGCCACGCTATGGGTAAACAGTTGGATGACGTTCTTTCCATAGTATAAGGTGTACTCGTCGTGGAAATTGGCAACCATGCCCAGCATCAGGTCCGACTTGCCGGTTTTCAGGTCTTCCAGAGCTTTCGAGGTGGGCTTGAGGTGAATCTCGTATGGAATGTCCAGCTCTTCGAAAATCATCTTCAGCAACTCTACGTTATAGCCCGATGGATTGCCTTCATCGTCATTGAAGACGTAGGGCCACAAATCCCATGCATCCTCATAGATCAGGGGATGCTCCTTGCTGTATGTCCGTAGGTCTGTCTGCAGGTTTGAAGCCGGGAGGGCAAACGCCAGAGAACACAGGACTATGAGAAAGGCGATACGTCTCATCACTAATGCTTATTTCCTCAGTTTTCGCAATGCGTCGGTCACCTGGTCGGCTATCTGGCGCATACCTTCGACGTTGGGATGGCCTGAAGTCTTGCTGATGCCGCTCAGCTTGATGACCTTGATGCCGTAGTGGGTGCATATTTCATCCACCGAGCTGTTGATGCTCTCTTTCAGCTCGTTGTTCAGGATATAATAGACGTCGGCCGTGGGATAGCGGTCTTTCAGCTGGGTGAGCAGGCAGGCCAGTGCAGGGCGGAAACAATAGAGGTCGGCCCGTTTCCATCCTTCGTATTTATAGTCTCCCAGCGGGGCACCGCACCACGAGTCGTTGGTGGCACCCAGCAGCAGGATGACGTCGGGGCTGCCGAGGCTCTTGCTGCGGGTCAGGAACGAGCGGTGTGTGTAGTCGGCATCGCCATAGCCGGTATTGCAGATGGTGGAGCCGCTCCAAGAGTTGTTCACCTCCAGCTTCCAGCCCATACGCTCAATGACCTGCCACCACCATGTCTGGCGCACGCTGCTCACGTCGGTGCGCTTGGGGTCGTCCTTGCGGTTGAAGTACCAGGTCTCCATCGTGTCGGGGGTGAGATAGCCTTCAAAGGTGGAATAGGAGTCGCCGAAAATAGTGACCGAAGTCTTGGCTTGTGAGAAGGCATTCAAGGCACAGAAGGCAAGTAGAGCCAGGCATAGGAAGTGTTTTTTCATCAGGTTTGTTGTTTTGTTTTAATTTTTCTGCAAAGATAGCAAAAATGTCCGTCTAAACGGACATTTTTTAAAAATTTAACACTGTGCGGGTGATACTCTTTCCTTCGTCGGCTATGCTTTCAGCGGATTCCATCCCTGGGCTTTCAGTTCGAACTCCTGGTTGTCGCGTGTGACAAGCACAAGTCCGTATTTAGCTTCCGTGATATGACCTATGATGTGCACATCGTTCAGTTCGCGCAGTTTCTCCAGGTCGCCGATATGTGCGGTGAACAGCAGCTCATAGTCTTCGCCGCCGTTCAGGGCGCAGGTGGTGACATTCATGTTCAGCTCCTCAGCCATAACGGCGGTCTGGTAGTCGATGGGTATTTCCTTCTCGTAGATTCGGCAACCCGTGTTGCTCTGTTTGCAGATATGCATCAACTCCGAGCTTAACCCGTCGCTGATGTCCATCATGGCCGTGGGTCGTATGCCTGCCTGCCGCAGCTGACTGATGATGTCGCCGCGGGCCTCTGCCTGCAGCTGCCGTTGCAGCAGGTATTCCTTTCCTGAGAAGTCGGGCTGGAAAGTGTTGAGCGTTGAGAGTTGGGCGTTTAGTGACTTTAGTTTTGCTTCGTCCTTATTGGCTTTGGCCTGTGAGATTTTGCGCTGCAGGTCGTCAATCTGTCCGTAGTAGACCGACTTCTCCCGTTCCAGCAGTTGCAGCCCCATGTAGGCCGCCCCAAGGTCGCCGCTGACACAGATGAGGTCGGTGTTGTGCGCACCGTGCCTGTAGACGATGTCTTCAGCCCGTGCCTCGCCGATGCAGGTGATGCTGATGGCCAGGCCTGTATAGCTGGAGGTGGTGTCGCCGCCTACGATGTCTACGCCCCACTTCTCGCAGGCCAGCCGCAGCCCCTCGTAGAACTGTTCCAGGTCTTCCACCGTGAAGCGCTTGCTGAGGGCCAGCGACACAGTCAGCTGCCGGGGCGTGCCGTTCATGGCGAAAATGTCGCTGATGTTCACCATGGCCGACTTGTAGCCCAGATGTTTAAGGTCGATATAGGTGAGATCGAAGTGCACGCCCTCCATGAGCATGTCGGTGGTGACGAGCACTTCATGGTCAGGGTAGGAGAGTACGGCACAATCGTCGCCCACACCGTATTTTGTTGATGTGTTCTTGCAGGGAATGTCTTTCGTCAGTCGGTCTATCAGTCCGAATTCGCCAAGTGTTGCTATTTCCATGCCTTAGTGGGGTGATTAGTGTCATACATATCAGCGACATTCGACTCAACCTCATGCGAGCGGATAATCATTTCGCGCATAATCTCCGTCATCAGCGGCTGGGCCTTGTTGGCTGCCTCCTGCACTTCCTCATGGCTCACCTGCACGGGAACGTCGAAGCCGCCGAGGTCGGTGACGACGGAGATGCCGAACACGCGGATGCCGCAATGGCGAGCCACGATGACCTCAGGCACCGTCGACATACCCACGGTGTCGCCTCCCAGGATGCGGTACATCCTGTATTCCGTAGGGGTCTCGAAGGTAGGGCCTTGCAGTCCCACATAGACGCCCTTGTGCAGTTTGATGCCTTTCTCGTCGGCAATCTTGAAGGCCAGGCTGATCAGTTTGCCGTCGTAGGCCTCGTGCATGTCGGGGAAGCGTGGTCCCGTCGGGAAGTTCTTCCCTCTCAGCGGATGCTCAGGGAAGAAGTTGATATGGTCGGTGATGACCATCAGGTCGCCTATGTGGAAATCGGGGTTCATGCCGCCGGCTGCGTTGCTCACGAAGAGCGTCTTGATGCCCAGCTCATACATCACGCGAACAGGAAACGTCACCTCCTTCATCGAGTAGCCTTCATAGTAGTGGAAACGGCCCTGCATGGCCATGATGTCGATGCCGCCCAGATGTCCGAAGATAAGTTTTCCACTGTGCCCCTCGACCGTCGAGACGGGGAAGTTGGGAATGTCAGAATAGGGGAATTCGTAGGTGTCAGTTATTTCGGAAGCTAATTGTCCTAGCCCCGTCCCCAGGACGATAGCCGTCGTGGGATTTGTGGTCATCCTTTCTCTTAGCCAAGATGCTGTCTCTTGAATTTTTGCGTACATAGCTTGTTATGATTTCGTTAAACTGTTCTTCTTGTTGCTGCTGCATGAAGCGTATATGTACGGGAAGCACATAGAGGCTCTTCCTCACGTCTTCGTCCAGTCCCCTCATGTTGATGAGGCGGGCCGCATCCTTCTCGGTGGTGATGATGATTTTGGGCGAGGGCATCGACAGGAACAGGCTGGCAATGCGCTCCACGTCCCTCCAGCGGAAGTCGTGATGGTCGGGGAAGGAGAGCAGCGTGATGTTGGGAATCATCGGAGCCAGGTCTTCCTGCAGCTGGCGCGGCGAGGCGATGCCTGTCAGCAGCAGCACGTTGGGCACGGCATTCAGCGGACCTTCCCATGCCGGGGCCTCGGGGAACAGCGGTTGCAGCTCGCCATAGTCGAGCATGGTGAAGAAGAGGTTCTGGAAGGGGAATAGGCCCATGGCCTTGGTGATGACCCTGAACTCCATGGGTTTCATGTCCCTGGGGCATTTCGTCACGATAACGATGTCGGCGCGGCTCTTTCCTTTTTCCGGCTCGCGCAGCCGTCCGGCGGGCAACAGCTTGTCGTGCATGATCATGCGGTGATAGTCCACCAGCAGGATATTGACGCCGGGCTTCACGTAGCGGTGCTGGTAGGCATCGTCCAGCAGCACCACGTCCAGCTCGTCGTCGGTTTTCGTCAGCAGCTCAATGCCGTGCACGCGCTTCTTGTCTACGGCAACGGTGACGTCGGGGAACTTGCGCTTCATCTGATACGGCTCGTCGCCGATGTCGCGGGCCTTGCTGCCATCGTCGGCAACGATGAAGCCTTTCTTCTTGCGTTTATAGCCCCGGCTGAGCACGGCCACTTTGAACGACTGGTGGAGCAGGCGTATCAGGTATTCCACATGGGGTGTCTTGCCCGTTCCGCCTACGGTGATGTTGCCCACGGAGATGACAGGCATCTGGAAGGAGCGGCTCTTGAGCACACCGACATCAAAGAAGAAGTTGCGCACCTTGACGGCCAGACCGTAGATCCAGCTCAGCGGCAACAGGCTTTTCTTGATGGTGATGAAGTCGCCTTCCATAGTCCTTTAACTCCCAAATAACTCCTAACTGATTATTGTACGGAGGTGGGGAAGGGCAGACGGGCCTGCAGACGGTTGCACAGCTGCTCCTCTCGCAACTGCATCACCGGCTCGTAGAAGTCGCCGAGCATCTGCTTCAGCTGAGCATCGAGATAGGTGCCCGGCTTTTCCTTGTCATCCATCAGCTGGTCCAGCCATTCCTTTTCTTCAGGATAGCTTGCCGTGTGATACTCATCCAGCTTGGCCAGCTTTGCGGCTTTCTTCACCGCATCGTTAAGCGAGCCCAGCTCGTCGACCAGCTTGATGTCCAGGGCATCGGTGGCCAGCCACACGCGTCCCTGTGCAATCTCGTTCACCTCGTCTTTCGTCATGCCGCGCCCACCGGCCACGATGCTCAGGAACTGCTCGTAACCTCGGTCGGTATAGCTTTGCAGATAGCGCATCTCATCGCTGTTCTCATCGCCGAAGACGAGGTTCGTCTCATAGTCGGTGTACTTGTTTGTGACGGCCCCGTCCCAGGTGATGCCCAGCTTCTGCGTCACCAGGCCGTTGAAGTTGGGAATCATGCCGAAGATGCCGATGCTACCGGTGATGGTGCTTGGCTCGGCAAAGATATAATCAGACCCGCAGCTAATCATATAGCCGCCCGATGCTGCCACGCCGCCCATTGAAATGACCACGGGCTTCTCCTGCTTGAGGAGCTGGATGGCATGCCATATCTGCTCGCTGGCAGCTGCGCTGCCGCCGGGTGAGTTCACGCGGATGACCACAGCCTTCACCTGGTCGTCGTCGGCCAGTGCTTTCAGGTCGGCCGACATCTCACGGCCCACAATGTTATGGCCGCTGTAGAAGCCGTCCATCACGTCGTCTACAATCTGGCCGTAGGCGTAGTACACGGCTACCTGCTCACCCTTCTCGCGCACTTTCTTGGCAGGCTTCAGGTTGAGCATGTCCTTCAGCGTCAGCTGACTTATTTCCTCGTCCTGGTCTATCTTCAGCTGACGGCGGATCACGTTCTGCATCTCGTCGGGATAGAAGGTACGGTCAATCAGGCGGGCTGCCACATAGTCGTCGGTACTGGCAAAGAGCATGATGCTGTCGTTGGCCAGCTGATCCAGCTGCGCTGCCGTCGTCTTGCGGCTCTCGGCCATCTGCTCAGTCATCTGCTTCCAGATGCCGCCCCAGAGGGCAATGCGCTGTTCGCGGTCTTCTTCGCTCATGTCCTTGCGGGTCTCCGACTCCACATAGCTCTTATACTTGCCGACGCGGGCCACCTGGTATTTGATGCCCAGCTTCTCATACAGCCCTGTCCAGTACATGTTCTTGCCGCCCATGCCCTTGAAGTCAATCATGCCGGTGGAATTCAGGAACAGCGAGTCGGCCACGGAGCAGAGGTAGTAGCACGTCTGCATATATTGGTCGGCGTAGGCCATCACCCACTTGCCGCTCTTCTGGAAGTCGGCCAGCGCATCGCGAATCTGCTGGGCTGTGGCGGGCGAGTCGAAAGTCGCCGTTCCGCCCTCCAGGTAGATGCCCTTGATGTTCTCCTCGTTGCGTGCCAGGCGGATGGCCTTCAGGATGTCGTCCAGTCCGTACTGGTCCATGTTGACCGGACTGACCATAGAGAGCAGAGGACTGAGGTCGTCGGCCCGCTCGTCGACGGTACCCTCCAGTTTCAGCACGAACACTGAGTTCTCAGGGGCTTTCTTCTTGGAATCGCTGCCAGCCATAATTCCCATGAACGTAAGAACCAGCAACAAGCCGCCGATAAGCGACAACACCACGATGCCACAGATCGTGGCCATCATGTATTTAAAGAAATCTTTCATTTATAAAACGTCATTAATGATTTTCTTGCGCAAAGTTACAATTTTTTTTTGACTAAAGCGCAAAACACGTGTTTTTTTAAAGTTTCTTTACACGTTATTTGATGTTTAGTAACTACAGCTTTTTCTTCTTTCAATTTCAAGTAACCCTTCACTTGGTCTTGAACTAGCTTGCTGTCAGCGGTTTACGGTGAAGGGTTGTTTTGTACACACGCTCGGCTCTGCAGCTCGCTACAAGGGACGCAAGAATGAATCGTGAATATTTTTGGAGTATTCATGTCCATTCATGGCAATTTATGTCGCGTCGCAAAAAAGCATTTAACGCGAATTTAACAGAAAGTGTGCACTTTT
>LXOW01196736.1_pt1 | contig 19869 bp, 15 predicted proteins | sample 1368591 | NCBI WGS metagenome assembly LXOW01 (sample SAMN04884650, study PRJNA319009) | bovine gut metagenome | isolation source: Cow rumen | host: Bos taurus | place: Italy: Legnaro (PD) | collected 2014-07-09
ACGAGGAGGAAATGCTCCGGCGCAGCCTTGCGGATATCCTTGAACATCTCGCCGCGAGTCGCTCCCACGACATACATCAGGTTTTCCGTCGTTCCCCATTGCTGGCTCTTCTTGATAACGGTCTCAAAGAGCCTCTGGCCCTCAGTATCTGTTGTCTGCTGGAAGTCAAACGAACCCTTGTTTGAGGTAAGCGCAAGCAGTATCACCCAGGTGGTCTTGTCGGCCTCATAGTCAAGGAACGGCACCACGCTGTCTTCTCCCATATAGGGAGCTACGGTAAGTGCATCCACCTTATACTCTCCGAAGAATGTCTTGGCATACATCTTAGAGGTGTTGCCTATGTCGCCGCGCTTCGCATCGGCGATGATGAACTGCTCCGGATAGTTGTCATGCAGATAGTTTATTGTCTTCTCAAAAGACACCAGTCCCTTTACGCCATACGCCTCATAGAAAGCCAGGTTTGGCTTGTATGCCACGCAATAAGGTGCCGTAGCATCTATAATCTGCTTATTGAAGGCGAAGATTGGGTCCTCTTCCTTCAATATATGCTCAGGCACTTTGTTTAGGTCCACGTCAAGTCCTACGCACAGGAAGGACTTCTTCTTGAATATCTGCTCTATTAATTGTTGTCTTGTCATAATCTCGCCTTTTTAGTCTTTTGGCATTTCGGTATAAGGAATATCCTTTTGCTGCTCTTGCTTTTGCTGCATTCTGGTCAAGCGTTCTATGAACTCAGAGGCGGGAACGGTACGCTCATCCTCCTTGTCTTCCTTTTTCTTGATGCTGGTGAATACTCCCATATTTTCAATTACTTTTTGGTTGGTTCTTTGGAATTAACGGAACACACACTTTACAGTTCTGCCTCTTTCATTCTTTCAGCATTTTCTGCTACGGTGAGGGCGTCTATCATTGCCTGGATGTCGCCGCCGAGGAATCCGTTAAGGTCATGCGTGGTATAGCCTATGCGATGGTCCGTCACACGGCCTTGCGGGAAGTTGTATGTGCGGATCTTTGCCGAACGGTCGCCTGTTGAGACGAGGGTCTTACGGCGGCTTGCGATGTCGTCCATATACTTCTGATGTTCCTTATCATAGATATAGGTACGCAGTCGGGCAAGTGCACGCTCCTTATTCTTCGGCTGGTCACGTGTTTCGGTACATTCTATGAGAATCTCCTCTGTCTCGCCGGTATTGGGGTTTTTCCACATATAGCGGGCACGAACGCCAGACTCCACCTTGTTGACGTTCTGACCACCTGCACCAGAAGAGCGGAACGTATCCCATTTTATCTCACCCTCATTGATGCTCACCTCGAAGGGGTCGGCCTCGGGCAATACGGCAACGGTGGCGGCAGAGGTCTGCATGCGGCCATTGCTCTCGGTCACAGGCACTCGCTGCACGCGGTGTACTCCCGACTCATATTTCATTATGCCGTAGACGCCCTCACCGCTGACGGCGAAGTCTATCTCCTTGAAGCCTCCTACGGCACCTTCAGAGACGTCGGTGACGCTTACCTGCCAGCCCTTCGACTCGCAGAAAGCCTTGTACATCTTGAAGAGGTCGCCGGCAAAGAGGCATGCTTCGTCGCCGCCTGTTCCTGCACGGATCTCCATCTCAATGTTCTTGGCATCCTCCGGGTCCTTTGGCACGAGGGCCACCTTCACCTCTTCTTCCAACTCGGGCAGAAGGGCTTCATTCTCTGACAGTTGCTCGCGGGCCATCTCTTTCATCTCGGCATCCTGCTCGTTCATCAGTACGTCCTTGGCCTCGCTGATGGCCTCAAGGCAGTTGATGTATCGCTTGCGGATGTCCATGATGTCGCCCAGGTCCTTATATTCCCTTGTGAGCTTGACGAAGCGCTGCTGGTCGGCAATGACAGCAGGGTCGGTAATGAGTGTCGTCACCTCCTCGTAGCGCGCCTCAAGGCCGTCGAGTTTCTGTAGTATATTGTTGTTGTCCAATGTGTTATCTTGTTTTTATGTCTGTTAGTTTGTTAATGAAACGGGGTAGGGGAGAGGGGCTTTAACTTTAAGCATTAAGCGTTAAGCATTAAGTATTAAGCTTTGAGCTTTAATAGTTAAACTCGCCGTATTCGCTCTTTATTGTGAGGCTCTTTTGGCCTTCCTCTATGTGTCCCACTATCTGCGCATCGATGTTGAACGACTTGCTGAGGGCTATCACTTTCTCTGCCTGTTCGGGCGATACGTATATCTCCATACGGTGTCCCATATTGAAGACTTTATACATCTCCTTCCAGTCGGTGCCGCTTTGGTCGTGGATGAGTTTGAAGAGTGGCGGAACGGGGAACATATTGTCTTTCACCACCTTACAGTTGTCACCAACGAAGTGCAGGACCTTTGTCTGTGCGCCGCCTGTGCAATGTACCATTCCGTGAATCTCCGAACGCATCTCGTCGAGCAGCTTCTTGATGACGGGAGCGTAGGTTCGGGTGGGGGAGAGGACGAGCTTTCCAGCGTTGACGGGGCTTCCCTCCACGCTGTCCTCAAACCTGCATGTGCCGGAATAAACGAGCTCCTGGGGCACGGCGTGGTCGTAGCTCTCGGGATATTTCTCCGCATAATACTTTGAGAATACATCGTGTCGCGCACTTGTCAGGCCGTTGCTGCCCATGCCGCCGTTATATTCTTTCTCGTATGTGGCCTGTCCGAAAGAGGCGAGACCTACGATCACGTCTCCAGGACGGATGTTGGCGTTGTCTATGACGTCGCTTCGCTTCATGCGGCAGGTTACGGTAGAGTCGACGATGATAGTGCGGGTGAGGTCGCCCACATCGGCTGTCTCACCGCCAGTAGCGTAGATGCCCACGCCCATGTTGCGCATTTCCTGCAGCAATTCGTCTGTACCATTGATTATTGCGCTTATCACGTCGCCTGGGACGAGCATCTTGTTGCGGCCTATAGTGCTGCTGACGAGGATGTTATCAACGGCACCCACGCAGAGCAGGTCGTCAGTATTCATTATCAGCGCATCCTGTGCTATACCTTTCCAAACCGAAAGGTCGCCAGTCTCTTTCCAATACATGTATGCCAGGCTTGACTTTGTGCCTGCACCGTCGGCATGCATTATGTTACAATACTCAGGGTCTCCGCCCAGAATGTCAGGTATTATCTTGCAGAAAGCCTGTGGGAATATACCTTTGTCGATGTTCTTTATAGCATTGTGAACATCCTCTTTGGCGGCGCTGACACCGCGAAGCATATATCTGTTGTCCATGAGTTGTGACGTAGGGGGAAATAGCTCTTTCCCAATGTTATAATATAATAATGTTGCAAAGTTACTAAAAAATCCTGACTCTCACAAATAATTAGTATTCTTTATGATTTCTGCCAATAGGGTATTGACATTCCTTAACGTGGGTTCTATTAATTCCCACCGTAATGTTTAACTTAATCATGGGTTTAACGTTTTGTCATTTTAATAGAACCCACCTTAAGACAGTAAGAATTCGTTTCCAAATTCCCTATTTATCATAATGTGTATTCTGATTGGGAATGTTTTCGCGGGCGAGACGCCCACGTCCCATGCTTCGGAAATACTTGTTTGTGCTAAGATGAGGTCCAAGAAATTGAACTGTTGCCATCCACGAGGGACGTGGGCATCTTGCCCGCGACAATCAAAGCCTAAATACAAAGTGTCAGGATTTTGTCGGATTTTCTTACAAAGTGTAATTTTCAAGGTGCCAAAATTGCGCGATTTTGCAGACGAAAAGATTTTTGTACGCAAATATCGAGCTACAGGGGACGAATAACGTAAGGTGCACATAGTTAATAACTTACGCGTTTTTCGGCGTAATTTACACTCTTTGACACTCGGAAAAAATCCCAAAAAGTCCAGAAACAGCTAAAAAAGTGGGGTAAAAGGGCGTACTTTAGGAGGTAAAAGGGCCTCTCCGACACCCTAAGAGTGGGTCTTTTAGACCCTAAAGGTAGGTCTTTTACAGCACCCTTTGGAGTCGCGGTCAGTCAAAAAGTGAAAAAACGGCACTTTGAATGGGTTACTTCCTCTCTAGAATTCATTTTTCTATAGGAATTTTCAAAAGTCAATATGTCACCAAAAACGCCGTTTTCGTTACAAAGTGTCAAATAGGCAAAATCCGCACAAGGACGTTGGTATCCCGCAAAGGTATAAATCGATGTTCATTATCTTACTGTGAGATGGAAGCATCCTTGCTTCACTTCATACTTAACATAGCAGCGCTCAGCCTGCCTCATATCGCGCAGCACTTCTGCAAGCACCCATTTCAGTGTGTCGTTGGTAACGCTGCGACGGGGCTCCTGCACAGTTTGTACGGTGACGTATCTGTTGTAACAGATGTCAAATGTCGTGCCAAAGCGATGACACGAGTTCTCGCTGGCGTTCTGGTTGTGCTTTCTGAGTCGCTGCACGTCCTCTTCTGTGCGCAATACGCTGGTGACGATGATCTGATGAAGCGGCACTCCCTTCACGAAGAGCGAGTCGAAGAAGGCCTTGCCGATGTCCTGCAGCAGGTTGTTGGCGCGTGGTACGAGGTACGGGATGCTTTCACGCAGCTTGTCGACATGGAAATACGGGTTGGCACCCACGTAAACCAGTTCGCTCTTACGGTGTTCTGCATCGTCGCGGTTCATCACAGGCGTCACACCATAGCGCTGTGCCGACACTAACTGCACCTCATTGCTGTCAGGAAAGGCTACTTTATAAGAAGGAACGGAAAGTATGCGATGCGGCTTCTGAGGCTCTGTCAGAACGTTTTCGGGAAGGTTGCTTGTCGGCTTTGACGGCTCTGTCGAGGTGTTGTCGGCCACAGTTATTTCGTTATTAATACTGTCTACGGTAACATTCAGTGTGTCAGTATTATCTGATGCATACTTATTGTCATGAGTGAAATCATATACGCATCTTGATAATGCTAACAATATCACCACGAAAGTGAACGTATGCAGGTATGCTGTCTTGCTTATCTTCATTGACTTGCTTGCTTAATCTATTTCGATTTATTGGCTTTTCTTTGTTGATTTACTAGCTTTTCTTCGTTGATTTACTTGTTTCAGAGTAAGAAAATCGGCACAAAGTTACAAAAAAGTATTGATATGTGAAAAAAGTTTTGTAATTTTGCACCAATTATTTTCATATCGTTCCCCTACCCTACTTTACGTTATAATCCAATAAACCATTCATGACGGAGAAGCATATCGTTATAGAAGACATTGACCCGATAATGTTTTATGGCATCAACAACAGTCATTTACAGATGATTCGTTCGTTGTATCCCAAGCTGCGCATTATGGCCAGAGACAATGTCGTTAGGGTATTGGGCGACGAAGAGGAGATATGTTCCTTTGAGGAGAACGTGAACAAGATTTGCCTTCACCTCCTGCGCTACAACACCATCGGCGATGCCGACATCCTGAACATCGTGAAGGGCAAGAAGACCAACGCTGAGGCATCGGGCGATGCTGTGGTATACAACCTTTCGGGCAAGCCCATCAAGAGCCGTTCGGAGAACCAGCAGCGACTCATCGATGCCTATAACGAGAACGATATGGTGTTTGCTATAGGTCCTGCAGGAACAGGTAAGACATATCTATCTATCGCCTTGGCCGTCAAAGCGTTAAAGGACAAGACGGCGAAGAAGATCATACTGTCGCGTCCTGCCGTCGAGGCGGGTGAGAAACTGGGGTTCCTCCCAGGCGACATGAAGGAGAAGATAGACCCATACCTGCAGCCTCTCTACGATGCCCTTGAAGACATGATACCGCAGGTGAAGCTTCAGGACATGATGGACAAGCACATCATACAGATTGCCCCGCTGGCATTCATGCGAGGACGTACGCTGAGCGATGCCGTTGTGATACTCGACGAGGCGCAGAACACCACAACGGCGCAGATAAGGATGTTCCTCACCCGCATGGGTTGGAACACAAAGATGATTATCACGGGCGACCTGACACAGATAGACCTTCCTCGCGGACAGCGCAGCGGACTGGCCCAGGCACTCGACATCCTGGACGGAACGGAGGGATTGGCCGTAGTGAGGCTCGACGACAAAGACATCGTAAGACACAAGCTGGTAACGAGAATAGTAAACAAATTTCAACAATACGACAATGAACAACGCTTTAACAAAGACTGAATTCAATTTCAAGGGACAGACAGCCGTGTATCATGGTAAGGTACGCGACGTGTACACAATCAACGACGACCTGATGGTGATGGTAGCAACAGACCGCATCTCGGCCTTCGACGTCATACTGCCAAAGGGAATACCCTTTAAGGGACAGGTACTCAACCAGATAGCTGCCAAGTTCCTCGATGCTACGCAGGACATCTGCCCTAACTGGAAGCTGGCTACTCCCGACCCACAGGTGACGGTAGGCCTGAAGTGTGAGGGATTCCGCGTGGAGATGATTATTCGTGGTATACTGACCGGCTCTGCATGGCGCGACTATCAGAAGGGCGTCCGTGAGATCTGCGGCGTGAAGCTCCCAGAGGGCATGCGTGAGAACGAGCGTTTCCCAGAGCCTATTATCACTCCTACGACAAAGGCCGACGAAGGTCACGACCTCAACATCTCGAAAGAAGAGATTATCGCACAGGGCATCGTGAGCAAGGAAGACTATGAGGTGATGGAAGACTACACCCGCAAACTCTTCGCACGCGGACAGGAGATAGCACAGAAGCAGGGACTCATCCTTGTTGACACGAAATACGAGTTCGGAAAGCGCGACGGCAAGGTATATCTCATCGACGAGATACACACGCCAGACTCCTCACGCTACTTCTATGCAGACGGTTACGAGGAGAAGTTTGCAAAGGGAGAGCCACAGAAGCAGCTCTCAAAGGAGTTTGTGCGCCAATGGCTCATAGAGCACGACTTCATGAACGAGCCCGGACAGAAAATGCCCGAAATCACCGATGAATACGCTGAATCTGTTGCAGAACGCTACATCGAGCTCTACGAGCACATCGTTGGCGAGAAATTCGACCGTTCTACCGATCAAACCGACATAAATGCACGTATAGAGAAGAACGTCAGCGAATATCTCGCAACACGTTAATAAAAGAGGTTCAGGCGAAGCCAAACCTGAAACCTGAACCCTGGAACTTGAAACTAAAAGTCATGTACAAGCAGGAGACGATAAAGCCCTACAGCGAAGAGGGTGAGAAGGTAACGCAGGTGGAGGAGATGTTCGACAACATCGCCCCCCACTACGATACGCTCAACCATCGTCTGTCGTGGAACATCGACCGCTACTGGCGCAACAAGGCTATCAAGGAGCTTGCTGCCGTAAAGCCGTCGTGCATCCTCGACATCGCAACGGGTACGGGCGACTTTGCCATCCTTGCTGCAGAGAAGCTGAAGGCCAGCGTCACAGCTACCGACATCTCTGAAGGCATGATGCAGATAGGGCGCGAGAAGGTGGCGCAGAAAGGCCTCGACAGCCTCATAACCTTCGAGAGGCAGGACTGTACCGCCCTCACCTACCCCGCAGACAGCTATGATGCCGTAATGGCAGCATTCGGCATCAGGAACTTCCAAGACCTCGAACAGGGACTGAAAGAGATGCTGAGGGTGTTAAGACCTGGCGGCATGCTGTGCGTCCTGGAGCTGACAACGCCAGTATCGTTTCCTATGAAACAGCTGTTCAGCATTTACAGCAACACCGTCCTGCCCATATACGGCAAGCTGGTGAGCAAAGACACTGCCGCCTACTCCTATCTGAATAAATCCATTGCCGCATTCCCGCAGGGAGAGGTGATGAAGGATATATTATATAAGGTGGGATTCTCAAAGGCAGAGTTCAAACGTCTAACCTTCGGTATCTGCACCCTATACACCGCAGTTAAGTGAATAGTGAAAAGTGAAAAGTGAATAATGAAGAAATTCGGTATCATAGGCTATCCCCTCGGCCACTCTTTCTCGCCAGGCTATTTCAACGAGAAATTCAGGAATGAAGGCATCGATGCGCGCTACGACATGTATGAGCTGCCCGTCATCACCGACCTTCAGGCCATCATCGACTATACGCCTGACCTGTGCGGCTTCAACGTCACCATTCCTTATAAGGAGAAAGTGATGTCCTACCTCGACAACATCTCGCCCGAGGCAAGAGCCATCGGTGCCGTCAACGTGGTGAAGGTGACACACCGGGAAAACGGAACGCCATATCTGGAGGGCTACAACAGCGACATCATAGGCTTCTCACGGAGCATCAAGCCGCTGTTGGAGAGGCACCACAAGAAGGCGCTCATACTGGGAACGGGCGGAGCCAGCAAGGCTATCCGCTACGGGCTTCACCAGCTGGGGTTGGAGACGCTCTCCGTATCGCGCACCAGCAAGGACAAGACGATACGCTATGAGCAGGTGACGAAGGAGCTGCTGCAGGACTATACGGTAATCGTCAACTGTACACCATGCGGTATGGCGCCACATTTCAACGAATGTCCCGTACTGCCATACGAGGCTCTGACGCCGCAGCATCTGCTATACGACCTCATCTACAACCCCGACGAGACACTATTCTTGAAGAAAGGAAAGGCTCAGGGTGCCATCACCAAGAACGGCCTTGAGATGCTGCTGCTACAAGCAGAGGCCGGATGGGAAATCTGGAATGGATAATTCGTTAATTTGTTAATTTGTTAATTNNGGCCGGATGGGAAATCTGGAATGGATAATTTGTTAATTTGTTAATTCGTTAATTCGTTAATTTGATATCTGTTGAAGGATTAAAAGTAGAGTTTGGCGTCAAGCCATTGTTCACGGATGTATCGTTCGTGATAAACAGTCGTGACCGTATAGCTCTTGTGGGCAAGAACGGTGCAGGCAAGTCCACCCTGCTGAAGATTCTTGCCGGCATCGGTACCCCTACGTCTGGCAACGTATCCATTCCCAACGACTGCTCCATAGGTTATCTCCCTCAGGTGATGGTGCTGCAAGACGACACCACCGTTCGCGACGAGGCACGCAAGGCCTTTGCCGACGTCGACAAGATGAAGGGCAAGGTCGATGCCCTGCAGAAAGAGATGGAGAAGCGTACCGACTATGAGACGGAGAGCTACATGGATCTTGTGGAACGCTTCACCATGATGCAGGAACGCTACATGATGATGGGAGCCGAAAACCGCGAGGCCGAGATGGAGCGCACCCTGACAGGCTTGGGCTTTCTGCGCAGCGACTTCGACAGGCCTACCTCTGAGTTCTCAGGAGGCTGGAGGATGCGTATCGAGCTGGCAAAGCTGCTCCTGCAGCACCACGATGTGATACTCCTCGACGAGCCCACCAACCATCTCGACATCGAGTCGATACAATGGCTGGAGCAGTTCCTCTCACAGAGTTCGCAGGCTGTGGTGCTGGTGTCTCACGACAGAGCCTTTATAAATAATGTGACAAACCGCACCCTGGAGATATCCTGCTCAAGGGTGATAGACTATAAGGTGAGGTACGACGAATATGTCGTATTGAGAAAGGAACGTCGCGAACAGCAGCTGCGGGCATACGAGAATCAGCAGAAGGAGATAGCCGACACGAAAGCCTTCATAGAGAGGTTCCGCTATCAGGCCACGAAGGCCGTGCAGGTGCAGCAGCGCATCAGGCAGCTGGAGAAGATTGTGCCCATAGAAGTCGATGAAGTGGACAATTCTGCGCTTCGGCTGAAGTTCCCGCCATGCTTGAGGTCGGGCGACTATCCCGTCATCTGCGACGATGTGAAGAAGGACTATGGCGAGCATAACGTGTTCCATAACGTCACACTCACCATCAAGCGCGGCGAGAAGGTGGCCTTCGTGGGCAAGAACGGCGAGGGAAAATCGACACTCGTGAAATGCATCATGGGCGAGATACCCTTTGACGGTTCCCTGAAGATTGGCCACAACATACAGATAGGCTACTTTGCACAGAACCAGGCACAGCTGCTCGACGAGTCGCTGACGGTATTCCAAACCATCGACAATGTGGCCCGTGGCGACATCAGGCTCCGCATCAACGACATCCTCGGAGCATTTATGTTCGGAGGCGAGAACTCCGACAAGTATGTGAAGTTCCTCTCAGGAGGTGAGCGCTCACGACTGGCCATGATACGACTGCTGCTTGAGCCCGTCAACTTCCTCATTCTCGATGAGCCGACCAACCATCTCGATATGGTCAGCAAGGATGTGCTGAAGGAAGCCATCAAGGCATTTGATGGCACAGTCATTGTAGTTAGTCACGACCGAGAATTCCTCGATGGACTGGTGGATAAAGTGTATGAATTCGGCGGCGGCGTGGTGCGCGAACATCTTGGCGGCATCTACGATTACCTGCGCAACAAGAACGCGCAGACCATCAACGAGGCTATCAGCAAACAGTCCTCTATGCCATCTGCTGCACCAGCACCATCCAAGGAGGCAAAGACGAAGGAACAGACGACCAATAACGACTCCAAAGAGGCCAAGGGCAATACTATGACCTACGAGGAGCGCAAGGCCCAGCAGCGCAAAGAGGCGAAACTGGCTAAGCGACGCAAGCAGCTCGAGGAGCAGATCGATGCCCTTGAAACCAGGAAAGCCGAACTCGACGAAGCCCTGATGAAGCCCGAGAACGCTGCCAACATGCAGATGGTCAACGAATATACGGAATTGCAGCAGCAACTCGAAAAGCTTGAAGAGGAATACTTCGATACCCCTACCCTGCCCTAAAGGGCATCCCTCCCCGGGGGGAGGAAGAATGTTACAGACTTATTATCCACAGAAGAGTAAACAACCACAACCCTATATATGCCATTAAGACTACCCGATAAGCTACCTGCAATAAAGATGCTCGAAGATGAGAACATCTTTGTCATCGATGAGACGCGCGGTCATTCACAGGACATTCGCCCGCTTCGTGTGGTGATACTCAACCTCATGCCCCTGAAGGTGACTACTGAGACAGACCTCATACGCCTGCTCTCAAATACGCCACTACAGCTTGATGTCACCTTCATGAAGCTTAAAAGCCACACTCCTAAGAATACTCCCGTAGAGCACATGCGCCAGTTCTACATCTCGTATGATGAGCTGAAGAAACGCAAGTTCGACGGAATGATTGTCACGGGTGCCCCCGTGGAGGAATACGCCTTCGAAGACGTGAAATACTGGAAGGAGATACAGGAAATCTTCGCGTGGGCGCGCACGCACGTTACCTCTACATTATATATATGCTGGGCGGCACAGGCTGCCCTCTATGAGTTTCACGGCATCAACAAGACGCAGCTGCCCAAGAAGACCTTCGGCATCTTCAAGCAGACAATCAACCCCCAGTATGAGAACATCCCGCTCTTCCGCGGCTTCGACAGCACCTTCAATATGCCCCATTCACGCCATACGGGCAACACTATTGCCGACATCGAGGCATGCAGCGAGCTGTCGTTGCTGGCATCGTCGCCCATTACGGGGCCTTCGATAATCATGGAGCGCGACGGCAGGGAGATATACATCACCGGCCACATGGAGTACAACCCCGACACTCTCGATACCGAGTATCGTCGAGACCTCGGAAAGCGTGACGATGTGGAGCTGCCTGTTAACTATTACATCGACGACGATCCCGAAAAAGGACCGCTCGTATCGTGGCGCGCACATGCAAACCTCTTCTATCACAACTGGATTAACTACTACGTCTACCAAAAGACCCCATACGACTTAGAGAAGATTTGTTAGCATCCTCCTTGATGATACGCAGAGAAGATTTGTGAGCATCCTCCTTGATGATATGCGGAGAAGATTTGTGAGTGATACGTAAAGGTTTTCTTGTGCTCCACTTGATAAAAAGCAAGTAAATACACCATACAGGAACATTTTCCTGCATTCTTTCTTTGTTGTTAGGCAAAAAAGCATTACCTTTGCACCCGCAAAAACAAAGATGCTGCACCCTTAGCTCAGTTGGTAGAGCAACTGACTCTTAATCAGTGGGTCCAGGGTTCGAATCCCTGAGGGTGTACAAAATCAAGAAGGATGGTAGGACAACAACTACCATCCTTTTTTGTATTTAAGCCGTAATATTGAACTAACTGCTGATTAATCCATAAGCTGATTAAGCCGTAATATTGAACTAACTGCAATTATAATGAGAAAACTACTTACTACAATCATCGCATTAGTGTTTACTGTTGCCACGTATGGCGCGGAGAGTCTTGATGAGGATTTCGAGAAGGGTCTGCCCTCTTCGTCGTCATCGTCAGAAACAACGGTGTCGCTCCGTTCTGGTTCGTGGCGCATTAAGGGCGTACAATCCAAGTCAGACAACGGCAGCATCCGAGCCACGATGAGCGCCAAGGCCTATCTCATCACGCCTGTTCTCAACCAGCCGGGCAGGGTGACGTTCAAGCACAGAGCCTCCGGTAGCGGCAAGAAGCTGCTTGTGGAAAAGTCTGTTGACGGTGGTGCCACATGGACAGAGCTGGGCACAGCCACCATCTCCTCGTCAACGCCATACGGCACTACGACGTTCAAGGTGGGTTCTGCCGAAACCGACACAGAGGTGCTCGTACGCTTTACGTGCCTTAGTGCAACGATATACATCGACGATGTAAGCATCACCCTCAATGCTGCTACCCCCGAGACACCAACGGAGCCTGACGACCCCACCTACATCACCGAGGGCGAGCCGATACCCACCAAGGCCTTCCCAGCCCCGCTTCATGAATACTACATCTCGCCCACTGGCAGCGACGATAGCGGCGACGGTTCGATAGAACGTCCTTGGTTCAACCTCCAGTATGCTGTGAACAAGGCCGTTGCCGGCGACCATATCGTTTGTCGCGGAGGCAAATACCAGTTCACCACGCGTGACTCTTCAGGCAAGCTGACGGTGCGCATAAAGAGCTCCGGCACGATGGATGCCCCCATCATCATACGCAGCTACAAGGACGAGAAGCCCGTCTTCGACTTCGAGCAGCAGCTGAGGGAGCAGAGCGTTGGCGACAGAGGCATACTCATAACAGGTAACTGGTGGTGGCTCTTTGGCCTTCATATAACCCATGCTGCCGATAATGGCATCAAGCTGGAGGGTTCACACAACAGGATAGAGCGCTGCGAGTTCTCCTACAACCTCGATACAGGTCTGCAGCTGGGCTTCGGCCATAAGTTCAGCGACACCTTCCCCGGGGTCAGCGAGAACGATGGCTCCTATTGTTCGTATAACGACATCATCGACTGCGACTCCCACCATAACTGCGACTACGACTCCAACTATGGCAGCGACGCCGACGGCTTTGCGTGCAAGATGCATAATGGCAAGGGCAACCGCTTCATCCGTTGTCGTGCCTGGCATAACAGCGACGATGCGTGGGATCTGTATGAAACCGACTTCAGCGTCATCCTGGCCGAATGCTGGGCATGGGAGTCGGGCAAGGCCGCCGACCATCTGTGGGTGAAGGACTACATCACGAAGTCTGGCAACATGTCGTTCTCAGGCAACGGCAACGGTATCAAGCTTGGCGGCAACGGCACGGGCGGTTCTTCCAGGGGTGTGCATTATGCATACAACTGCATCGCCTTCGGTTGTAATGTCAGCAGCTCCGTGAAGGGCTTCGACTGTAACAGCCATAAAGACGGCCACGTACTCATTGGCTGTCTCGCTTTCGATAACAGCTATGACTATATGTTTGAGTCAGGAGGCTCTAACGATAAGACCGCCTTCTACAACAATATCTGTCTGGGTCGACAGGAAATCTGCGTTGGTGTGGACGATTACAACGCCATCGCTACGCCAATGTCGAAGAACGGCTGGAGCAACCATCTCGTTACGGGTATCTCACGCGACGACTTCCTCTCTCTTGAGGAGGACGATGCCCTGAAGCCCCGCAGCACCGACGGCTCCCTGCCTCGACGCTTTGGCCGACTGGCTCCTGACAGTCAGATGATTGATGCTGGCAGTACCGCATATGACATCCCGGAGGAGCTGCTCCGCGACTTCCCGTTCCTTAGCAGAACAGTCTTCGGCAACAGCCGCGACCTTGGCCCTTACGAGCGTGTTGACATCGTGTATACGGCAATAGACAAGCCCTACTCCCCCACCCTGCCTTCTGCTTCCTCACGCTCTAAAGTCAGGAAAGTGGTTAGGAACAACCGCCTTGTAATAACCGACAACGACCGCTGCTTTAATAGCGCAGGAATGGCAACAGAACGATAACTCTTTCGCGAACAGGAAGCCCACAACGAAAAACTCCCCGATGCTCGGATATTACACCTTGCATCGGGGAGAATTTTTTTCTTACCACGAATATCTCAGATTTCCCGAACCCCGAATGAGGCGACTATGAAACGCTTGTCGTTTCAAGGAGCATCCTGAGCGGGTCAGCGAAGCTAATTATCATGTTTGCCTTTGCTCAGCCAATTTTGTATAATTCTTCACACATTGTTTATTTTCAGCGGAGTTCAGGCGAGCATAGCTCGGAGCGTGGTCGTTATCTGTTTCTTTGTCTCAGTTTTTACTTCTGGTCATCCTTTGGAGCCTTGCCGATGAGTTCCATGAACTGGTCGAGCTTAGGAGTGATGATGATCTGTGTGCGGCGGTTCTTTGTCTTGCCGGCAGCTGTACCATTATCAGCAACGGGGTTGTACTCACCGCGTCCACCTGCTGTGAGGCGCTTTGGATCAACGCCGAACTTTGTCTGCAGGGCCTGTACTACACTTGATGCACGCAGACAAGAGAGATCCCAGTTGTTGCGGATGTTTGTCTGAGAGATGGGCACATTGTCGGTGTTACCCTCGATGAGCACGTCATAGTCCTGATAGTCCTTGATAATCTTTGCAATCTTTGCCAGAGTGGCATCGGCTGCAGCGCTGATCTGGTAAGAACCGCTCCTGTAGAGCATGTTGTCAGAGAGAGAGATGTAAACCACACCCTTCTGCACCTGAATGTCAACATCCTTCATGTCCTCCTTTGAGAGGGAGCGTGTGAGGTTGTTGGTCAGCACCATGTTGAGAGAGTCGCTCTTAGCCTTCATCTGGATGAGATGACGGATGTACTGGTTAGACTCGTTAATCTGGTCAACGAGCTTAGCAACGTTCACCGAGCTTGAGTTGGCATTATTGAGGCTCTGTTCGAGACTCTTTGAGAGAGCGTCGTTGTTGCTCTGGCATGACTTCAGCTGGTCAGAGAGGCTGTTGATGCGTGCATTGGCAGCGGCCAAAGACTCGCGGGCATTCTGATACTGAGCTGACAGCTCCTTGTTCTCGTTCTGGCAGTTAACCAGTTCCTTCTTGCTTGCACAGCTGCTAATCATGATGCATCCTGCTATCACGGTAGCGAAAAATAATACTTTCTTCATAATTTGCTTTGGTTATTAAGCGGGTTAATAATATCTGTTATTTCTACGATGAAATCTGTCTTTCTTGCGGTAACGTCAGTCGTTGGACGTTATGACAACCCTACTATTTCTCCGTTCACCACGTCGATATGTAGCGCCTGTGGCTCCTTCGGCAGTCCTGGCATTCGCATTATCTCGCCTGCTATTGCCACAATCATCTCCGCTCCGGCTGAAATGACGATGTCGCGGATGAGGAAATCGAAGTCGGTAGGCACGCCGTATTTCTTTGCCCTGTCCGAGAAGGAGTACTGCGTCTTTGCGATGCATACGGGCAGATGGCCGTAACCGAGACTCTCGAAGAGCTTGAGGTTCTTCTCGGCAATGGGCTGATAGGTTATCTTGCCGGCGCCATAGATGTTCTTGGCAATCTTCTCAATCTTCGTCTTGGCCGTATCATCCATGTCATACTGGAATGTCAGCGGCTTCGACGGATTGTTGGCTATCTGCTCAACAACGACGTTGGCCAGCTCCGTCGCACCCTTGCCGCCCTCCATGAAGGCATTGTTCTCGGCAAAGGCCACACCCAGCTCCTTGCAATGATCGCGCACCATCTGCATCTCCTCGTCGGTGTCGAAGGCATAGCGGTTGAAACAAACAACGACCGTCTGTCCGAACGACTGTATGTTCCTTACGTGCTTGTCAAGATTCTTGAAGCCCTCCTTGAGTCCTTCGGCATTGGGCAGCTTGATATCGTCGAGGTCCACTCCACCGTGCATCTTCAGGCCCTGTGTGGTAGCCACGATGACGGTCAGCTTTGGCTGGAGACCTGCTGCACGACACTTGATGTCGAAGAACTTCTCGGCTCCCAGGTCGGCACCGAAGCCTGCCTCTGTCACCACATAGTCGCCATAATTTAATGCGGTACGCGTAGCTATGACGGTGTTGCATCCGTGGGCGATATTTGCGAACGGACCACCGTGAACGAAGGCGGGGGTATTCTCCGTTGTCTGCACCAGGTTAGGGTTCATGGCATCGAGCAGCAGAGCCACGATGCTACCGCCCACGCCCATATCCTTCACCGTGAAGGCCTTGCCTTCGTAGGTGATGCCCAGCAGGATGTTGTCGATGCGGCGACGCAGGTCGTCGATATCCTTTGCCAGGCACAGGATGGCCATAATCTCTGATGCCGGAGTGATGTCAAATCCGCTCTGCATCGTCACGCCGTCCATGCGTGCACCCAGTCCTGTCACGATGCCGCGCAGGTTGCGGTCGTTAACGTCAAGCACACGCTTCCACAACACCGTCTTCAGGGCAAACGTGTCTGACTGGTGGCGGAAAATATAGTTGTCGAGCAGGGCCGAAATCATGTTGTGAGCCGAGGTGACGGCATGGAAGTCGCCTGTAAAGTGCAGGTTGATCTTCTCCATCGGCAGCACTTGTGCATAGCCGCCGCCGGCAGCACCGCCCTTCATACCGAAACAAGGACCCAGCGAGGGTTCTCTCAGGGCCACGATGGCCTTCTTGCCAATAGCGTTAAGGCCCAGTGCAAGGCCAATGCTGACCGTCGTCTTTCCTATGCCCGCCTTCGTCGGCGTAATGGCGGTAACGAGGATGAGGTTACTCTTCTTCACCTTCTCCTCATCAATGTTTGCATAAGGAACCTTTGCAATGTATTTGCCGTAAGGCTCCAGGTCTTCTTCGGGGATGTTAATCTTTGCTGCTACCTCTTTGATAGGGAGCAGCTTAACTTCATGTGCAATCTCTATGTCTGTCTTCATTTTTCTGATATATAATTCCAAATCGCCGACAAAGATACGAATATTTCCTTAAACGACCAAAAAAATTTGGTTATTTAAAAAATATTTAGTACCTTTGCGCCCGATTTTGCGCTATTGCGCGTACATTTTATTATTTGATAACACAAATAAATACATAGACATACAAATTATGAACATTACATTCGACAACAGCGAGAAGGTCAGCGGGCTTCTTACCATCGTTATTGATGAGGCAGACTATCAGGACGACGTACGCAAGCAGCTCAACGAATATCGCAAGCGCGTCAACATGCCCGGATTCCGTCCCGGCAATGCACCAATGGCGCTCATCAAGAAGCAGGTAGGACCATCCATCAAGGTTGACGCCATCAACAAGCTCGTAGGCAACAAAATCTACGAGTATATCCACGAGAACAAAATCAACATGCTCGGCGAGCCAATGCCACATGAGGGTGAGGCACCTGTCGACCTCGACCAGCCAGCACCCTACACCCTGAAGTTCGACATCGCAGTAGCTCCAGAGATGGACATCAAACTGACGAAGAAGAACAAGATTGCCTACTACGACATCACCGCCGACGACAAGATGATTGACGAGCAGGTGGAGGCATACGCTTCACGCACTGGCTCTTACGAGAAGGTGGAGAGCTACGAGGACAACGACATGCTCAAGGGCGACCTGCGCGAGCTCAATGCCGACGGCACTACAAAGGAAGGCGGCATCGAGGTGTCAGAGGGCATCATACTCCCTGCCTACATCAAGGCCGACGACCAGAAGGCTCTCTTCCAGGGCTGCAAGCTGGGCGACATCATCACCTTCAACCCAAAGAAGGCATACCCAGGCTCTACCGTTGAGGTGTCTTCCCTGCTGAAGATCACGAAGGAAGAGGCCGAGAACATCGAGTCAGACTTCACATTTCAGGTTACGGAAATCTCACGCTACAAGAAGCACGCCGTTGACCAGGAGCTCTTCGACCAGGTATTCGGCGAGGGCACTGTGAGCAGCGAGAAGGAGTTCCGCGAGAAGATTGCCGCCAACCTCAAGGAGCAGCTCGACACCAACGCTGAATACCGCTTCCTGTCCGACATACGCGCATACGTGGAGAAGAAGCTGGGCAAGGTGGAATATGCCGACAGCATCATGAAGCGCATCATGCTGGCCAACAACAAGGACAAGGATCAGGACTACGTAGAGAAGAACTACGAGGATTCCATCAAGGAGCTCACCTGGCACCTTGCCAAGAACAAGATTATGGAGCAGTGTGAGATAAAGATTGAGGATGCCGACGTGAAGGACGTTGCCAAGGAGATGACCCGCATGCAGTTCGCACAGTACGGCATGAGCAACATCCCCGAGGAATACATCGACAACTACGCCGAGGAGATGCTCAAGAAGCCGGAGCAGGTTGACCAGCTCGTAAACCAGGCCGCTGACCGCAAACTCATGAAAGCCCTCAAAGACGTCGTAACACTCGACGTAAAGCAGATAAGCTTCGAAGACTTCCAGAAACTCGGATAGATATCAGTTATTAGTTACCAGTTATAATTACCAGTTACTAATTACCCCCCCTGCCGCAAGTAACAACGCGGCAGGGGGGATCTTTGTTTATATTTCAAGTCCCATTTCTTTTTCAGTCCACTCTTCACCGTCGATGGTATAGCTCTCTGTGCCAATAACTTTGAGGCCAACAGACTCATAGCAATGAAACGCCGCCGGATTATTGTCGAATACGCCGAGAGTTATCTTCTTTGCGCCAAAATCGTGTATCGCTTTCTGAATGGCCAGCTGCAAAAGCTGTTTCCCGTAGCCTTTGCCTCGCAGATTGTCATCAACGATGACGAATCCTAAACGAATGACAGTCATCGAAGAGTCTGGATAGCGAAGCATGATATGCCCCACAACCTTTCCGTCATCGTCGATGGCTGTAAAGGGGAAGATAACGTCCGATTCATATTGAGCCAGCATTTCCTCTGGCTTCGGCGGAAACGCAGGATATCTGTCAGCACTCCACTTACGGAATGCTGTCCTGTCCTTTATCCATGAGAGGATAACAGGCGCATCGTCAATGGTAAACGCTCTTAGGTACATTTATACTTGGTTTAGCTCTTTTTGTAAGTTAACAAGAAAACGTGCTGCCTGGCCACCATCCATCTGGACATGATGGAACTGGAACGATACGGGCAGAGTAGTCTTAAACCAGCCTTTACGATATCTGGCCCAAACCAAGAACGGATTATTAAACATACCGCTATATTGGTTCACTATGCAGTCAATCTCTGTCTGTACAAGGGCCGATGTGCCGATAATCATGTGGTCTTCAAGGAAAGTGCTCTTACATTCGCTGGCAGCCTGAGCAGTCAGCTTCTGGTAATCATGATTGAACTGCTGCAAGTCATCCGAATAAGGAATGTCGCACGAGCTGATATCGCCTTTGCTGTTCTCCACGATGACATTAATAGCAAGCCTGTCATACTGAAACAGTTTGCCATTTTCCGGCAGCAGGTAGAACTCCCTGATATCCCTGGCCGCTCGGCCTATGCACCAGCACATCAGTACGTTAAACTTCACGCCACTCTTCTTGCTGACCTTTACCAGGCGACTGACGTCGAATGTCTTCATCAGCGTCACCATCGGCATGGGAGACGACATCCACATGTTGAATGCATTGGCACGGATACTTTCCTGAGGATTGATTTCCTGTTTCATCTTACTTAAAGTTGCTTTAGCTGCTTCAGGTTTAGAGAAGACAACTGGATGTTTTTATAAGGAGACAACTCGGACAACTTTGACAACATTTTTTCCATGCGCCAGCTATGTTGTCC
>LXOW01171468.1_pt1 | contig 19850 bp, 14 predicted proteins | sample 1368591 | NCBI WGS metagenome assembly LXOW01 (sample SAMN04884650, study PRJNA319009) | bovine gut metagenome | isolation source: Cow rumen | host: Bos taurus | place: Italy: Legnaro (PD) | collected 2014-07-09
GAAGACGCCCCCGACCTCATCATCTCCGATGTGGTCATGCCCGGCATGGACGGCTACGAGGTGTGCCGCCGCATCAAGGCCGACCTCCAGCTCAGCCATGTTCCGGTAGTCCTGGTTACGGCCAAGGTAGCCGTGGAAAGCCAGGTGGAAGGCCTGGACAAGGGTGCCGACGCCTACGTCACTAAGCCCTTCCAGCCCGCCTACCTCATGGCCCTCATCAAATCCCTGCTGGAAAACCGCGAAAAGCTACACCGCCAGCTGGGAAGCGCCACTTCCACGGAAGACATCGCCCCCGAGGCCCTGTCACCGCGCGACGCCGCCTTTATGAAGGAACTTTACGAGCTTATGGAAAAAGAACTGGCCAACGCCGACCTCGACATTGTCCAGATTACGGAGATGATGAAGATCTCCCGTACCAAGTTCTATTATAAGGTAAAGGGCCTTACCGGAGAGAATCCGTCCGTGTTCTTCAAGCGTTACAAGCTCAACCGTGCCGCCGACCTCCTCAAGGAAGGCAAGCACAACATGAGTGAGATTGCCTGGATGACCGGTTTCAACACCCTCTCCCACTTCTCCACCTCCTTCAAGAAACAGTTCGGCGTTCCGCCGTCCGAATATGTAGGATAATCGTTGCCATATGAATTCTGTTTGGAAATCGCTGGGAAGTAAACTCAAGGAGGCGCTCATTTCGGTTATGCCGGTGAGCCTTCTGGTGTTTGCCCTGTCGGTTACGCCGTGGGTAAACATCTCCAGAGACGAACTCTTTGTATTTGTGCTGGGAGCTCTCCTGCTGGTACTGGGAATCGGCCTTTTTAATCTGGGGGCCGATATGGCTATGACCCCTATGGGCCAGTACATCGGGCAGGGGCTTACCGCTTCCAAGCGCCTGGGCGTGCTGCTGGGCGTAGGCTTCGTGATGGGCGTTCTCATCACCGTAGCCGAGCCGGACCTCTCCGTGCTGGCAGAGCAAGTGAGGGCTGTCATGAACGGTCCCCTGCTCATTGGCACCGTAGGACTGGGCGTGGGACTTCTTCTCACACTGGGTATTTACAAGATCCTCTTCCATAAGGACCTTGTGAACCTGCTGCTGTTCCTGTACATGGTCCTTTTCTGCCTGCTGGCCCTCCTCATAGACAACGGGAAAGGTTCTCTCATGGCCCTGTCCTTTGACTCCGGCGGCGTTACCACCGGTCCCATCACCGTACCTTTCATCATGGCCCTGGGCGTAGGTATCGCGCTTACCGTAGGTGGCCGCAATGCCAGTGAAAACAGCTTCGGCCTTATTGCCCTCTGCTCGGTGGGTCCCATCCTGGCGGTGCTGCTGCTCTCCCTCTTCTCCAAAGGGGAACTCAACTACACCATTCCGGACTATTCCATGGGCAACATCCTGTCGGAAGGAACGGAAGACGTCTTCTTTGACAAAGCCATCGAGGTTTGCCGCTCGCTGGGCCTGGTGGTAATATCTTTCTTTGTCATCCAGTTTCTGGTACTCAAGCTCCCCAAAGCCAAGATCGTCCAGATTCTGTTCGGCATCGGTTATACCCTCATAGGACTGGTGCTGTTCCTGGCATCCGTCGAGATTGCCTTCATGCCGCTGGGCTTCCAGATCGGATCCCAGCTTTCGGCCCATCATCCCGCCATTATCATTGGCTTTGCCTTTATCATTGGCAATGTGGTGGTGCTGGCCGAGCCTGCCGTGCACGTACTCAACAGCCAGGTGCAGGAAATCACCGGCGGAGAAGTCTCCCGGCACCAGATGATGATGGCCCTGTCCATCGGCGTGGGCCTTTCCATCGGCCTGTCTGTTCTGCGTGTATATCTGGGCTTCTCAGTGCTGTACTACCTTATTCCGGGTTATATCCTGTCTCTGGGACTGTCTTTCTATGTGCCCAAGATTTATACGGCCATCGCCTTTGACTCCGGCGGTGTAGCCAGCGGTCCCCTCACCTCCAGCTTTATCCTACCCATGGTCATTGGCGTGTGCGCCACCATGCAGGGAGAAAGCGCCGTGCTGGATTTTGCCTTCGGTGTGGTGGCCATGGTGGCCATGACGCCGCTTATCACCATCCAGAGCCTGGGCTTTAAGTCGGAAATGGCCGTGCGCAGACGCAGCTACCTGGCCATGCGCCGCATCCTGGAAGCCGGAGACGACGAAATCATCTACTTCGAGTAAGCTATGGCACAGACAAGAAATATAGCCCCCATAAAACTGGAAATGCTCATGGCCATTGTCCACAACGAGAAAGCGGCCTACTATTCCAGCATCATCCAGTCTCATCAGGCCAACCTGCAGTTTTCCATGGCCGCCAAGGGCACTACGCACCTGGTCCTGAGTTACCTGGGCATCACCGAAGAGCCCAAGACCCTGCTGATTAGTGTAGTAAGGGCCGATGAAGCCCCCAAGCTCATAGAACAGCTGGAGGAGACCTTTAAAAAAGGAAAGAACTACAAAGGCGTGGCCTTTACCATCAAACTCACCAGCGTAATAGGCACCCTGGTGTACGGATTTTTAGCCAACGATAAACGAGCCGTCAAGGAGGAAGCATAATATGGCAGAAGAAAAGAAATTTGAACTGGTTATCTGTATTGTCAATGCAGGTTTCTCTCAGGTTGTTGTGGAAGCCGCCCGCAAGGCCGGTGCCCGCGGAGGCAGTATCATCCGTGGCCGCGGTACAGCCAACCCGGAGGCCGAAGAATTCTTCGGTGTAACCATCCAGCCCGACAAAGAGATTGTCCTCACCCTGGTGCCCTCCGAGATCAAGGACGAGGTTCTGAAAACCATCTACCAGGAAAGCGGCATCTCCAAGGAAGGCCAGGGCATAGCCTTCACCATCCCGGTAGAACGGGCCACCGCCATCCGTACGGAATAAAAAAATCCCTGACCGATTGGCCAGGGATTTTCTTTTACAGGCGCGTATCTTAGATAAAGAGATACTTGCAGATGAACAGGATGGCCAGGACCCACATGGTGGGGTTGACTTCCTTGAACTTGCCGGCCACCGCGTGGGTGAACACGTAGGAAATCACACCGATGAGGATACCATCGGAGATGCTGTAGCACAGGGGCATCATGATGATGGTAAGGAAGGCGGGGATGGCTTTGCAGTAGTTGTCCCAGTGGATGCGCTTGATGGAAGGCATCATCATCACGCCCACGATGATGAGGGCGGGAGCGGTGGCTGCGCTGGGGATGGACAGGAACAGCGGGCTCAGGAACAGGGCCAGGGCAAAGCAGATGGCCGTGGAGAAGGCGGTGAGACCGGTACGGCCACCTTCACCCACGCCGGCGGCGCTTTCCACATAAGTGGTGGTGGTGGAAGTACCCAGGCAGGCACCAAACACGGTGGCGATGGAATCGGCCAGGAACATCTTGTCAATGTCAGGGACGTTGTCGCGGGGACCGTCTTCAGGGATAAGGCCGGCGCCCTGGTGCACACCGATAAGGGTGCCCATGGTGTCAAACATATCGATGAACAGGAAGGTGAACACCACAACCAGCATGTCAAAGCTCAGGACATTGTGCCACTCGAACTTGCAGAAGATGGGCTCTACGGAGTGCGGAAGGGCCACAAAACCGCCAATCTTGGTAATGGCTTCACCGGTGTTAGGATCCTTGATCACAAGACCCAAAGCGGTGGTGATGAGGATACCCCAGAGGATACCGCCGCGGATCTTGGCCATCACCAGACCGGAAGTGATGAGGAGGCCCACCATGGCCAGCATAGCCGTTCCCTTAGTGATCTCACCCAGGCCCACGAGCGTGGAGTCATTGTGCACGATGATACCGGCGTTCTGCATACCAATGAAGGCAATGAACAGGCCGATACCGGCGCCAATGGACTTCTTAAGGGTGCCGGGGATGGAGTTGAGCAGCCAGCTACGGATCTTGGTCACCGTGAGAATGATGAAGAGGATACCTTCCAGCAGCACGGCCGTGAGGGCGAACTGCCAGGTGTAACCCATACCCATGCAAACGGTGAACACAAAGAAGGCGTTCAGGCCCATACCGGGGGCCAGGGCGAACGGCTTCTTGGCATAGAGGGCCATCACCAGCGTACCCAGGATGGCAGCCAGGGCGGTGGCGGTAAATACCGAACCGGCAGGCATGCCCGGAAGGGCGCTGAAGATGCTGGGGTTCACGGCCAGGATGTAGGCCATGGTGAGGAAAGTGGTAATGCCCGCCAGGATCTCTGTGCGGACATTATTCACCTTGGAATCAAAACCAAAAAGTTTTTCAAAAGCAGGCTTCATAGTATGATGAATAGGTTAGATTAGAAGACCCACTTGATACCGGCGCAGGGACGTACCCAGAAACCCAGGGATGAGCCAAAGTCGTAGCTGAGCTCTACCTCGCCGCCAATGTTGAAGTTAGGAACGCCAAAGTGCTGGCCCACGTTGTACCAGAGCTGGGGCTCGGANNTCCTCCCACCAGAAATCGGCAAAGCCGCTGAAGCGGAGGCCCTTGAGGCCAAACAGATCCTGCATGCCCCAAACGAAGGTGAACTGCATGGGAATCTGGCTCACGCCCTGGAAAATCTTCTTGTAGAGGACCTTGAAGTTAAAGGTGTTCTTGAAGTCGGGGGTATGGACAAAGTAGTCCAAACCGGCCAGGAGAGCGTGGTTGATGTAATAGTTCTTGTAAACACCGCCGTTGTACTCTACCTGAAGGCTGAAGCCGTTGAGGACGGGCACTTTTTGCCAGAAATTGAAGCAGCGGGCCAGTTCCACATAAGTACCGGTAATGGCCTGGGTTCCTTCATTGGACTTGTGGTTGAAGTCATGGTCCACAAAGAAGAAGGTATTTCCCCAATTGTCATTGTAGAAGCCCTCGATGGTGGTGGTAACCTGCTTGCGGTCGCTACCAAAATCGTAGAAAACCTGGATGTTGGTCTGGGCCTTGGCCAGCTGGCCCAAGGCAAGCGTTGCAACAGCAACGGCAAGAATAGATTTCTTAGTCATAAAACGTAGTTTATGGTTTAGATATTTAAATAGGTTATTTTCTGAGGGAAGGGTTGATCTCAAAGTCTACGGCCTTGTCACCTTCATCGTTGGAGCCAAAGTCGTAGTCCTTACCCGGCAGCACGGCATTGAGGATCACACCCACGAGGGCGGCGATGGCCAGACCGCTGAGGGTGGTGAAGCCCACGGAAACGGCATCGTTGGCGCCGTACTTGATACCGATGGCCAGAACCAGGATGAGGGCCATCACAATGACGTTACGGCTCTTGGTGAAGTCTACATGATTCTCCACGATATTACGGACACCCACGGCCGAAATCATACCGTACAGCACCAGGGAAACACCACCGATGGTAGCGGCGGGCATGCAGCTGATCAGGGCACTGAACTTGGGGCAGAAACTGAGAACAATGGCGAAGCAGGCTGCTACGCGGATCACGAAGGGATCGTAGACCTTGGTGATATTGAGAACGCCAGTGTTTTCACCGTATGTGGTATTAGCGGGAGCGCCAAACAGGGAAGCCAGCATGGTGGCCAGGCCGTCGCCCATAAGGGTGCGGTGCAGACCCGGATCTTCCAGGTAATTGATACCGGTAGTGGAAGAGATGGCGCACATGTCACCAATATGCTCCATCACCGTAGCCAGGGAAATGGGCACAATGGCAATGATAGCACTTAACACCAGACCCCAGTTGGGATTGGTAAATACGTGGAAGGCGGTATTTTCCCATTTGAAGGGAACGCCCACCCACGCAGCGTCCTTCACGGCAGAGAAGTCACAAAGGCCGAAGCAGGCAGCTACCAGATATGAGCCCAGCACGCCCAGCAGGATGGGGATGATCTTGATCATCTTGCGGCCCCAGATGTTGCAGACAATGATGATGAAGATGGCCAGGATGGCAATCCACCAGTTCTGGTTGCAATTCTGGATGGCGCTGCCGGAAAGCGTAAGGCCGATGGCGATGATGATGGGACCCGTCACGATGGGAGGGAAGAAACGCATCACCTTTCTGGCACCATAAGCAGCAAACAGACCCGCCAGGATGAAATAAATAATGCCTGCCGAGAATACTCCGATGCAGGCATAAGGCAATGATTCCGTGATGCTGAGACCTTGGGCTTCACCCATGGAGACTATGGCTGCATAGCCACCGAGGAAAGCGAAGGACGAGCCCAGGAATGCCGGGACCTTCATCTTGGTTAAGAGGTGGAAAACTAGGGTGCCGAGACCTGCGAAAAGCAGGGTGGCGCTCATAGAGAGACCGGTAATCACCGGAACCAGAACGGTGGCTCCGAACATGGCGAACATGTGCTGGAGGCCGAGGGTAAGCACCTTGCCCTTTCCAAGCTGGCGGGCATCGTAGATAGCTTGCTGATTCTGAGTCATATAATATGGTTTGTAAACAATTTCCAACCACACTGGCCTATTATGACCGAACAAAGGTAGTTATTAAGAAATTTTATTACAAGCCATCCCCTGACTTTTTTCTAAACAAAGTTATGAACAGAGCCTAGCGATCCACGTAGTAGCCCATGGCTACTTCGGAGCCCGTTTCTTCCAGATACTTGCTTAGGCGGCGGGCACTTTCCTCCTTGTCGTACATTTCCTCGTAGTCGTGGTGATAGGAGGCGTCGGGCACCACATTCACATCAAAGCGAAGTTCGGCCATGCCGCTGGGCGAGATATTGCCCCAGAAACGGATGGCGTGCTCTACCTTGCCCACGTTCTTGCGGCTGTCGTATTTGAGGGTTACCATCATGGAACGCTCCGGAGGCACCACCATTTCGTGGTCACTTTCCAGGATGATGCAGCCGCAGGAAGGCTGGATATCCCTGATGACCAGCGGAACCTTTCCCTTATTGGTCAGTCGGATCATCACCGACAACTCCTGTCCCTGCAGGATGGGATAGTAGTGACGCACAGGGTCCTTGATTTCCACAGTAGTGTACTGCACCTTGCGGGAGCAGCCCACCAGCGCTACCAGCGCTATCAAAAGCAGGAGGACACGTTTCATTACTGGAAATAGATTTCGTCAATACCTACGTTGCGGGTGTGGGAGGGAATAAAACGCATTTCCACCACTTCCGGACGGCCAAATCCGACGGCGCCCTTGAACACCACCTTCTCACCTTCATCCACATAGTCCACCAGGCCTTCGCGGCGCAGGACACCGACACTCCGGCCATCGGCCCATATTTCCACCGACTTGGGCGGAGCCATGCGGTGACGTTCGCTGTTAAGGAAGGAGATGGTGAATTCTCCGGCCTTGCCGGCCAGCACATCGGCCGGTAGTTCTATTATCAGGTCTTTCTGGGGATAGATCTGCCAACCCCAGTGGTAGTTCTGGGAGATACCGGCCACGGCGTCTGTGAGTTTGGTGGTTTTTTCGGAACCGCCCTCGTAGTTCACAGTGAGCGGCTGCCGCAACAGGAGATCGTTGTTCCAAGCGCCGCTGGCCAGCCACAGTTCCACTTCGTTCTCGTAGTCGGCCACATAGACACCTTGTTCGTTCACACGGTCCATATGGTCCATGGCTGCATTTTCGTTATCCGTAAGGATCCAGAGGTCATCTTCCGGGGTCATGATCTTAAGGTCTTCCACGGCCGACCACACCTCGGGCTTTACCACCCATTCATCTCCCACAAGCTCTGCAAAACCGCCCGAACCCAGACCGTGGATGCGGCACATCTCCAGGAAGGAGAAGCTTACAAACTGGCGCGTTTTCTCGTACAGGACACGCTCACGGTGGGTCATTTCCATGGCGCTGGCGCGCAGGAAGACGGAGTAGAACTCACGGAAGTCCTTCTCAAAGAGATAGGACCGCAGGGATTCCTCCATGCCGCCGTACATCGGGAGTTCGGAGCCGCTGCGACGTGCGTGCTGCTCCATAGACAATACCACGGAAGCATAGAACTGGCCCACATTGGGCATTGCGTCCTGGTAATACTCCTTCACCATACGGTCAATATCGGCATCCGGATTGATGAGCAGATGGGCCAGCAGGAAAGAGTACATCTCCTGCTGCATGGAATAGAAGTAGCCGGAGCCATTGAGGAACAGGCCCTTCACTCCCCTCTTACGGTACTGGCGGAAGCGCTCCTGCATCACATACAGAATGGGATAAGGAGTCAGATAGTCGTCAAAATTGGAGATATAGTCCCAGATATAGACATTGTCCGTAAGCGACTGCCACTGTTCCAGTTCATGGAAGAATTTCTGGCTGCGCTCATCCTCGGAATTCCAGTTACGGGGATAATCAATGGCCGAAAGGAAAACACCCACATTGTGCGCCAGATGGTGATCCGGGAGAGCCTTCGTGGTGGAATAACCCGGGATAAAGAAAGTATGAGCAGGGAAACGGGCCGCCAGGCGCTCCACAAACTGCACCACCGCCGGCGTGGCGTTGGTCTTGGTATTACCGGCCGTCTCACAACGGCGGCAAAGGCATACCCAGTCATTGTCGGCAGGGCCTATGGTCATCCGATACGGAACCTTGGAACCGTCTCCGTACTGGTCCATAATGTACTTTTCCGTGAGGTCCAGGAGCTTATCCGAGGAGAAACAGAACTGGTTCTGGTGTACCACGCCGTCGGCTCCGCGGGCAAAGAGTTCCTGGTCCATATTCTGGTAACCGAAAGAGAGGTCACCGTTACTTCCCAAAACGCGGGACAGGTTGTGTCCCCAAATACCCCAGTCCACTTCCAGATTGTTCAGGGCCAGCAGATAGGTCATGTCTATGTTCTGGTTGGTGGGCATATAGATGTCACGGTACTCGAACGGGAAGGTAACTACGGTATCCCGGCCGCTCAACAGCAGCGGCGGAAGGTCATCCGTGTTGATTCCCTTGTCCTCCCGGCCGGCCATCTTGATAAACTGATACACCAGCCAGATCATGGTACGCTCGTCCTTGGCTCGGAGGTCGTAACCGCCGCCCGGCAAACGGGAGAAGCCAAAATCTCCTCCAAAATCATCGGCCACGTGGATGCTGACCTCTACACCTTCACGGTCCAGGACATTGGACTCGCAGCGGCGCTGGAGGTGCTTTTTGAGGTAGTCGCTCATCTTGGCATCCAGAGCACGCCCCTGCACATCAGGGTGGATGTAATAGGTGTGAACGGCGTCAGAGCCGCGCACCAGGTGGTTGCACGAAATGGCGAGGACGCAAGCGACCAGCAGACTAGAAAGATATCGCAAGAGAGACATGGACCATTAGGAGATTACGGTAACTGACGGTGGCACGCTGGTCGTAAAGGGTATTCCAGGTACCGGATAGCTGAATGGCGAGGTTATGGGTAATGGCCCACTGGGCCGTGCACGCCACAAAGGAGTTCAAATGGTTGAAGACCGAAGAGGTCTGGTAGTAATTGAGGAACAGGATTTCCGGGGCTGTACCGGCACCCACCTGTGCCTCTACGTAGGAACGTCCTCCGTCAAACGGGAAGAAACGGTACCGGAGGCTTCCGTTGAAGAAAACGATATTGTAGATGGTGCCGCAGGTGAACTTGGCCCCCGCATACATATTTTCCCACGTATGCGTAGCGCCAATGTTTCCGGCGTACATCTGTGCCTTATCCTGAAGATAACGGAACTGGAAGCCCAGATCCATATCCCAGTCGTGCTTGAAATGGAAAGTGCCTGTAAAGTCTCCGCTGGCAATGGGGAAGAAAGCCGTACCGAAAGAGCCGCCCAGCTGCATGCTGAATCGCTGACCAAAATGGTGCGTCCACCCAGTCTGGAACTGCAGACCGCGGCCGCCGGCCGACAGATACATCTTCTTCTCTTCGTCATACTCGGGATCGCGGCTGGTAAAGTTGACGCGGCATTGGAACTCGTCGCACTTCCAGTTGTGGCTGTAGCCCACGGTGGCAATGCCCATCACGTTGTATTTGTCCGTAAAGCGCAGGATATCCACACCCGCATCCACGGTATTGTGGAGTGTCTTGGCCCTCAGGGAATTCATCCGGGACTTGTATTCCTTTTCTTCCAGCAAGGAAGGCTGGTAGTTCCTCTGATAAACATAGGCCGAATCCCAATCCTTGCGTTTCTCGTACACCAGGCCGCGGGAATACCGCACGGCAGGATCGTTGGGCCGAACCCTAAGGGCCTGTTCGAGGACCTTTTCGGCCCGGTCTATATCCTTGGATTTAAGGAGCTTGGTGGCAAAGGAATCGGAGATGCCGGCGAAGCTCTTCTGGAGGTCTTCATCGGCCGGGAATTCCAGCAGATAGGGCGACAGGATGGCCAGGGCTTCCTCTTCCCTACCCTGCTCCGCGTAAATGGAAGCAGCCTTGATGGGGAAGGTCAGGTCTCCGGGATAAGCTTCCATGCCGCGGAGGGCATACGGAAGCGGCGTCTCGGAGGTGCGCAGGGAATAGCGCAGGCCCCAGTAGTCGTTGGGATCCATCTGGAGGATGGTTTCGCAAATCTCATTGAGTCCGGTCAGGGCGCCGGCCTGCAGGCGGTCTCTCAGATAGGTATATGCCGTTTCCTTGTAGGCTCCGGCCAGCATACGGATGGACAGGGAGTCGGTAGCGTCTGTATAGGACGAGTAGATGGCCTGGAGGGCCGCATCGGCATTGCCCTGTTTTACCAGTAGCGACGCGTAATCCATGGTTACCTGGGCTTCGGGGTCGGTCTTCAGACGTTCCCGTAGCATGGCAACAGCCTTGTCGGGCTGGTTGGTTTCCCTATAGCAGACGGCCAGGCGGCGCACAGCAAGGACTCGGAGGTCGGAATCCACGGAAGACTTTCGCACAAACTCCAGTAGCGGGATGGCCTGACCATAGGCCTCTTCGTCGATATATTTGGAGGCATCGCTGAGGCGCTGACGACTCACGGCCAGATTGAGGTCGTAGTCGTCGGGGTACAGTTGGAAGCCCAAATTGAGGCTTTTGGAGGCCGATTCGTGCCGTCCCATGCGGGTATACACATCATACTCCATCATGTACCAGCGAGGGTTGTCTCCCTGCTTCTGGCGCATCTCGGAGATATAGTGGATGGCGTCTTCGAAGTAACCGCGCTTAATAGACTGATTGAGAAGGTACTGAAGGGCTTCCAGGCTCTTTTCCGAATCGTAGGTGCGCGTGAACAGTTGGTAGACATCTGCCTCGTTTTCCATGCGGGCGCTTTCGGCCAGGAGCACCTGATACAGCTCTTCCAGTCCGGAGGAACGGTGCAGGGCCAGCTGGGTGCGGGCCATCGTGAGGGCGGCGGCATTTCGGCCCGTATCCATCAGGATGTCCGTAGCTTTCTTGACCAGAGGGACGTTGCCCGGATTGGCATTGATGGCGGCCGTCAGATTCTCCAGGGCATCGTTCATCTTACCCTTGCGGATGAGGATGTTGGCATAGGCCAGCTGGTAGTCCACGTCGTTGGGCGTCATCACCACAATCTCGCGCAGGGCGTCTTCGGCGGCACTGGTGTCACCACTCAGACGGGCCTGCTGGTATGTGGCTTCCAGCACGTCGAAGTAGTCGCTGTTGATGGAGGCATCGTTGGGGTAAATCTGCGACAGACGGCGAAGGAGCGAGTTGGCCTCCTCGAAGTTACCCATCTTCTTATACAGGTCCACTTTCCGTAGCCACAGACCCTTCCAGTAAGGGTTCACCTCCAAGAGCTCGTTCACATAACAAATGGCGCTGGAGTAGTTGCCGGTCATCTCTTCCAAGTTCACCAGCAACGTCTTGGCGTCCATGTAATGGTAGTTGATCTGGCAGGCCTTCACCAGGTGGTAACGGGCCTTGTCATAGTCCTTGCCGTTCCACCAGTAGCGGCCGGCCAGGTAGTGCAGACCGGCTTCCTCGGGGTAATACTCCATGGCCTGGTCCAACAGTTCCTTACCCTTGGCCCAACGGTGCTGGGAGAAGAAGTTGGAGATCTTTTCAGAGTACTCGCCCGGCGTATCACGCTGGGGAATAATGGCACGGTTCTTCTGTGCCTGCATCACTACAGACACCAGAACAAACGCTATGACCATCATCCATCTACGCATTGTTCTTCTTTTCTTCTGAGGTTGGTTGCGATATGGGAGCCGCCGGCTTGGGAGCCGCGGGCTTGGCGCTCTGCACACCCTTACGGGTCATATTACCCCATACCATCTGGGTACCCCAAATGTGTTTCCAGTATCCCTTGAGGCTGAAGAAGGTATTGAGCGGATGGTACATAATGGGTTCCAGCAGCGAGGCCAGCACAAACCACAGGTAATCCCTCTTCTTCTTGAAGGAAGTGCCCACCCATACGTCGTAGGAAATAATAACCATGGTGAGCAGCTGGGCAAAAACATACAGGCCCAGGAAGGCAATCCAGATGGTGTGGTAGTTCACGGCTCCCCGCAGGAAGAACCAGATAACGGAGATATAGCCAATAAACTCTACCACCGGAGCCAGCAGCTCAAAGATGAGCACATAGGTAAGCGTAAGGGCGCCGTAACGGCGGTAGTTCCTGTTACCCACCATATCGTGATGCACGCCGTAGAACTGGAACAGGCCACGGCCCCAGCGGGTACGCTGGCGGTTAAGCACCTTGAGGGTGGGCGGACCTTCCGTCCAGCAGCAAGTCTCGGGAATCTGGACAATACGGTAGTCTTCGCCGGCATCGCACATATAGCGGATCATACGGGCCACCATATCCATATCCTCCGCGAAGGAGTCTCCGTCGTAGCCGCCGGCCTTGATCACAATCTCGCGGTCGAACATGCCAAAGCCGCCGGATACGTTCTGCAGGGCGTTGATACGGGCCAGGGCGGTCTTACCAATAAGGAAGGAACGGGTATACTCCAGATCCTGGAAAAGAGGAATCAGGTCGTGAGGCGGACGGGCGTCCACCATCTTACCTTCTTCCACAATACTGCCGTTACTCATACGCATGGTGGCGCTCACGGCAATCACGCGGCGGGTAGAGGCCATAGTGGGCCAGATAATGCGGTACAGGGCGTACTGGTCCAGCACGCAGTCCACATCGGTACAGACGAAGAACTTGTTGGACACCACATTTACGCCGGCGTTGGAGGCATCGGCCTTGGTACCGCCATTCACCTTGTCCACAACCGTCAGGCGCTTGAAAGCAGGGTTGTCACTCTTGGTCTTATACAGGCCGCGGAAAGGCTTGGTCTTGATTTTCTCTACGTAGGCGTAAGGGACCTTGACCAAGTCGAAATTCTCAATCAGTAGTTCCAGGGTCTTGTCTTTGGAACCGTCGTTCACAATCACCACCTCAAAATCCGGATAGTCCAGGCTCAACAGGGATTTCACGTTGGTGATTACGGTCTTTTCCTCGTTGTAAGCCGGAGCTACAATGGATACGCCGGGCGTGTAGGGAGACTTCTTGAGCTCTTCAATGGTGTAGGCGTCGTCGTGATACGTGTAGTGCTTCCGGTGTTCAAAGAACGCCAGGATGGCCATGGCCACGTAGCTGCTGAGCACGATGGTGGAATACACCATCACGAAGTAGCTGAATGCAGTATCGAACCACTCAAGCATAGCGTCTACTGTCTATGAGGTCACACTCAATATGGGCGAAATACGGCTGAAGTTCAGGACCGGCGTCCTTTTTAAGCTTCTCGTATTCTGCCCTACCAATGCTGCCGTAGTTGTAAATCACACGCAGCAGCACCATACGGGTCACATAGTCGGTGGTCTGGAGGAAGTCTTCCACCATGAAACGCACCACTTCGGGATTGCCGGAGCCCATGGCTCCGAGGGCTTCGGCCAGTACCTGACGCTCCGTAAAGGAGGCACTCAGGTAGCGGCGGCAGAATTCTTTTTCGGCCGGGATGTACTCCATCTCTCCCAGGGCGCGGATAATGGCGCAGGAGAAACCTTCTTCGCGGCTGGAATTGAGCATGGCCAGGAGTTCGGCGCAGTCTTCCTTGCGCTTGAACAGGCGGATCTCATTCACCGCAAAGATGCGGAGTTCGTCGTTAATGGGAACGCGGTTGCACCAGCGGATGAAGTTGGGCATGGTAAGGCCGTTCTTCTGCCGGTAAACCAGCACGTTGTGGTACTTCACCACCATCTCCTCCGTAAACACCAGATTAGGATCTTCCTCCAACACTTTGAAGGGATAAGACGTGCCGAAACGCGCGGCATGCAGACGCGCATGCATCTGCAGTTTGCGGTTCTTGGTAAAGAGGTAACGGGAGGCCACGGCTTCCTTCAGGGTGGCATCCAAATCGGCCACATCCTTGAAGGCCTGCACTTTCTTGCGGATCTTGCGGGAAAGCACCTGGTTTTCAAAATACGCCGGCATCTTGAGCGCCTGCAACAGACGCAGCCAGTTTTGCCGGCTCAAAGCACTGCCTAGATCCTTGCGCAATTCCATCAGAATGGGAATGAAACTCCGGTTCTGCCTTTCCTTCATCTTGAAGTTCTTGGGCAGTTCCATGATGGCCGAAATCTCACTGGGTTCCAGGGTACGTGTCTGTGAAACCACGGAGCGCATACGGCTGTAATACCGGGCGCGATTGTGGGCAATGAGGCGGTCGAAGCGATAGGCGGCAATATAGCGGATGAAGTTACCAATCACAATCAGCACCAGAAGGAACATACAGATGGAGCCAAAAAGGATCCAACCCCGCACACTGGCAGGATATTCTGCCAGCTTGTAGTACAGGATCAAAAAGTAGTACTTCCAGTACGCGTACCTACTGAGGGTATAGTACTCCATTTAGTGCTTTTTTGTGGTTAGAAAAGCATTATGTCTTTAAGCCACTACCCCCTCCCATGCATTTTCAAAAGGGCCGAAAACACAAGGGAGGGAACAGTGTATCAATATATTACCACTCGCAAACGAGAGCGGCAGTGTTTACGTCAGCCTTATACCAGTCTGCGTGGACAGCACCCTTGGACTCGACCCATTCCTTGTAGTGAGGATAGGCCTGGCTGAAGGGAACAAGCTCCCAGGTGTGCTTGGTAAGGGTAGGGCACTTGAAGCCCCAGACCATACCGTTGGTGGCAAGGAAGTAAGTGGACTGGTCTATGTTAGCATTGCCGGCAGCCACTTCCTGGTATCTTGCCTTATAGCCCTTGGACCAATCCTTTACGGGAACATCCAGGGGTTCATAACCCTTAAGGCCCACCGGGACATGGTTGGCTTTTACGAGGTAGAAATTCTGGTTATTGGTGTTAACCAGCGTCTCCATCATGTTGGCCAGGCAGGCAGCGCTCTCTTCCGGGGTCATATCCAGGCGGGACTTGATGTAGTACTCAATGGTATAAGTATACAGACCGCCAGAAACGTTCACATAACCGGGAATTGTGTTATAAAGCCTGAAATCCTTCTGGACATTAGTAAGTTTTTTACCCAGGGAGGTATAGAGGTCTGCCAGGGCAGGGTCGTACTGTTCCTCGTGGGGCCCGTCACCCCAAATATCAGGGCGAAGCATACGGGCCGGATTGAACACATGGGCCACCTCAAGAGAACCGTTCTTGTAATAATACACCTCATTACCGGAGTTAAGACCGCCGGTGCTCTTTCCGTCTACGGAATTCAGGGCCTGCAGGCGGCCAATCTCCATGGCGGGACGGAGGTTGTTATTGGTCTTGTACTTACCGGCCTCTTGGGTGGTATCATAGTGGAGAGAGTTATCCTGAAGAGTGGTCTTGGTCCATGTAGGGAGTTCACCATGACCATCGCTGTCCAGGGTCTTGTACTCGATCACATAGTCCACGAAGTCCGTATTGAAGTTCTCCAGAATCAGCCCAACACCGATGGCAGGATCATTAGCGTTTCCACCTAATGCACGAACGTGAATGGTAGCCTTGATCTTCTCTCTCCAACCTTCTTCCTCCAGGTACTCGTCGGCTACCGTCAGGGCTTCAATGTCGTAGTCGATGACGGCATCGTTGTAGTCATACACGTAATCCGGATCGGGCAGGCTGGGGAAACGGTCGTCAAACATGACCACACCGCTGGAGTGGTACATGGTGAACTTCACATTGCCATCTTCNNATAAATGGTACCATCCTCATCCACAATCACGGTACCTCCGTCACCGGTAGGGGTCTGGGAAGGAGTGGAAGGATCTACCACAATGACATCGGGACCGGCCTCGGAGGTGGTATCACCGGAAGGCTGGAAGTAAGGGTTGGCCTTATAGACAGGGCTTCCGTTGGGGCCCCAGCCACCGCAGCCGCAGTCGCAGCCCCAAGGCATGCACTTCATGCAACCGTTGCAACCGTCTCCGCAATAGTTATTCTTGATGGCGGTTACTACGTGGTTCTCTACCTCGTAGAAATCCGTTAACACATAGGCGTCATCGTATTTTACGCCGCCGGCATAGGCAAAGGTGTAATGGAGCGTGTGGTTGTGCTCGGCATCATAGAACACCACATCCTTGGGATAAGTAGGGGTATTCTGATAGCCGGTAGCCTCACTGTTCTGCCAGGCGAAGTTCCACTGAACCTGGACATAGCGGGTCTTACCGAATTCACCGCTGGTCACCTGATTGACCGGGAAGTTTTCCAAAGTGTAGAAGGCATCTTCTTCCGGGTCTCCGGCAGCCTTGGTGGCTGCTTCAAGGGTGTAGAACACACCCGAGACCACAGCGGCGGTCTCNNGTTGCTGCAGGGACCGAAATCTCCGCATAACTGTAATAGCCCGTGGGAACAGCTCCGGAGAACGGATTGTCCACCTTCTGGGGCTCTACATAATGCTCATAATCCTTGTTGCAGGACGTCGTCGCGACGAGGGCAACCAGGACAGAGCAACCAACTAAAAGAAAATTCTTCATAGCGCTAATTATATTTTTTTATTCCTTGGTTTCTGGTTTGGCAGGGGCCTTTTTCAGCTGGGTCTTCAAAGACATAGCAGCCTGATTAAACTCATTCTCCCCTATCATCTGGCAAGAACCGCTGTATACGGCACCAATCTCAACCTGCAGGCGATGGAAGTTAAGGTCTCCTTTAACCTTGCAGCCGGACTGGAGAATAAGGGCGTCCTTGACAAAGAACTTACCATACTCCATGGTTCCGCCAAAATCTACTACTGTACTGTATACTTCACCGTTTACCACGGCTTTTTCTCCAACAACCACGCGGGACCCGCAGAAGAGCCTTCCTTCAAAGGTTCCGTCAATGCGGATGTCGTGATCCAGGACCAGGTCTCCCTTAAAGCAGGAGCCCAGGGCCAGACGGCTAACTTCGTTGATATCCACCGTCTTGGGGGCAACGAAAGAGGTGCTCTGCGGTGCTTCCGGCTTTACACCGGGTTTTACATTGCTGTTATTATCAAAAAGTCCCATAACTTTTAAACAATTCCTTTTCCGTGACAATTCTTATACTTGAGACCGCTTCCGCAAGGGCAAGGGTCGTTTCTTCCTACCTGCTTGTCTACACGTACGGGCATGCGGCTCTGCTGTTCTCCGTTGGTAGAGAGCTGCGAAGGATCGGTCTGGTGCATCTGCTGCAGGTTGCGCCGGGGCTGCTGGGCCGGACGGGCCTCACGGGCGTCGGCGGCATCCCTCAGCGGAATGAAGGCGCGAAGCAGGAAGCTGAGCACATGTTCATTGAGGTTTTCAAGCATCTCNNCTTTCGAGCTTGTACACCACCAGCGGATCCTTTTGTTCGTAGGTGGCATTCTGCACACTTTGACGGAGGTCGTCCATATCGCGCAGATGCTGCTTCCAGTAATCATCGATATAGTACAGGATAATGCTGCGGCTCAGGGCCTTGGCAATTTCCCGGCTTTCGGTTTCGTAGGCTTTCTTGAGGTTTACGCTCAGGTTGAGCTGGCGCTTGCCGTTGGAGATGGGGATGGCAATGTTCTCGTACATGCTGCCCTGCTTCTCGTACACGGTCTTGATGACGGGGTTCACCTTCTCCACCATGGTGTTCATACGGCGCTCGTACACTTCCTGCATATGCTCGGCCAGTTTTTGGGCGAGCTCGGCGGGTTTGGCCTCCGCGTAGGAGGCTTCGTCCATGCCGGAGTCCATGGAGAGCTTGCTCATGATGAACTCTTCAAACACCTCGTAGGGCATTCCTTCGGCCTGCTGTACCAGAATGTTGGCGGTATCCTCCATCATATTCTGGACATCGATCTCGATTCTTTCACCGGAGAGGGCGTTGCGGCGACGGGCGTACACGGCTTCACGCTGGTAGTTCATGACGTCGTCGTATTCGAGGGTGCGTTTGCGCCAGCCGAAGTGGTTCTCTTCCACCTTCTTCTGGGCGCCCTCGATGCTCTTGGACAGCATGCCGGAAACCAGGGCCTCGTCGTCGGCCATGCCCAGCTTGTCCACCACGCCGGCAATGCGCTCGGAGCCGAACTTACGCATGAGGTCGTCTTCCAGGGAGATGTAGAAGCAGGAGCTGCCCGGGTCTCCCTGACGGCCGGCACGGCCACGGAGCTGACGGTCTACGCGGCGGCTGTCGTGGCGGGTGGTGCCGATGATGGCCAGACCGCCGGCGGCCTTCACCTCCGGGGTAAGCTTGATATCCGTACCACGGCCGGCCATGTTGGTGGCAATGGTCACCTTTCCTTTCTGACCGGCCTGGGCCACGATCTCCGCCTCGCGGGCGTGCTCCTTGGCGTTGAGCACGTTGGCGGTAATGCCGCGGATGCGCATCATGCGGGCCAGGAGCTCGGAGGTTTCCACGTCCGTGGTACCCACCAGGCAGGGACGGCCGGCGTTGGAGAGTTCCACCACCTTGTCGATGACGGCGTTGAACTTGGCCTTCTTGGTCTTGTAGATGATGTCGTCCTGGTCGTCTCTGATGACGGGCCGGTTGGTGGGGATCACCACCACATCCAGCTTGTAGATGTCCCAGAATTCTCCGGCTTCCGTTTCTGCCGTACCCGTCATACCGGCGAGTTTGTGGTACATACGGAAGTAGTTCTGGAGGGTCACGGTGGCGAAGGTCTGCGTGGCGGCTTCCACCTTCACGTTTTCCTTGGCTTCCACGGCCTGGTGCAGTCCGTCGCTCCAGCGGCGGCCTTCCATGATACGGCCGGTGGACTCGTCCACAATCTTGACCTTGTTGTCCACAATCACGTAGTCGATGTCCTTGGTGAACATGGCGTACGCCTTGAGGAGCTGGATCACGGTATGTACACGCTCGCTCTTGAGGGAGAAGTCCTCCATGAGGGCGTCTTTCTTCTCTGCCTTTTGGGCGGGCGTAAGGGTTTCGTCGTGGGCCTTGTCCGTCATATCCACGGAGTTGAGCACCTCGTTGATTACGAAGTAGAGCTCGTCCGTTACCTTGGGCATCTCACGCTCGTTGTCCTGGAGGTAATAGGCTTCGGTCTTCTGCATGAGCTGCTTCATGCCGGGTTCCGAAAGGAACTTGATGAGCGGCTGGTACTTGGGCAGACCCTTGTGGCAGCGGAACAGGAGCTTTCCTCCTTCGGCCTCATCTCCCGAAGCGATGAGCTTCTTGGCCTCATTGAGGGTGGTGTTTACCAGGGCGCGCTGCTTGTTATACAGGCTCTCCACATAGGGCCGATATTCCATGAACTGCTCGTCTCCGGAGGCCTTTTCCATGGGGCCGGAGATGATCAGAGGGGTTCTGGCGTCGTCGATCAGGACGGAGTCCACCTCATCCACAATGGCGTAGTGATGCTTTCTCTGCACCAGGTCCGTCATGCGGGTGGCCATATTGTCACGGAGGTAGTCGAAACCGAACTCGTTGTTGGTACCGAATGTAATGTCGCACTCGTAGGCGTTCTTGCGGGCGTCGGAGTTGGGCTGGTGCTTGTCAATGCAGTCTACGGACAGGCCGTGGAACTGATACAGCGGGCCCATCCACTCGGAGTCACGCTTGGACAGGTAATCGTTCACGGTTACCACGTGCACGCCTTTACCGGCCAGGGCATTGAGGAAAACGGGCAGGGTGGCCACCAGGGTCTTACCCTCACCGGTTGCCATTTCTGCAATCTTACCCTGATGCAGGAC
>LXOW01225737.1_pt1 | contig 19832 bp, 16 predicted proteins | sample 1368591 | NCBI WGS metagenome assembly LXOW01 (sample SAMN04884650, study PRJNA319009) | bovine gut metagenome | isolation source: Cow rumen | host: Bos taurus | place: Italy: Legnaro (PD) | collected 2014-07-09
ACCTTGCTGCAATGGTACCACTCCAGGGCTGGAGGCCATGCTATCAACGATGCTGTGGTCGCTGAGATGCTGGAGCTGGCCACTTTCCGTGATTATGCCATCAGTCATCCCGTCCTTTTTGCGCCAGAAAGTTTGGGAAGCACAGTCAACCTGGATGCCGACGAATACGTGAACATGCTTTCGTTTGATGGCAGCCAGCTGTTGTTTACGCGCAAGATGGATATGGGCAACGGCTTCCAGAAGGAGTTCCTTTATACTAGCCAATGGGATGGGGAACAATGGAGCGAGCCTCGTCAACTTGTCTTCGCTGATTTTCCCGACGATGTCGACCCGGGTGCGGCATTCATCTCCGCTGATGGCAAAAAGTTGTATCTGACGGGCTGTGGCTGGTCGCGCGACAGCAGCTGCGACCTTTATGTCTCAGAATGGCACGATGGCGCATGGGCGATGCCCCAAAGGCTGAAGGGCAGCATCAACACCAGCAGTTGGGAGTCGCAGCCTTGTGTGAGTAGCGACGGGCGAGAGTTGTATTTTGTCTCGCGTCGCAACGGCAATGCCGACATTTATTGCAGCCTTCGTAACACTGACGGCAGTTGGGGCGAACCTCAAAATCTTGGCGCGCCTGTCAACACCAAAGGCACAGAGATGGCGCCTTTCCTGCATCCCGACGGACGCACGCTGTATTTCTCGTCCGACAAGCACGTCGGCATGGGCGGTTTCGACCTGTTCATGAGCCGCAGGGGAGAGGACGGCCAATGGCAAGAGCCTGTCAACCTGGGCTTCCCTATCAACACGCAAGGCGACGAAATCAACTTCTTCGTGGCGGCGGACGGCAAGACGGCCTTCATCTCCTCGCAGCGTGAAGGAGGTCAAGGTGGTTATGATATTTATACCTTCGATTTGCCCGAAGCACTCCGCTCCGACTCGGCCAATTATTTGGCGACGGTGGATGTGGTGGAACTCGCGCCTGGCGATGCCGTGGTCCTGCAAAACATCCAGTTTGAATACAACAGCTCCGCCTTGACGGAGGATTCCCACACAGGCATTCAGATGCTGACCGATTTCCTGAAACGCAATCCCGACTTGAAGGTGGAATTGGCGGGCCATACCGACAATGTGGGCAGCGAGAACTACAACAAGAAACTCTCCGCCGACCGTGCCGATGTGGTGCGTAAGGCATTAGTTGATAATGGTATAGAAGAAACCAGATTGACGGCAAAAGGCTATGGCTCCACCAAGCCGTTGGTACCCAACGACAGTGAGGAACATCGAGCCATGAACCGTCGCACCGAGATGATAATTATGAATTAAAAATACTTGAAAATGAAACGATTATTGTTGGCTTTAATTGTTGTAGCTATGATGACATCGTGCGTAAAGGATCCTGTTCAACCTCAAGACATCCGTTTTTCCATCTTGGGTGATAGCTATTCCACTTTTGAAGGCTATGTCGACCCTGAGACAAACGATGTTTGGCACTATGCGAATATAGGCGTGACAGATGTCTCGCAGATGTGGTGGCATAAGGTGGCAACTACGATGGAATGGTCCATGGAGCGAAACAACTCATTCTCTGGCTCCCTCATTTGCAATTTCAGCGATTTTGATGGCGGGAACTACTATGAGCGTCATTCCTTCCTCAAACGTATGGATGACTTGGGAGATCCCGATGTGATTTTCATCCTTGGCGGCACCAATGACGTGTGGCAAGACGCGCCCTTTGGTGACTTCGTGTATGCAGATTGGACCGAGGAGCAACTATGCTCCTTCCGTCCGGCCCTTGCCTATCTCTTGGATAATTTGAAACGTCAGTATCCTGACGCCAAGCTTTATTTCCTCCTTGAGACTTCCCCCTGTCCTGGCGGCATCTCGGAGGAGACGCGGCAGAACCTCATCGAGTCGTCGCACCGCATCGCCAGTCATTATAATGTGGAATGCATCGATTTGGACATCCACAAAGATTGGTGGCATCCCGATGCCAAAGGTCAGGACGACATCGCCCGTCAGGTGATAGAGGCGCTTGAAGTGGATTTCAATGTTTGATGCGGTATTGCACCGTCAACTCGTCGTTTGAAGGGGTAGGCACATCCCAATAGGGTTTTTCTTCTGACGCAGTGTCATTTGAATTATCCGAATCAGGTCCCTGAGCCTGTCGAAGGGCCGTGCTTTCGTCTTCATCATCTTCCTCCCAATGATACACCTCTTTCTGAGGTCCTTCCTTCCTTAAGAAAAAGGCCAGCAAAATGCCAATCAAGGCACCGCTGAGATGGCCTTCCCATGAAATGTTTTGTGGGACGGCCAAAGCCGGTATCATGCCCCAGATGAAGCTGCCGTAGAGAAACACCATGATAAGCGAGATGACGATGAGCATGCGGTTGCCTCGGATGAAGCCGCTGAAGATGAGGAAGAGGTTCAGCCCATAGACCAAGGCACTGGCACCGATGTGTGTCGTGTCGGCATCGCCGATGCACCAGGTGAGCAGACCGCTGCCCAGCCAGATGATGAGCATAACGCGGTTGGCGAGGGTGGGGTAGCAGTAATACAAGGCTGTCCCCAAGACAAGGATAGGCACCGTGTTCGACAGCAGGTGCTCCCAGCTGCCATGCAGGAAGGGCAATGTGAGAATACCGATGAGACCATTTGCGGTATGTGGAACGACACCCCATTGCGCGAGGCGTACGCTATACGACACTTCGATAATCTTCACCAGCCACATCACCGCCACGATGATGAGCGGGATGATGAGGCTGCCCAAGAATTTCCTTCTTTCTGCTTTGTCGTCCATGCCGATGGTTTTATCAAGAATCATTCCGCTGCAAAGGTCGGAAATTTTGGCAGGTGGAAACAAAAAAACGCTCCCGTTCGAGAGCGTTTTTCGTTAAATCATCTTGCTGCTTATGGCAGGAACGGCATCTTGACCACGATGGCCTTGATGAGTTTGTTGCGGATCTTGATGTAGATTTCAGTGTCCTTCTTGCTGAACTCTTTCTTCACCAATGCGGTACCGATGTTCTTGCCGGTCGAGGGCGACGGGCTACCCGAGCGCACCATACCGATGCAGTTGCCTTCGGCGTCGCACACTTCGTAGCCGTTACGCGGGATACCGCGGTCGATCATTTCAAAGCCGACGATTTTTTGGCTCACGCCATTGGCCTTCTGTGCGGCGAAGATTTCGCGGTTGAGGAAGTCGTTGCCGTCGACGAACTTGGTGATCCAACCCAGACCAGCCTCGATGGGGCTGATGGTGTCGTCGATTTCGTGGCCGTAGAGGCAGAAGCCCTTCTCCAGACGGAGGGTGTCGCGGCAGCCCAGACCTGCGGGCATGATGCCGAATTCTTTGCCAGCCTCAAAGACAGCGTCCCACACTTGCTTGGCGTAGGCCAGCGGGATGTAGATTTCGCAGCCGCCCGAGCCAGTGTAACCGGTGGTCGAGAAGATGATGTTGTCAACGCCAGCGAAGTTGATGATTTGGAAGGTGTAGTATTCCATATCCACCACGTTGGCCTTGGTGAGCTTTTGCATAGCTTTCAGGGCGTTGGGGCCTTGCACGGCCAGCTGAGCCCATTCTTCGCTCTCGTTCTTGAAGTCTTCACCGAGGGTCATGCCGAACTTCTCGGCAATCTGGCTCATCCAAGCCCAGTCCTTGTCGATGTTGGCGGCGTTGGGCACCATGAAGTAATGGTCGTCGGCGATGCGATAGACGAGCATGTCGTCCACGATGCCGCCCTTGCCGTTCGGCAGGCAGGTGTATTGCACCTTGCCGTCGGTCAAAGCGGCCACGTCGTTGACGGTGCAGTATTGCATGAACTGCTTGGCCATGGGGCCTTTGGCGCGGAACTCGCCCATGTGGCTCACGTCGAACACGCCGACGTTGTTGCGGACGTTGTTGTGCTCTTCGACGAGGCCGGTGTATTGGATCGGCATGTCGTAACCGGCAAATTCAGCCATCTTGGCGCCCAGGTCGTGATGGATCTGGTTGTAAGGGGTTTTCTTTAATTCGATGTTTTCCATTTGATTATGTTTAGTTTAATGATTGTGTTTTTATTTTTCGCTTGTCGTCATTGCGAGGAGGAACGACGAAGCAATCCAGACAAAAGGCTTTTCTCCTAGATTGCTTCGTGCCTCGCAATGACGCGAAGCGCGTAATTATCTAGTTATATCGTGCAACCCTTTCTTAAAGCTGGGGCCAAAGTGCAGTCTCGTGTATTTGAGGTCATACACGGTGACCACCTTGGCGGGGTCGGTGTTGATTTGGCGCTTCAAGGTGCAGCCGTTGGCGGGGTCGACCCAGTATTGAATCACCGTGCCGTCCTCAAAGTCGACGAAGAACTTCCAGCAGTCGATGTCGAGCACCTTTTCCGTGCCGACATAGTAGTTGGAGAGGTTGTCCTTGTTCACTTCGGTAGCGAAAGAGTTGATGATGGGGAAGCTCTCACCAAAGGGCTCAAACTCCCAGTCCACATCGTCGGTCCAGCCTTGAGCATCGGGACGGTAGTACCAGTTCTTGCCCGTCTTCACATTCCAGAAACGGTCGACGCCTTGGCCGTCGTTGAAAGCTTCGTCATCGCCATGCTTCATGTAGGTCTCGTTGAAACCAGTACCTGTATTATTGATGGTGATGAAGAAGTTGTTCTTGGGTGGGTTGAAGCTATAGGTGCTGGTGAAAGGCAGGGTCTCGGGCTTCACAGGCTTCTCGGTGATGATCGGAACGTCGTTCGGGTCGAAGACGGTGATGCTGGCCACGGCTTCAAGGTCGTTGTCCTGACAGGTGCCAACAATGTTGCACTTGCCGATTTTCTTGGCGATGATTTCAATCTTTTCACCAAAATGGATGGGCTTGAAGCTGATGACTTTAGGTCCTTTGATGTTGTAACCGAGCGCATTGCAGTTGTCGAAGGGCTTCCAAACGATGGTGTCGCCCAACGACATTTTAAACTCCGTCTCTTTTGCTTCTTGGGCCATCATAATGCAGCCGAGGCAAAGGAGAACAAGGGTAAATAATGCTTTTTTCATTTTTCGTTGTTTTAAAACAGTCGCAAAAATACAAAATATCTTGTATCGCAGTGAATTTAGTTTGGAAATAGTTGCTCAAAGGCATCTCGCATGGCACTTTCGTCGCGGATGATTTTTCGAAGCTCCTCCAAACGCAGGGCGTTGTCCGATTCGGGAATCCATAGGCGTAGGTAGCCAGTGTCGGAGTATTTCTCCAGCAGATGCTCACGGAAACGTTGGTATTGCCCTTCTTTGTCGAGTTCGGGATGATGGTCGAGGCCGAACTGTATGGTGCGGCGGATGACTTTCTCAGGGGTGATGAGCCGGTCGGCTTCGGCCACAATTTTGCCATAGATGCTACGTGGTTCATGTCCGCTGGAGGCACGGTGGTCTTCAGCGGCTTGTGCCATAGTTTCGATTTGGACTTCATCAAACCATTCCCTGAGTTTCTTGTCTTCACGGATGATGCGTCCTGAGACGAGATGATGCGTGTCGCGGCCCTCACATAGTCCGGTATCGTGGTAGGCGGCGATGGCATAGACCATGTCCTCGTTCACGTCATAATGTTTGGATAAATCCATGCTGCGCTCGATAACCTCCTCAGCGTGGTTGCGCTGATGGGCGGCATCGAAATGCTCGTAGCGGGGCAGAATTTCCTGCTCAATGTAGGCTTTGAGTTGTGCTTGTATCATAGTTATTGTGCAGTGAAGCTGAAGGCTTGCGTCGATGCCGACGAGGTTCCACCGAGGTAAAGCCCGTGGAATACTGTTGTCGGGTTGGTGGGTGCCTGTGTGCCGTACTTCACATAATAGGTGCTACCATGCTGCATGCCCGTCGCCGTGATGAGGGCGAGCTTGCTGGTGCAGTTGCCCTCGAAGCTGAAGGTCACAAGGTTGCTGCCGCCCGAGCCGCTGGTGTTCGATAGGGTGTAGTATCTTCCCGTTTGGAAGCTATAGCTGCTGGTGTGGAAGTAGTAGCCTTGCACTGCGCCGGTGATGGTGTTGCCACTACCTCCGCCGCCAGGCCAGCCGCCGCCACCGCCTTGCGAGCCGCCAGCGCTGATGCCGATGCCGGTGCCCGTAATACGGATGTAGCTGTTGTTGTCGCAGTCAAAGCCTTCCTCTGGGTCGCCTTTGGTGGTATAGGAGAAGACAACACCGTCGCCAATGGTGATGGCACCCGCCGTTCCAGCGTTCGAGTCGATGGCATCGTTGCCGTAGCCGTAGCACACGGTCACACCACCGTTGAAGATGATTTTGCCTGCTGAGTTCATGCAGTCGTCATAGCAATGGAAGTAGTGCTGACCGCCTTCAACATTGATCTGTGTCTTCGATTCGAAGCCTTCGGCTTTGTTCTTTGTGGTTGAAACGGTAGTGGTACCGCCGTAGATGGTCGCCACACCACCCACCTTGATGGCTTTTGCCGAGGCGTGTCCTTCGGAGGAACCGCCGCCACCAGGACCTGGAGGCCAACCGCCACCGCCGCCTGAACTGCCTACTTCTGAGCCTGTCGTGGAGATAGTGAGGGTGGGACCGGTGCCGTCGGGGCTGCCTTGGGTGTAAGTTCCTGAGTAGGTATAGGTGGTGCCGCCCCAACCACTGCCTGTGGCGGTCTTGGTGCCCACCTTGATGCCTTTGCCGCCATTACCGGTGCTGGTGAGCGTGATGTTGCCGCTCAATATCTGCATGTCGCCTTCGCTGCGGAGGCAAGAGCTGGAATACACATCGGTGCCCGAAGAAGCGGTGTAGGTGGCACCGTTGCCGTGGGTTTCGATGTTGATGGTGTTGTTGCCGCTGATGGTCATGTTGCCGGCACACTTGATGCCCTTGCCGCCTTGGTTGGTCGTCGGGAGGGTGATGGTGATATCGCCACCGCTGATGTTGATGTCGGCATCGCCCTTGATGGCGGTGCAGTAAGAAGGCTCGTTGTCGGTCACAACGGTGCTGCCATTTGCGTTGATGACGATGATGCCACCGCTGATGTTGATGTTGCCATCAGCGGAGATACCCTTCGAGGTGTTACCCGAATGGGTGATGTTGATAGTGCCGCCTGTGATGTCGATGGTACCGTCGCTCTTGACGCCTTTGTTGGAAACACCCGTGGAGGTGATGTCGAGGTAACCGTTCGACATGACGAAGGAGCCATTGACGCTGATGCCTTTCGAGTTGATTTCCGTCACGTTGATGGTGACATCGCCGTTGTTGATGGTGCAGTTGGTGGTCGTCTCAATACCGTCGGAACCGCAGCTGTTGACAATGACGGAGCCGCCGTTTTGGACGAAGGCGTTGGCATGGAGACCGTCGGTGTCGGCATTGACCACGGTGATGTTTCCCGAGTTGATGGTCAAGGTGCCTTCCGTGTTGATGGCGTGTTTGTCGTTGCCAGTGATGTTCAGCGAGCCTCCACTGATGCAGAGGTCTCCTTCGGAATTAAGAGCTCCGTTGATTAAATGCCCCGTTCCGTCAGCGAGTGTGGAAGTGCCTCTGAGTTGGAGCGTCACGTTGACCTCGCTAGCAATGTTGATTGCCGCTGTATTTGTGTTGGAAAGAGACAAACTGCTCAATGCCATGAAGAAATTATTGGTGCTATACATAATGAGCGAGCCATTCGAGGAACTGCCCGAGACGACATACGGCACGTTGACAAGCGTCGAATTGACGACGACTTCAGCGCCGGTGTTGGTCACGGTCACGCCCGTGCTGGCAAAGGGGTTGACAACCGACACAGAGTTGCCGTTAAAGGTGATATAAACGGTGTCGCCCGCTGGTGGCTCGGGAGGCGTTGGATCTTTTTGGAAGAAAGTGATGCTGTCGAACTCCGTGATGGGGAAGGAATAGGTGCCACTTTCGGCATTGATGACCATCATAGAGGGACCATGGCCTTGGAAGACGATTTCCGTAATCTCGTTGACATCGTTATCGTGGATGACGCTGCCCGAACGGTGCAGGTTGATATGGTATTCTTGGGCCTGGAGGCCGATGCAACCCAGCAAAAAGGCAAATAAAATGAAGGACTTTCTCATAGCTTGATCATTTTAAGGGTGCTGGATTGTGTTCTGACAAGGTATAAGCCCACGGGGAAAGCGCTGACATCGATGGTTTCGTTATCCGAAGCTTCAAAGGTTCTCATCAAACGTCCGTCGATGGCGTAGATGCTTACGGTCTGTTTGCCATCAAGGTTATGGAGTATCAAGACGTCGTGGACGGGATTAGGTAGGATGCTGATTTCTGCTGCCGGGTTTTCGTTCAGACCGACTTCCTCTTCGCAGGTGATTTTTCGGATGTCGCTCATCAGGATTCTGACGACAGCTTTTCCGGTCCCTTCTTCGATGACGAGGTAGGTGTTGTCCTCAAAATAAACGCGGCCAGACTCCATCATGGAGTAGGTTTGAACGGAGCCGTCGTTCATAGTAACGACCATGTGTGTGGATTGTGCCGCTATGCTGTATGCCATTCCTATGATGAGCATGATAAGCAGTAATCCATGCCTAAAAAGTTGTTTCATAGTTGTTGAAAAATTGAAGAATGATAAAAATAGAAATAGGTATAAAATGCAAAGTTACAACTTTTTTGAAATAGTAGGGTTGTTGTTTGAAGAAAATATAGATTCCCGCTTGCGCACCTGCCTGTGCTGGAATGACATAGGAGGCTAACTGGCTTAAAGAGCTGTCATGTAAGGCCTTGTAATAGAGGCTTTACAATCCAACATCTGCTTTGGCGTGCCCGTGAAGAGCACCTTGCCACCCATGGCACCGCCGCCAGGGCCGAGTTCCACGAGGTAGTCGCAGGATTTCAGCATTTCCAGATTGTGTTCAATGAGGAAGATGGTGTTGCCCGCTTCCACCATGGTGTCGAAGAGGTCGAGGATGCGCTTGATGTCGTTGAGGTGCAGGCCATCGGAAGGCTCGTCCATGATGAAGATTTTGCCCGCATCGCGAAGGTAGGAAGCCAGTTTGATGCGCTGCAACTCGCCGCCCGAGAGCGTCGAAAGCGACTGGTTCAGATGGAGATAGCCCAAACCGACCTTGCGCAATGGTTCCAACTTCTCAGCAATGACGGTACCTGCAAACATTTCAGAGGCTTTGTTGGCGGTCATGTCCATCACCTCGGCGATATTCATGCCGTTGACTTTGTAAGCCAGTACCTCATTGCTGTATCGCAGTCCGCCACAGGCCTCACAGGTAGTCTCGATGGCATCCATAAAGGCCATATCGCTGACGATGACACCTTTGCCTTGGCAGACGGGACAGCCCCCCTTGCCATTGAAGGAGAAGAGGTCAGCCTTGGTTTTGTTGGCCTTAGCGAAAAGTTTGCGGATGTCGTCGGCAACTTCCAAATAGGTGGCAGGGGTGGAGCGCAAACTGATGCCGATGTTCTTCTGGCTGATGTAAACGATTTCCTCGGGATGGGGATAGGCCTTGCGGAAACACTCCATCAGCGAACTTTTACCCGAGCCAGCCACGCCTGCAATGCCGCACATTACGCTTATGGGTAGGTCGATGGATAGGTTTTTGAGGTTGTGCAAAGTGGCATTCTCCAAATGGAAAAACGATTTGGGTTGGCGAATTTGTCCCTTAATGGAACTAGTTGCGCTGAGCGAAGTACCAGTTAACGTATGGCTATGAAGTAGCTCGTTGTAGCTACCCTCGAAGACGATTTCTCCGCCTTTCATGCCTGCACCAGGACCCATGTCGATGATATGGTCGGCAATCTTGATCATATCCTTGTGGTGTTCGACGAGGATGACCGTATTACCATGGTTTTTGAGCTTCTGCACTGACTTCTGCATCAGCAGAATATCGTGGTTATGCAAACCTACACTAGGCTCGTCGAGGATGTACATCACATCAGAAAGGGGCGAGTTGATGTATTTGGCAATCTTGCAGCGTTGTGCCTCACCGCCTGAGAGTGTGCCGATAGCGCGGTCGAGAGTGAGGTAGCCGAGGCCGATTTCCTCCAAAGCTGCCAACCTTTCAATGGTGGCACGTTTGATGTCTTCAGCGAGAGAATTGTCGATAGTCTCCATCCACTGGCGGCAGTCTGTGATGCTCATGGCAGTGACCTCAGCGATGCTCACGCCTTTGATTTTGCAGGAGCGAATTTTCTCGTTGAGGCGCGTGCCGCCACAATCGGGACAGGTGCCCATGGTCAGCATGGGGTTGAGCACAGCGGCATGGAGCAGACCTTCCTCCGAATTGATGATGCTGCGGTACATGCGTGGGATGAGACCTTCGTATTTGGCACTCTTCGGCCAGTTGGATGGCGGATTTTTCAGCTTGATTTGGGGCGAATTGAGGAACAAATCAAGTTCCTCGGGGGAGTAGTCCTTAATCTTTTTGTCCAAGTCAAAAAGGCCGCTGTGGGCATAACGGATCCAGCGCCAGCCGCCTTTGCCGAAGGCAATATAGTGGATGGTGTCTTCATCGTTGAGCGACTTGTCGAAGTCGACGAGTTTGTGGATGTCCAACTCACGGATTTCGCCCAATCCTGCGCAGCGTGGACAACTGCCCGAGGGGTGGTTGAACGAGAAAGCGTCGGAATAGCCTACGAAAGGCTGCCCGATGCGGGAGAATAACAACCTCAATAAAGCGTAAATGTCGGTATAGGTGCCTACTGTAGAACGGGAATTGGAAGTTGGTTTCCTTTGCTCGATGACGATGGCGATAGGCAAATTCTCGATGTCGCCAACATGGGGACGACCGTATTTTGGAAGGTATTGTTGGGTGAACGAAGGAAAAGTGTCATTCAACTCACGTCGCGACTTGGCGGCGATGGTATCCAACACCAACGACGACTTGCCCGAGCCCGACACGCCCGTCACCACGGTGATTTGCCGCTTCGGTATCTTGACGGTGACATGTTTCAGGTTGTTTTCGGTGGCGTCTTTGATGATGATATGGTCGAAATTGTTGTTGGACATGGCTCTTTTTTTGCGATGCAAAGGTAAAAATTATTACTTTTGCCGTCCTATGAGAAAAGAAAAGAGGACATGGGTCGCCATCATTTCGTTTCTTTCCGTATTGTTTTCACTCGTTTTTATTGAAGGATGTACAACGGTTTCGAAATCGGTACGAAGGAACGATGGTGTGGCATTCAAGAAAGATGCTCAGCAACCTGTGGAAGTCCCGCAAGCCTTGGGGTATGATGATGTGCTGCTGGCGTGGGATTCTTCCAGGTTTGAATCATTGAATCTGTTCAAGTATGGTTTGGGCTACAGCCATACGGTGGCGGACAGTATCATTGATTATGCCATGAGGTTCCTGAGGGTACCGTATGTGCCCTCGGGGAAAGGCCCTGACAAATTTGATTGTTCTGGCTTTACTTCCTATGTCTACCGTCACTTTGGCTACGAGTTGGAATGTACCGCTGTGGGTCAACTGAAGGATGGTTGGATGGAAATCAAGAATCCAGAGGAGCTAAAAAGGGGCGATTTGGTGTTTTATGGCGGTCGCAACAAAACCAAACGGATAGGTCACGTGGCCATTGTGGTTGACAACGACCTTGTAAACCACCGCTTTACGTTTATCCATGCTACTGTGAATTTGGGCGTGACCGTGTCAGTTTCCACTGAACTTTATTATGCCAAACGATACATCACCGCTTGCCGTATCCTTCCTGAATCTTGAAATTTGAGATGAAAAAACTATTGTTCTTTCTTGTCATCCTATTTGTTGCATTGTTGGGTGTTGCTGACGCTCAAACTGTCGTATATGCCAGTTTGGGTGATTCAGAAAAATCGGATGACGGATTGTTTACCATCACTTTAGTGTCGAAAAAGCAGTATTATGATCCTTCGGATACCTTGACGTTGGACCGTGATATCCGTTCGCCCAAGTCGGTCAATGTCCATCCTGATGGGAGCAAGTATTATGTCAACTCGCTGGAAGGCGCCAGGACGGTGGTTTATGAGGCGGGTACCAACAAAAAGCTGAAAGTCATCAACCACAAATTCAACAATGCGAATGCGACACTGTGGAGCAAACCTTCCGGACTGTTTGAGTTTACGCATTATACGACTTCACTCAATACCTTTTATGGCAAGCCTGTGGAAAGCACATTTTCGCATAAAGGCCGGTATCTATGGGTGCCGTATTATCGCCGTAGCTATGATATCAACGCCCAAGACCCATCTGCAGTGGCGGTCATCGACACCGAGGTGGACTCCATCATCCGACTAATGGAAACTGGTCCGTTGCCCAAGATGATTGCCGTTTCACCCGACAACAGGTATGTCGCTATCACTCATTGGGGAGACAATACGGTGGGCCTTATTGACATTAGCGGCGAATCTCCTTCGGAATGGCATTATGTGTCGTGTGTAGAGGTGGGCAAAAAGTTGACTTTGGATTTCGATCTTGAGACCCCCGTCAACCGTGATGTCAATAGCGGCTTGTGTTTGCGTGGGACGGCGTTTACTCCAGACAGCCAATATCTTTTGGTCGGATGTATGGGTGGCAGGGGCGGTATTGCGGTGATTGATGTTGCCAGCTTTACCTATCTTGGGACGGTCTATGGTATGAAGTCCAATCTCCGGCATTTGGTCATTAGGAACGACTATCTTTACTTGAGCATCAATAAAAGCGGTTATGTGCAATGCGCTTCCTTGGATGGGTTTTTGGATGCGGTCTCTTCCATGAAAAGTAGAAAGGCGAGATATACGGAATGGGAGAATTGCAAGGTTGGGGCAGGTGCTCGTACCATCGACATCACTCCGGATGGACGTTATATAGTGGCTGCTTGTAATTTTGGGAGTTGCCTCGACGTGATCGATGCCTTGACGATGAAAAAGGTCGTTACCATTCATACGGACCCTTATCCTGTTGGTTTGGACATTTCCAAAGACGGGAATTATGTCTACACAACATCTCAAGGCCGTTCAAAAGAAGGCGGCAACTGTGTGGATATCTTTAAGATAGACTATTGAGGGTCAAAAGACACGGCACGTCTTCACCTTGGCATCAGGGATTTCGTTTTCTTCCACCGTCATAAGGTCTCTGTCAAGAATCACGAAATCAGCGTCTTTCCCGACTTCTATGCTGCCTTTGCGGCCTTCAAGGAAGCAGCCTTTGGCCACCCAAATCGTGATGGAACGTAAGGCTTGTTCTCGGGTGAGGGCGTTTTCCATCTGGAAGCCCTCAGCGGGTGTGCCGTCCAAGTGCTTGCGGGCGACGGCGGCGTAGAAAGTGTAGATGGGACTGATATCCTCGATGGGGAAGTCGGTACCATTGATGACCCAACCGTTCTGTTGCAGCAATTGTTGATAGGCATAGGCGTTCTTGATGCGTTCACCGAGACGCTCATCGGCCCAGTCCATGTCGGAAGTGCAGTGTGTGGTCTGGATGGAGGGGATGACAGAAAAGTCGCCATAGCGTTGGAAATCAGCCTTGTCAACCACTTGTGAGTGTTCGATGCGCCAGCGGAGGTCGTTTTGGCCTTTCAGGTATTCGGCGTAGATGTCAAGGATATGATGAACCCCGCCGTCGCCGATAGCATGGCAACAAACTTGATAGCCAGCATCGTAGGCCTTTTGGCATACATGGCGATAGAACTCGTCGCTTTCCACGATGAGTCCAGTGTTTTCAGGATCGTCAGTATAGGGTTCAAGCAGTTTTGCACCTCGTGAGCCTAAGGCACCATCGGCATAGATTTTCACGCTTCTGACAGTGAGCCTTTCCTTGTCGATAACACCTTGACGCATGAAATGGTCCATGGTCTCATCGTCTGGGTTGACCATCGCGTTGACGTGCATCTTGAGTTGTCCGGCCTGTTGAAGGCTGTCGATGAGTTCGATGGTGGCGATGTCCAAACCTGCATCGGTGACGCTCGTTAGACCGACACCCATGCAATTTTCCTGAGCTTTCAAGAAGGCTTGGATGCGTAGCTCATTTTCCATTTTGGGCACCAATACCTTGGCAGCATCAGCCAAGTTGTCCAACAAAACGCCAGTGCAATGTCCGTCTTTGACGATGGCCATACCGCCGTCCATCTTTGTGTTCTCATCGATGCCAGCCAGCTCAAGCACTTCTTTTGAAACCAATACGGCGTGACCGTCCACACGGGTTAAAAGGACTTTCTTTTCGGGGAAGACCTCAGCCAGTCTTTTGTTATCAGGAAACTCGGCAAATTCCCATAAGTTTTGGTCCCAGCCGCGACCCAAAAGCCATTCGGAAGGGTAGAGGCTGTCGTGTACCTTGAGGCGCTCGATAACCTCATCGAAAGATTGGCAGCCTTTTAGGTCAGCCCAGCGGATGAGATTCTCGCCATAGCCCGTGAAGTGGCAGTGCCCGTCCATAAAGCCGGGATAGACGGCGTCGCCTTGAGCGTTAAAGGTTTCCTTGGCGGCATATTGGCGCATGATGGTCTCTTCGTCGCCAACGGCGACAAACTTCCCGTCTCTTACGGCAAAGGCTTGGGCTTTGGAGAAGTCGTTGTCAACGGTATAAATGTTGGCATTGTGGACGATGAGGTCCACAGGTGTTTTTTGGGTGCAGGAGGTCATAAGGATTAGGATTAAAGCGATGAACACGGAAGTGCTAAGTGTTTGTCTTAAAAGTGTTTTCATTTTCAAATCGGTTTTCTTTGTTACAGCCATTCCACTTGTCCGCTATGGATATTGTAGAAGGCAGCCACCACTTGGGCATTCATGTGTTTGACGATGGGGTCTTTCTGAATTACTTTGACCATTCGTATCGCATGGCGGCGGGCATTGTCGTCGATGCAGCACGAGGTGTCAATGGAAGGCTTGATGTGCTTGGCAAGAGCCATGATGTTGTCAGGCAGGGCTTCGCCTTTATGGGTGGCCGTGACGGCACCACAACTGGAATGGCCCATGACCACCACCAAAGGCGTTCCCAGATGTTCTACGGCATATTCGATGGAACCAAGCACATGCTCGTCAACGACGTTGCCAGCGTTGCGGATGACGAAAAGGTCGCCCAGTTTTTGGTCGAAGATGATTTCGGGTGCCACACGGCTGTCGGAGCAGCAGAGCACCACCGCAAAGGGATGCTGGCCCTTGCTGAGATTTTCACGCAATTCGGTATAGTCGTCTTTCGGTGTCAAGGTTCCCGAGACGAAGCGGGTGTTGCCTGCTTTGAGGGAGTGAAGGGCGGATTCGATTTTTTCCATTTTTCAACTTAGTTTATGACAACATGGATATGGGTTTTAATGCTGCAAAGATACTTTAATTTCCTATTGGTACTTTTATTACTTGGCAAAGATATGACACTTACGGTTCGTTTACGCCTCAAAGAAAAAGCAAACTTGTGCCATATCGCTGCACAGACATGAAAAAATGTTATTTCTATGCTCAACCAAAAATTCTCTATATTTGCAATGAATTATGCACAAGTTCTTACTTTTCATATTGGTTGTTGTTATGGCTGCTTGCGGCCGCATGCCATCGGCTGAATGGACCGAAGGCACAGCAGATGCCGACGGGCGAGCCTTGCATACTCTCGTACTCCATAATATGCCTGAGGGCTCGCGCGTGTGGTTCCAAGAACTCTTCGATGGCAAAACCTTCGTGGAGGGCCCGACCATGAACCATTATCAAGGGACATCTTGGTATATTGACATACCACAAAGCGGCACTGTTACGCTGAAATATTACGGTCGCCCGTTGCCGAGGCATTCATGGGCCCCCGAGGCTTTTGTGCTGCAGCAAAAAGGAAAGCCTGACTTGCCGATGGAAGTGCAATATCATTTCATGACGCAATCTGGGACGGGGGATGATGAAGAAGATTTAGCTTGCAATTATGAAGTCCAACCTGCCGACATTATTCCGCAAGTCAAACTGGTTGCATATAGGAGTGAGCCTTTGGAGACGCTTGAAGTGCATCCCGCTGGGTGGTACCGTATTACGATAGGGGAGGGCGGAGTGCCGAAGGTTGAATCCGACGACGAAGACGGTGCCTTCTACGCCCAAGTCACTCTCGCCAAGTTGCCGCGACCCTTGCAGCCCATGACCATCGAGGACTGGCCCGATTTTCCATACCGAGGCTTCATGCTTGATGTGGTGCGCGACTTCCGCACAGTCGATGAGGTGTTCAAAATCATCGACCTGATGGCTTCATGGAAACTCAATACCTTGCATTTCCATCTGGCCGACGATGAGTCGTGGTGCTTGGAAATGAAGGGGCTGCCCGAATTGACGGAATATGGCGCACACCATGCCTTGCCAGATTGGGACCTTCAAGAAACTGCGGCCTTGAAACCGACGGCCAATGGGCAAATCGGGAACGTGACATTCTATACGGACGAGGAATACAAGCAAATCCTTCGCTACGCTTGGGAACGCCGTATCGCTGTGATTCCTGAGTTTGACACCCCGGGCCATTCTCGGGCATCCATCAAGGCCATACAAGCCTATGAGCGGCGCACGGGCGACAGCAGTTTCCGTCTGCAAGACCCTGCCGACACCTCGCGCTATTGGTCGGCGCAGGATTTCACCGATAATGTGCTAAGTGTTTATTTACCGAGCGTTTACAAGTTTTATGGGAAGGTTTTTGATGAGGTTATCCGTTTGCATCAAGAAGCGGGTGTTCCACTTTCCGCCATCCATATTGGCGGCGACGAGGTGCCTGATGGTGCTTGGTTGGGCCGCGACCGCCACGAAATGAAGGAACTGTTCACCAACGGTATGCTTGACCTTGCCGAGGCACGAGGCATCCGTCTCGCGGGTTGGGAAGATATCGCTAAAGGTTTGGAACCCAAGACAGAGGGACGACTCAAGCAATCCTTGTATTTCCTGAATGTTTGGAATACTGACGGCATCGAGGGTTTCCCCGTGGTGCTGTCTCCCGCGGCTTACACTTATTTGGACTTGGCCTATAGTGATGCCTTTGATGAAATTGGCTTGTCATGGGCGGGCTATGTCGATGAGCGCAAGATTTTCGCTTTGCAGCCCCAAAACTACAAAGGTGACATCATTGGTGTGCAGGCACAGCTTTGGTCGTCGCAATTGAGGAGTTTCGATGATGCCACCTATCAAATGCTCCCCAAAGCACTAGGCGTGGCAGAACGAGGCTGGAATGCAGAAACGGCTTCGACTTTTGAGCAGTTTTATAGCATTATCGTTGCTCGGGAAATGCCAGAGTGGGAGAGGAAAGGGTATTTTTATAAGAAAAGGTAGTTCCTAGGCTATCGGCAAGTTTTTGAGAAAAACTACTTCCACTCAGCTATCCACCCCTCGATTTCCTTCACCCGCTGCGCATACTTTTCTATTTGCCCTTCAATGAAGTCGTCACTGTATTTCCGGTCGCAGAAGCCGTTGCCGCGCGCCACGTAATCGTCGTCTTCAAGGGAGCTGAAGACATCTTCGTAATTTTCCAAATAGAGCTTGTTGTCGGATAAGAGCCTTTGTAAATCCTCAAGGTCGGCCTCGATGTGTTCTCCGGTAGAAAAGGTGAAATGCTTTTTCATGGCTAGTGTTAGGCAATGGACTGCAAATCGGTGAGTTTCTTGTAAACGCCGCCAAGGGCGATGAGGTCGTCGTGCTTGCCACGTTCGATGATTTGGCCTTTTTGTAGCACCACGATTTCATCAGCATATTGGATGGTCGATAAGCGGTGCGCAATGACGATGGAGGTGCGCTGACTCATTACCTTGGACAAGGCATCTTGCACCAATCGCTCGCTTTCGGTATCCAACGACGAGGTGGCCTCGTCAAGGATGAGGATGGGTGGATTCTTTAGCACAGCACGGGCGATACTTAAGCGTTGGCGCTGGCCGCCGCTGAGGTTCATGCCACGGTCGCCGATGCGGGTGTCGTAGCCGTGTTCTAGCTCCATAATGAACTCGTGTGCATTGGCAATCTTGGCGGCTTCGATGACCTGTTCCTTGGAGACGTCTTTCATGCCAAAGGCGATGTTGTTAAACACGGTGTCGTTGAAGAGGATGGTGTCTTGCGAAACAATGCCCATCAAGCCTCTCAGGTCACTGATTCTATAGTCGCGGATGTCGTGGCCGTCGATACGGACAGAGCCATCTTCCACGTCATAGAAACGAGGTAAGAGGTCAGCCATGGTGGATTTGCCGCCACCGCTTTCGCCAACGAGGGCGACGAATTTGCCTTTGGGAATCTTCATGTCGATGCCTTTCAAGACCTCATCCTTGCCATAGCTAAAATGCACGCCCTTGTATTCAATGCTGTCGTTGAAGTCTTTGATTTCCAAAGCGTTTTTCTTCTCGGTGATGACCTCTTCGGCATCCAAAATCTCAAAGATGCGTTCCGCTGAGGCGATGCCTTTCTGCACGTTGTAATAGCCTTGCGAGAACGATTTGGCGGGAGAAATGATTTGCGAGAACACCACCACATAACTGATGAAGCTGCCTGCGTCGATGTGGTTGCTGCCACCCAAAATCAGCGTGCCGCCAAACCACAGCACGAGGATGACGACCATGGAGGACAGGAACTCGCTCATCGGAGAGCTCATGTCGCGCTTGCGATGGATGCCACGCAGCACCTTGGTGTAGTCGCTGTTCTGCTCCTCAAACTTGTCTTCCGAATAGCGAATGGCGTTGAAAGCCTTGATGATACGCAGCCCAGAGATGGTTTCCTCCACGGTGGAGATGATGCCCGCCAGCTTGGTTTGTCCTTCCTTCGACTCTTTCTTCAGCATCTTGCCAACCTTGCCGATGAGCAGTCCCGCGATGGGCAGGACAAGAATCACAAAGAGCGTCAACCTAGGGCTTAAAGTCACCATGAAAAGGAAGAAAAACAAGATGGTCAGCGGGTCTTTGATGAGCATTTCCAAATAGTTCAGAATCGAGACCTCCACTTCCTGCACATCCGTAGTGATGCGGGCTATGGTGTCGCCTTTCTGACGACTGTGGTAAAAGGAGAGGGGCAGGATGAGGATTTTGTTGTAGACATCGCGACGCAGGTCGTGGACAGCGCCCACGCGCACGTTAGCCATGAAGTAGCAGGCAAAGAAACGTCCCAAGTTGCGGAAGAAAAACGCCACGACGAGCAGCAGGCACATGAATATCAAGGCTTGATGCTTGCCTCCACTGGCGATGAGGTTGCTCATGAACCAATTGAGATAACCCATCAGGTAGTCGGCAGAGAGAGAGAACTCGGGCTTGGCCATGACTTCCACAGCGCCTTCCTTGAAGAGCAGGTTGAGGAAGGGCCCCACCAAGGCAAAGGAGAACAACGAGAAGAAGATGGTGATCAGATTGAAGACCAAATTCAGGACGATGCTACCCCAATAGGGTTTGACATAGGTGAGGACGCGGGAGAAGGTTTTTTTCTTGGCCATAGGCTTTGGTTTGCTCTTATCCAAACGCAGTTTCCGCTCAATAATTGTATCCCGTGTAATTCTCTGGCGTAATGGCTGCCAGTTCCATCTTAATCTCCTTGCTTACGTGCAGGCCCTTGATGAACTCGTCAATGGCCTCTTTGTCAATGTGTCTGTTAGTGCGGGTGAGGCCTTTCAGCAGCTCGTAGGCTCCTTCCACCTGCTCGCGGCGCAGGATGGTTTGGATGGCTTCAGCCACCACGGCGTAGTTCTTTTGCAGGTCTTGGCGGATTTTGTCCTCGTTGAGCAAGAGCTTGTCTAAGCCCTTCATCAGCGACTTGATGGCGATAAGGGTGTGGGCCAGCGGCACACCTATGTTACGGGTGACGGTGGAGTCGGTGAGGTCGCGTTGCAGGCGGCTGATAGGCAGTTTGGTGCTCAAGAAGGTGAGCACAGCGTTGGCCATGCCGAGGTTGCCCTCAGCGTTCTCGAAGTCGATGGGGTTCACTTTGTGGGGCATTGCCGACGAGCCGACCTCGCCCGCCTTGATCTTCTGCTTGAAGTATTCCATCGATACATAGAGCCAAATGTCGCGCGA
>LXOW01149177.1_pt3 | contig 19822 bp, 12 predicted proteins | sample 1368591 | NCBI WGS metagenome assembly LXOW01 (sample SAMN04884650, study PRJNA319009) | bovine gut metagenome | isolation source: Cow rumen | host: Bos taurus | place: Italy: Legnaro (PD) | collected 2014-07-09
AATTAAAAAGATGCTGCATACCATAATGACCCTGAGCAGGAGAATTTGGCCAATAATTGAGACCAAACTTATAAGGGTACTGTAAATACGAAGATATCCTTTCTCTATCTTCACTATTACCAGATGAAAGTCCATAACCAGAAACATCTCTAGCTACGCACCCCAAACCAGCTTCTAACCATTTTGTACCATAATTTACGCCTGCAGAATCCTTTTGATTATTGTAAAACATTTGATGTAAACTTTCTGCTAAGCTTGCATAAAACTCAGTAGAATTAGATAAAAACTTTACAGAATTAGCATATATTATTTCTGTTCCCGCTGAATTAAAAGCAGAAGTATTTTTATCTCTAGAATCAAAATAAGACATTACTGTTTGCGTTGCCACAACATTTAATAAAGGTGACACAAATAAAGCTATTCTTGGTTGAGAATCAACATTACCTTCAGGAGGATTTTCTATTCCAAACTTATTTTTAAGTTTGGTATATATTGCCTCAAAGCTTGTTACCATATTATTAGCATCAGAAACGCTAAGCCCGGACTGATTTATATCATAATAAACAAGCGTTTTGCTTCCACTGGCAATCAGGGTTCCCGTAGCTAATTTATCGTTTTCATAATTCCACGGATCTTCTTTTGTAAAATCTCTAATATAAACATTTATAGGTGAGGTAGCTGGTTCTACTAAAGAAGCTCTAATATTAGAACTAATTTTTTTGTTAGGAGCAATAGGAGTTATATNNTCGCTATAATTTCCTCCCATATAAGTTCCAAAAGTAAACTGATTGTCTTCGTTTATGCTTTGAACGCTGCTGCCTGAAAGTATGCTTATAAATACAAGCCTATCATCTGGTCTTAAAGTTGCAAGTTTAAATGTTCCGCTAGGAGCTATAGTGTTAAAATCATATATTCCATAGTTTTGATACGATAAACTAGCTTCTGACACATCGTATGATGTATATTCAAGTTCGTTGCTTACAGATTGATTTACTTTAACTTTAACTTTAGCTGTAACTCCTACAGGAACAGTTGATGTATTAGGAGCATACAAAGATATAGTATTATCTGAAAAACTTAAAAATTCTGATGCAGGGATTTCAATACTATCAAACATAACCCTTACTATATTTCTATCTGTTCCAAAATTATATCCATAAATTGTTAAAACAGGTCTAACAGTACCATTGGCTGGAACAGCTCTTTTGGGGCTCATATATACAAGTTTAGGAATAATAGTTAAAGTTGCGCTGCCTACCCCCGCTAAGCTGTATCTATCTGTGCGTATCTCGTTTGTTATAGCTCCTGTCTTTGCATCTACAGGTAACCTTATCCGTAATCTTGTGTTATTATCTGAAACACTTTCAGTAAAACAATCCTGATTGCCTAATCTAACGTGATTAAAAGAAGGAATAGGATTAAAATTTCTTCCTATTACAGAGACTTGAGAGCCCCCACTCGCTATATCTGGGCTAACGTATGCAACAAATGGGCGTGCTATAAAATTTACCAGTTCACTTTCGTGAGATCCGTTTCCATCTAAATATACTCTAACTGGACCACTTTCAACATCTGAAGGAACTAAAACTTCAATTCGTCCATCAAGATTTGCGTTCCAGCTAACGATTCTAGCTTCCTTTCCATTAAACGTGACACGTCCAGCTACATTTCCGCAGCCATTGCAATATACCTCTACTGTATCTCCGTCAGTTCCCATTTGAGGTCTTATAGCTATAACAGAAAAATTAGATGAATAAGACTGCCCTGCAGGATTCATAGCAAAATTTATATTTTCAGTTATTTTCCCCTGATAGACCCTGACCGCATCTTGATATGCCAGTTCAAATCCAGAAACTCTAACCATAACTCTGTAATCGCCAGCTAATATTGGTCCTAAAACATAACTTCCTGTATTGTCTGTAACAGCTTGTATATCTCCAACCTCAACTATAGCATTAGCTATTGGAAGACCTGTTTCAGATGCGGTAACAATTCCTTGTATTCTTCCTGCAGAAAGCTCGTCTATTACACTACTTGAACCATTTGAAAGCGTCTTTTCAGAAGAAACGCCTCCACAGCCAGTCATAATAACNNATTCGTTTAATACGAACAGGAGACAAAATATGCGGCAGACAAAACTTGGTAATATAACATTTTGCTTAAAAGTTATATTCTGTGCCCTTCTGTTAATTTGCGGAAACGCTTCAACCCTGCTTGCTGATTTAACAGGTTTAGCAATTACAGTTGATACTGTTCCTGATGGCGCAACTTCATTAAACGCCAACGGAAGTATTAAATTGCAAGCTACATGGAGTCCAGATTCCGGACCTTACAGTGTCGAATTTAAAAACGCTGAAGGATTTACTCTTGGAGGAACAACAACAGATGATACAAGCTATATAACATCATCTCGAGTTTCAAACTTTACAGATGGTTCAACAATATCTGTTACCGCAACAGTTAAAGATTTAACCACAGGAAGCTCTGATGAACGCACCATTAGTACAGGATGCAGGGTCGATACTTCAAGACCGACCATAAGCGTAACTACAGATCAAACTACTTATCCTGCTAACGGTACTGTTATAGTTAATGTAACAAGTAACGAAGCACTTGCTGTTCCAACAGTAACATGCGATACCGGTAGTGTATCTAACAATGGAGCCGCTGATGGAAGCCTCAGTTATACTTTTACAATTACATTAAGCAATGCAACAGCAGGTAATCATCAAATAAATGTTTCTGCTCACGACATTTCTTTACCAAGCTCAGAACCTCATCCTAACAGCAGTACAGGACAATGCTTTTTTAATGTAGGCACATCTGCTTCTGGTGATACTACTATAAATGAAATAACTCCAGGAAGTCCAACAAATATCAGAACTGTAACAATAAACGGCACATGCCCTGATTTAACCTCTTATGTTAAAATTACAGTAAATGGAGCTGATGGTGTTACCATTCCTGTAACAGGAACAAGTTGGACTGGCGGCGTTAACCTAGAAGAAAACAGAGTTAACCAAATTGTTGCAACTAGTTACGACACAAACGGAACCTTGATTTCTAATTCCACAGCAATATCTCATACAGTAGATACAACCGCTCCAAACGTTCCAACATTTAGAGATCCACTTCCAACAAATACAAATCAGGGTGTAATTACAGCTTCATTATTACTTGATGAAAGCACGACTGAATTAGCTCCTCCTGTAAAGATTATACCTTATTTAGATGGAACTGCCCAGGCAAGCGTTGCAGTAAATTCTGGCGCAGCTTTAGTAAATTTGGACTTAGGTTCGGTAGGACAACATCAAGTAGCTTTCTCAGCAATAGATAGTGCTGGAAACGAATCAGCCCGTACAACAGTTGTAAACATTAATTATGAAAGCGGTGTTGAAGTAGGAGCTACTATTTCAATGACAAGCCCGCTTACTGAATATTTTCCATTACCTTCTGCCTATAAGCTTGGTGCTGGAAGCTATACAATCAGAACAGTATTCGATCGCGAAATGAATGTAAACTCCAGACCAACTTTAGCTTTAACTACTAAAGACGGAGCTATTTTAACATCAAATGAAGGTTCATGGTCTAATAACAGAACATTTGAACATAGTATAACCGTTCCTTCTACAACTACTTCACAATATGACGGGTTGGTTCAAAAGTTGACTATTTCTGGAGCCACAGACATATATGGAAACACAGTCGCAGAAGTTTCGGCAGATTCACCATTCACTATTGATTGCACAAGACCAACTTCACAATTTAATAGTATGGATACCATTTATGTTAAAAACGGAGATACACAAATAACAATTTCAGGTTCTGCTTCAGACATAGGCGATGCAGATTCTGTATCTGGAATTGGAGCTTTATATCTTGTTTATAGAAAAGTTGGCGATACAGAAGACAAATTACAGCAAATTCCTGTTACAGGCGATGGAAACTGGAATTTCACATGGGATGTAAGTGCTTTAACTGAAGGAACCTATGGAATTTCAACTATCGCTTTTGACCAAGCTAGACCAGCTTCTAACTCAGAAGACGTTGCATTAAAAACAGAACGTGAAGTTGTAGTCGATTTAACAGCGCCTTCCATTGTTAATTTGGACTATAACTACAATACAACTGGCACATTAAATATCGGTGAAGAAAACACAGTAACAACAGAACAGGTAACTCGTGTTACAGCTTCATTCCAAGAAGCTGATTCTTCTGGAGTTATTGGTTCTGGAATTGATATAGAAAAATCTACAATAACTGTGGTTAGAGCTTCCGATAACGCTACTATTTCTGGAGAAAAAACTCTGACTTCAAACAGAATGGTGCTCTCATTCTCACCATTGGTAGACGGAAAATATAATATCGAATTTAAACCAGTGGATATAGCAGGCAACGTTGGCGAAGTTGCATCTTGTTCTCTTATAGTTTCTACAGGAGTCACTACCGCAAACGCTACATATACTCCAAACGTTGGAGTCGTCGCAAACCTTACAAACGAAGCTTTAGCTTTAAGTCAGGTTTGGGCAGAACTTTCAGGCAGCAATATTTCTTACACTAAATCAAAAATATCAGTTCAATATGGCGGTAATGAAATAGGCGCTCAAATAGCCTCTGAAACTGGTCTGGTTTATCAATTATTTAATACCTCTGGCGGACTAAAAAGTGATCAAAGCCATGATGGTAGATATAACGTTACCGTTACTCCTATAAGCGATAATGGAATTGCAGGTGTTAGCGAAACTTCATACTTCATCATAGATACACAAGCTCCTGTAATTACCTCAACTTCTCCAAGTATCACTTTCGGCAGTAATCCAACGGCAACAATCAACAACAGTCAAGCTACCGTCCCAAATGCTTTCAAAGTTCAATTATCAGATTCTCCAAGAGATATAGTTCAGTTTTCTAGCTCCATGGACGCGCAGGAACCTGCCGTAAGCACCCCAGCAAAAGCTTCTGGCGATTCAAGTTGGTATGAAGGAAGCGGTTCAGGACTAAACGCTACTTTCACCATAACAGTAGGCAGTGCAGTTGCTTCTACAACTTATATTTCTTCCGATGGAACAATGGCATTATCATTGCCAGATATAGGAGAAGTAGATACAACTTCAGGTTTATTAGAAATCCAAGTAAAAGTTGAAATGGAAGACGGTGCAAACGATGGCGAAACAATTCCAAATAAAAGAGTTGCAAGCTACACATACTATTATGACTGCTTAGCTCCAGGAGCACCTACTTTTAATGCACCCAAAGAAAGAGGTAAATACTGCAAAGACAGTATATCTTTATCTGCAACAGCTGAAGATAAAGGAACAGGCATAGCAGCATTCTTCTATTGCGTTGACAGTGGCGAATGGGTTGAAGTGCCTGTATCTAATTCAAGCGGCACTGCTCAATTAAGCACAACCATAATAACTAGAGATTTATCAGAAGGCGAACACACAATTAAAATAAAAGTTGTAGATAATGCTGGTAACGAATCACAAGAATCTTCAAGAGTATTCATAAAAGATACAACTCCTCCTGAAGCTGCTGGTGGAACCTACCCATTTGCTAATGCTGNNAGATCGCTCGTCGGCAGCGTCAGATGTGTATAAGAGACAGATACAACTCCTCCTGAAGCTGCTGGTGGAACCTACCCATTTGCTAATGCTGTATTTAATTCAAGAGTAGTATCTTTCAGATGGAATACTGTTACAGATGCAAAATACTATCTATTACAAGTTTCTGATAACGCAGGCTTCGGAACAATAGTTAACGCAGATACTGCTAGCGTATTAGATACTGGTTTAAGCGGCCAAATGACTACGACAAATACAATAACAACTGCAATTCCCAAAGATGGAACATTCTATTGGAGAATGGCAAGCGTAGAAAAAGTTGAAGATGGTTATAACGTAAGCAACTATTCAACTTCTCTAATATTCACTGTTGATACTGTAAAACCAAGAATATTAAGCATATCTCCAACGCCAAGCAGTTCAAATGTTATAACCAATGGTCAAGTAACATTCACTGTTATATTCAGCGAACCAATGAACGGTAGCGTTGATATTACAGCTCAATTAACTACAGCTGGCGGACAAGTAATGAAAATAGAAAGAGAAAGCTATGATACCAATACATGGACAGGCACAACTGTTATACCAAAAGGCAACAGTGCTCTTTATGATGGAAATGCCGTAATTACCATCGCAGATGCAGTCGACCTTGCTGGTAACAAAATGTCAGAAGATACTTCTCATACTGTAATTGTAAATACAGGTCCAGCTTTTGACACAAAGTTATTCTCAAATCCTGCCAATGCTTATGAAATAATGATTTTGACAAAATCAAGCGAAGCATTAAATGCTCCACCGACTTGCTCTGTAGAACAAAATGGAATAAGCACGCCAGTTGCAATGAACTTCCTCAGACAAAGATATTATGCTGGTTCATATAAAATAGACTCTTCTAACCCAGGTAAAGCATATATCTACCTTTCTGGAACAGACTTAAATGGTCAGGTTGGACAAGGCTATGTTCAATTCGTAGTTGCAGATCTATCTGCTTCTAAGCGTGCTGAAATAGCTGGAGTTAAAGCTTCAATAAAAGCGGCTGCTGGTTCAGCTTACAAAGCCTCATCTATATATATGTTAGATAGAGATACTTTGGAATCACCATTCACCAATGACAGCACAACTTCTAGTCTAAGAGCCAGTATAGGAATTAAAAATTCAAATAAAGCCTCTGTGGTTAATACAAAAGAACTAACTCCTATCCTAGCTTTGGAAGAAATAGGTCCATCAAGCGTTAATCTTAAAAAATGTCTGCTTTATGAAGGAAGCACTGATTACATTACATTTACTGCACCAGAAGATAAAATACATCTATATCGTATGGATAAAAATGGAAATTGGCAATTCCAAGGCGGAAGCATAAAAGATTACACTGTAAAAGCCCAAATAACTGGTCTAGGAAGATTAGCTCTCATGGCTGATACCAAAGAGCCAACTGCTCAAAGCTTCTCACCACAAGAACTAGATGAAGTAGATGCCGCAAAAGTTGAATTTAAAGGCGAATTTACAGACGGTGGTTCAGGTCTTGTAAAAAATTCCTTTAAACTAGAACTAGACGGCAGAGAACTTACTGGAGTTGAAATAGACGATGAAGGCAAATTCAGCTACAAGATGAAATATGCCCTTCAAAAAGGTAAACATGAAGTTAGCTACACAATTCAAGACAAAGCAGGTAATATTCTAAAACAAAGCTCAGCTTTCCGTGCAGAAATATTTGCTCTCAATGAATTTACGCCTTATCCAAGCCCTGCAAAGAATTATATACAATTCCAATACAAATTTGGTTTAAGACCAGATTCAATCAAAATGAAAATATATGATTCAGCTGGACATCTAGTTAAAGACATTTCTGACTTATTCGCAGGAAACTCAGGAAATAGCAGATCCGCCAGATACGATCTTACCAACAGAAAAGGTAAACGAATTGCAAACGGAGTTTATTTCTATAAGTTAACCGCCACAAGAAATGGTCAAACATTCAAGAAAACTGGCAAATTTGCAGTTCTTCGATAGTCATAAGGNNACTTATAGCCACATTCTCTATGTTTGGATTTACTGGCTGCTCTACTGGAGGCACAAACGGCGAAGGTAACGTTTCAGTAAATTCATCAGAAATTTATACAGGCATTAGAGGAAACGAATATGTAGAAAAAGGCTGGTCATATATAAACAGCGGTTTATATGACAGCGCAATAACACAATTCAATAAAGTTCTTGAAAGTTCACCTACAGAGCAGGAAAAAGCTGATGCAAATAACGGCATCGGCTGGGCTAAAAGCTTTAGCTCTGAAGGAAAGCTTAAAGACGGTATTAAATGGTTTACATTAGCTAAAGATCTTAACGATGATGCAAAAGTCGGCTTAGCTTCTGCTTACTTACAACAAGCATCCAAAAGTGATATGGAAGAAGTTATAGAAATACTTGCCGTAGAACTTGGCAAAAATAATCCAACTTTCATTTTCACTCCCACAAGACCCATAGGAGTAACCAATGCAGAAGTCCACGCAATGCTTGGTTATGCTTATGCAGTTACAGACGATGATGAAAACGCCTATACTCAAATAGAACTTGCAAAGACTCTGGAACCAAATTATTTAAGCACCGAACTAGGTCTGTCTCTTATACACATCTGACGCTGCCGACGAGCGANNCATTTTAAAATTAAATGTGCCTGAATTAATAACCTACTGAAATTCGTTTTATGATTAGACAATTTAAAGTAATAGCTTTTATAATTTTCGCCATAGTAGCTATGTTTGGAACAACAGGCTGCTTAAAAACATCTGCAAAAATAGTAAACGGAAATGCAACCGGTAAAGTTTTCGACTCAAACGGAAAGGCTTTGCATAAAGCTCAAGTAGCCGTTTATGGAACTTCTCTAGTTACTGAAACAGATGAATATGGCAAATATACTCTTAATGGTATTGCAGTTGGACAAGCAAAACTTGTTGCAACTTATAATGACAAATCAGTTATAAAAGTAATTAGCATAAAACGAGGAGAAACACTTGAAAACGCCGATATTACCTTCGTCGCCGAAGACCTTATTCCACCTGTAATGTTAAACGTAACAGTTGCTTCGTTAACAGAGGAAACAGCCCAAATCACATGGACAACCAATGAAATGGCAACTTCAATAGTTGATTACGCAACAGGTCCTGTAGGTTTAAACGGTTATACCATGTTAGCCTCTGACACAGGGCTTACTACAGAACATTCTATAACTCTGGAAAAACTCCTATCTGGTAAAGTTTACCATTTTAGAGTAAGAGGCATAGATATGGATAAAAATGAAGGCGTTTCTTCTGACTATCAATTTACAACTCTAAAAGGCGCAGCTCCTGCAATACCAGAAAATATTAACGTCACAGTTCCAGCAGAACAGGAAAAACTTGTTGTTTCCTGGAACGCAAATACAGAAGATGATATTTTAGGATATAATATATTCAGGTCTACATCACCAAACGGAGAATTCGAAAAAATTATCTCTGTATCTTCTGATACAACATCATATACAGATGGAGACTTAAGCATAGCCACAAAATATTATTATAAAGTTCAAGCTTATGATACAGCAGGCAATGATGGAGAAATAAGCAATGCTGTAAGTGCTGTAACGCCTGGAACATTAACTGAAAATCGTGTTTGGACAAAGGAAAACAGCCCATATATAATTCAAGGCGATATACGACTTAGAGCAAATTATACTTTAACTATAGAACCTGGCGTAGAAATTAAATTTACTCAATATGATAAAATTCCTGATACTCAAGGCGCTACAATGACCGCTTTGATTATTCAAGGAAGCTTAAATGCAGTTGGAACAGAAGAATCTCCTATAATATTTACTTCTGCTGAAAGCTCTCCACGAATTGGTTGCTGGGATGGAATATACTTTATAGGTACAACTTCTACTTCAAACTTAATGAAATATTGTAGTATTGTTTTTGCAGAAAAAGGCGTAAAAAGCGAAAACTCAATTCCAGTAATTGAAAATTGCACATTTAGTTCGTGTAACGAAGGTATGGAAATCTACCTATCAACAACACTAAACATAAAATATAATATAATTCAAGACTGTCATATAGGAATTGTTTCGTCTGGTTCCAATATAATGAACAATCTGTTCTCACACAACGAAATAGGAGCTGTATTACTCGGTGCAGACAGTTTCCAATATAATACACTTGATGATTTAATCGGTGTTCAAGTTCAATCTGGTTCTCCTACTATAAAAAATAACATTATAGCTAGGGTAGCAAGCACTGCAGGCGGCATATACGGAATAGAACAAACAAATACATCTGCTGCTCCAGTTTTAAGTTATAACAATATATACAATTATACTGTGAACTTCCAAAATGTTACAACTGGTACAGAAACAGCAATGATTTTTACAGACCCAATGTTTGAAGGTGGTTTCCCATATAGTTATGAATTACAAACAGGTTCGCCCGCCCTTACAGCCGACGAAAACGGTGGTCAACTTGGCTATTATCATAAAGAATCTGATTAATATTTAGAATATATCTCATTCACTAAATTTACGTATATTACAATCTGTACATTGCTTCAAAAATGTGATAAAGTAACTTCAATTAAAAAATTGGAGCAATGTATGGAAACGCAAAACGAAGCAACGGTTCAGCCTAACAACCCAACAGATAATATAGATTCTAACCAACAAATAAACATAAATAGAATAACAAAAAAACGCCATAACCTTCGTTTTTATATTAAGGTTGTTGGAGTTTTTTTGCTTCTAACCGCATTAATGTTTTCAATAGCAGCAGGTGTTGTTTTTTATCAAATAACTCGTCCTGGCGTTATAGAAAAAATACTAACAAAAAAATTAAGCGAAATAACCCATACAAATTGTAAATTTGGAAAAGTTGAAGTCTCTTTTCCAAGTATTTATGTTAAAGACGTACAAATTGCCACAGATACGGAAAACATATATTTAAACTCTTTAATAGGAGAAATAGCAATAAGACCCAGCTTTTTAAAAGCTTTTAAAGGTGAATTGTTTATAGATTATTTATCAGTAGCATCATCAACAACTGATTTAAAGATCAAAAAACACCCTCAAAAAAATCAATCTATTAAGCAACAAACAACAAATAATAAAGAATCACAAAAACAAGTCGTAAAAAATGAACAAAAAACATCTTCTCAAGGTTTTAGTTTAAAACANNCGCTTAAACAAATAAAACTAGTTTTAAATGATATTCCAGCTAACGAAACGTTTGACATAAGTTTAAACAACGCTGCCCTAACCTATTCTTTCTTAGATTCTTCTTCTTTGCCAGTAGAATTAGACGCAGAAATTAAAAATTTATTATATTTAAAAACAGATGGATATCTTGATCTTAACGGNNTTTTGAAAACATAAAAAAATATATACCTAAAGATTACATTTCATATTTAAAACAATTTAACAGCGCTGAAACCGTTGCTGACATAAAATATGATATTAATTCTAATTTGCTTTCATTGAAAAACGCTTATATAGCAATAAATCCTGGTTTAAAAGCAAATATAAACGCTGATTTTTCTTCACTTTCTCCTGTAGAAGGAAAAATTGAAGCTATTTTAGAGCCAGTAAAAACTAACACAATTTCTACTTTTGCTTCTCCATATTTTCCCAGCGAATATAAAATTGCACTAAAAAATGGAGATATCAGTGCAAAAGCAAATATTGAATTTATTAAAGATAAAAACGCTGTAATAAATGCACAAATTATTCCAAGCAATATAGAAGTTTCAACTTCTTTATTGCCAGAGACAATAAAACTTAACAAAGGCTCTGTTTCCTATAACGGCTCAGAAGTAACTGCTTCAGATATTTCAATAAACGCAGGTTACCAACAAATTAACATTCCTACTTTTACTTATAAAATATTAAATGGAAATATGGAAGGCAAAATAAACGCAAACGCAAAATTTGACGAATTACTAAAATTTGCAAAACAATATATTGGAGAATCAATCAAAGATTTGACTCTTAATGGAACAGCAAATGCAGAAGCTCAGATAAAAGGAACATTAGACAAACCAGATATAACAGTCAATGGAAAAATTCTAGATGTAATTGTTTCCCACTCCTTATTACCCGAAAAAATTAATTTACAAAGCGCTGACTTAAAATATCAAAACAAAAAAGCTAACATTCTAAATGCAAATTTATTATTTGCAAATCAGACAATAAAAATTCCTGAAATCGGTTATGACATCTCTAATGAAAAATTAAACGGAAATATTAGCGGTAAACTTGATATAACAAATTTATGGAAATCATTTAAACCCATGCTGGGCACATCTACAGCAGATATAGATATAAAAGGTAATTCAGACGTTAACATATTAATAAGCGGAACTCCAACATCGCCAAAAATAAATGGAAAACTTACCATAGTTGAAGGCTCTTTTTCCCATCCACTTGCTTTAAGAACTGTTGAACACATAAATGGTCCTGCCGAATTTGATCTAAATAAAATTACATGCAATAACGTAACAGCATATTGGGGTAAATCAAAAGCCGTATTAAACGGTAACTTAAAAGATTATTCTAAACTAATAAGCGATTTTTCCTTTACAGTAAATCCGCTTGATATAACAGATGCAGCAGGTTTTTTCCTTGTTAATTCAGGTTATACAATAGAAGGTCTTGGAACAGGAAAAGGCACAATTAGTGGTGATTTAGAAAATATTAAAGTTCTATGCGAAGCTACTGCTCCTAATGGAAAAGCAACTATGGTTGTAATTGAAGGCAGTGAGCCTTTTAAATTTCCATATACAAACTTAAATGCAAAGTGCGAATATTATAATAGCGTATTTACAATATCAACCGCATCTATGAATATTTTCGACGGTTCAGTAACAGCTAATGGAAAGTTTCTTACAAACAAAGATCCTATAGAATTTGAAATAAATTCAAATATTAATATGATACAAACTCAAAGTTTTCTTAAAGAAAATTTAGCTAAATACCAAAATTCACTAACAGGTCCGTTAAAAGGATCATTAAAAGCTACAGGAACTACAGCAGGATTATCAAGTTTAAAAGGCAATGCCGATATTACAGCACCAGAAGGAACTTACAATTGCCCAGACGCTATGAAACAAATAGTAAGTAAACTAAAAACAGCTCTTCCTAAGTTTGCTGATAAAATAAACGAAGAAAAAATAGCTTCTGGTACATACAAAAATCTAATTGGGAATTACAGATTAGAAAATGGTTCTATCATCTCAGACAATGCTTTAGCAAATTTTGAACAAGGAAATATTTCTTTTTCTGGTTCCATAGGTCTCGACGCAACAATAAAAGGAAACAGCAAACTTACTCTAAGTAGAGAAGCTTGCTTAAAAGACGATACCTTAAAGCAACTAATTGGCAATAAAGAATCCTTTGTCCTGCCTATTTCTATTAAAGGCTCTTTAACTTCCCCTGACGTTGATTTTAAGTTAGATGATTCCGCCAAAGCTGTTTTAAATGAAAAAATTTATAAACGGAAATTCATCTCAAAAAGAATCAGATAACGCCTCTGAAACTCAAAAAGTAGATTCAAAACAAGAATTATCTAAACAGGACATTAAAGACAAAGCAAAAGAAGCAGAAAAAAAATTAAAGCAAAATTTGAAGAAATTATTTAAGTAAGTTGGTACACTAAAAAAAATATTATATTTTTAAAAAATCAGTTGCCAAATTGCTAAAAAATAATTACAATGTAAGAATGTGGAAACATACATCATGGTACACTGTATCTTGATGAACAAGTTTATAATTTTATAATTCATCATGGAGGCATTCAGATGTCTAAGCTCACTAGCAGAATTATCGCATGCGTAACTATATTCTGTATGTTGCTCTCTGTCAGTGCATATGCAGGTGGCGGATATGGTAAGGGCAAAAAGAAAGTTGGTTTCTTTGCAAAAATAGGTCAGTCTATTAAGACTGCTGCTCACAAAGCAGCTACCGCTGTTAAAAATGCAGCTCAAAAAGCAAAAACAGCAGTTAAAAATACTGCTCACAAAGCAGCTACCGCAGTTAAGAATGCTGCTATCAAAACAAAAGAAAGCATTAAAACTGGCGTTAAAAAAGTAGGTATGGGTATTAAGACTGCTGGTGCAAAAGTAAGCAATGCTCTCCATGATAGCAGCACTTGGGTAAAACAAAAAGTTACAGGTCATAAAAATCGCACATGGGTTTGCGGTCACTATGATAAAAACGGAAAATGGACATCTGGTCACTGGAGAAAAGTTGAAGACCAAGCTGCTGGAAAACCAAATAACTCACCAGCCCAGGAAAACACTCCAAGTCAGAGCGGTGACTACGGTCAGAGCAACGACGCTGGTCAGAGCGGCGACTTCAGTCAAAGCGGTGACTTCGGTCAGAGCAGCGATGCTGGTCAGGGTAGCGAATATGCAGGCGGCGAAGAAGCAGCTCCAGCAGAAGAAGCAGCTCCAGCAGAAGAAGCAGCTCCTGTAGAAAGCGGCGACGTAGCAGCTAATGAAGGCGCTGGCGAAGCTTCTCCAGAAGATCCAGTTCTTCCTGATTTCTCTGATGATAGTAGTGCTGCATTTGATGACAATACTCAGTCTCAGGAACCAGCTCAACAAAATGAACAAACAGCCGAAGAACAAGCACAATCTGATCTTGATGAAAACGCATTAGCTTCTCAAGCTTCTCAAGAATCTGATCAAACTTCACAAGAAGCAGTTCAAGAAGGCGAATCAGAAATGGCTGCTCAATACAAGAAAGATACACAAATTTCTCTCAGAACAATGGGCGGATTAATGGATGATCTTCTTGTTCAATCAAGATCTATTACTGAATTCAAGAAAACAGCTAAACCAGGAATGAGCTTCAGCGTAGAAGCACAAGAAAGCGTAAATTCTACTTATGAAGCACGTGAAAAAGATGCCAAACTTCTTGCTAAAGTTATTGCTTGGGATCTCCAGAACAACAATGGTGAATCTGGTAAATACTTCACATTCTTCAAATACAGAATGAAGAGCACAACTCCAGAACAGCGCAAACTCATCAATGATGTTATTGAACAAGTAAGAAGCAGCATTAAACACGGTGAAGGTCATGCTGATCAAACTTCTAAACAGCTTTATCAACAAAGACTTAACGAAGTTTCTAATTACTAAGTAAATTATAAAAAAGCACCCGTATGGGTGCTTTTTTATTTTAGATTAAAACTTGATAAAAAAAATTATAGAGCTTAAAATAAAAGACATGAAAGCTTTTATTGAAAAAACATTTATACTATTTGCTGTATTAATATTAATCGTTACTATCTACTTTTTCCTATTGCCTGATAGCGAAAAAAATCTACATATTATGCTTACAGGCATGAATAGAGCTAAATTCTATCCTACTCAAGCAAAGTTTAAACCTTATAGCGGTAAATTTATGGGTGGATACGCTGCTTTAGCTTCAGCTATTGAGGACACAATTAAAAATTTTAACGATGAACAATACATTTTTCTTTCTCTTGGCACCGAACTTTCAGGGTCAGCCGATGCATTTTTTACAAAAGGCGAAGCAGTAGTAAAAATACTTAACCAGCTTAAAATAAATGCAATGCTACTTAGTAATATAGATTTCAGCTACGGTTGGAAACAACTAAAAAATCTAAAAGAAAAGGCTAACTTTAGCTTTATAGGAACAAATATAAGAAATAAAGCAGATATGTCTGTTCCAGAATGGCTTTCAGACGGCATTATACTAAAAACCAACGGAAGATTAAAAATAGGAGTCTTGGGAATCTCGCCAATAAATACTCCCAATCTAACTCCTTCCGAAAATATAGAAGGTCTTACTTTTGAAAAACCTACCAAACTTTTAAAAAATAAAACAGAATACCTAAGAAAAACGGGAGCAGATATAATCATACTTCTAACACAATATAACAGAGATTATCTCACAAACGAAGAATGGGCAGATATTTCAGATTCTAAGCCTGATGTATGCATAATTTTAGATCAAGATTTAGAGCCTTCTATTCCATTCACCAGAGATGGAATCCTTGTATATTCTATAAGCAGTTATAATCAAACTAAAGAATTAGACGTATTAAATCTTAAATTTGAGCTTCATCCCATAAAAATTACAGGAGTTTCTTCTAAGCGCATCCCTATAGATTTAGCTGACATATCTCCAAATAAAGAAATAGAATCATCTATAAACGAGGCAACAAGTGAGTTTAGAGCATTAAGAAACACGGTAATAGGTAATTTCGATAAAGACTACGCTAAATGCTACATGGAAGAATGTCCAATAGGAAATATGATAACAGATGCAATCAAACTAGAGACAGGTGCTCAAATAGTATTACAAAACAGCGGAGGAATTCAGAATTCAATAGACGGTGGCGAATTTACCATTGGTAATTTATACTCAATATTGCCATTCTCAAATAAAATAAAAATTATTAAATTAAAAGGAAAAGACCTGCTTGAAGCCTTAAATGTAGCAGCAAGCAGACAACGTGGTGTTTTGCAAGTATCTGGTCTTAATTACACATTCCAATATAATAATCNNCAATAAATAACTTTTTATATGAAGGAGGTGACAATTTTACCTCATTTACCAATGGCAAACTTATTTCAGAAGGAAGAAACCTTCGAGAAATAGTATCCGATTATATAAAATCTCAATCTTCAAATGGTCCAATAAAATTAGAAACATATAAAAGAATTATTATAGAAGAATAAATCATAAAAACCATATAATGTTGCTTTTTTATATATTTATTGGTAAAATCAAGCTATATGTTAGATATATTTAGAAAAAATAATCACGAAAAAGATAAAAAAACAGAAGAGTTGGCTCAAGAAAACTTGATGCTAAAAAAACAGCTTCAAGAGCTTTTAAACTTAGATGAAGCAGGCGTTTTTTTTGAATTAGACCAACTCTTAAGTCTTATTTTGAAAAAAGCTCTTATTATATGTCCCTCATCTGCTTCTTTTTTTGCAATACAAGTCGACAATGCAAATATATTCGAAATCCACGTTAATAATAACCTAACAGAAGAAGAAAAAGACTCTATTTGNNACTTTAAGTTTTTGCCTTTAATACGAAGACACAGAATGATAGGTATTATGGGGTTAAAACCTATTAATAAACATTCTTCTCCCCTCGAAGATCTCCTTCCTTCTATCGCTTCTAAAGCTGCAATTTCACTGGAAAATGCAATACTCTATGACAGAATGTTTAACCGTCTGCTTGTATTAAGCAATGTCTTTATTTTAGGAAAAGAAATAGTCACCAACATAGATATGAAATCATTGGTAGATAAATTTCTTTCTATAGTAGGCGATGGAACAGGAAGCGAAATCGTTGCTTTATTCCTTGTTAAAGGTAAAACCGAGCTCCCCTACTTTACTAGACTTCAAATAAATGGAAAAATAGTCAATTTTAATCCAAATACTCTTGATGGTTATACAGAGCTTATTCACGCTGTTCATATTGAAAGTAAATACAGACTAATTAACAACTTAGAAGAAACAGAATTTGCAGACTTAGAATTAGATAAAGTGCCAGATACTAAAATTCGCAACACTTTAGTAATACCACTTCGAACTCATNNAAAAGAATAAAAATAAATACATTTCAGAAGATGTAGATTTATTAAATATATTATGCGGTCAATTAGCTTTTGTATTACAAAACGCTGACTTATTTAAGAATTTGCAAAAAGCCTATTTTGATACATTATCAGCCCTAACTAGTGCAATAGATGCAAAGGATAGCTATACAAGAGGTCATTCTGAAAGAGTTACAGAGCTTTCAATTAAGCTTGCCAACGAATGTAAAGTTTCCGATGCCGATATCGAAAACATAAAAATTGGCGGTCTATTACATGATATAGGTAAAATAGGAATTCCAGAAGCTGTTTTAAATAAACCTGGAAGACTTAACGATGAAGAATTTGCAATTATAAAATCTCATCCAGATTTAGGAATACATATACTTGGTAAAGTTGAATTTCTTGAACCAATGGTTCCAATTATTAGACACCACCATGAAAGATACGACGGAAGAGGATATCCTGCGGGTCTAAAGGGGGACGAAATTCCATATCTTGCACGTATTGTCAGTGTTGTAGACACATTTGATGCAATGACAACAAATCGTCCTTACAGAAAAGCACTTTCTATCGAAGAGTCATTAAAAGAGATAGAAAAATGTAGCGGTACTCAATTTGATCCAGAAATAGCCGCAGCTTTTGTAAAAATGGTTCAGCGCGATGGAATCAGTTACGAATTTGGTGATATGAGTCTTCCGCAAACTTACGAAGCAATACAAGCAAAATACAATAAACACTAATATTTCATATATTCTTTGAATATGTAGTAATAAGGAGCAAATATGGAATTTCAAGACGCTTATCAAAATGGAAACGAAGCTTTTAAAAACAAACAGTTTAAAGAAGCAAAATCATACTTTGAACAGGCACTAGAAAGTAAACCTAATGATATATACACACTCAACAAATTAGCCATGGTTCTTAAAGAACTTGGCGACTTTGAAAGAGCTAAAGCACTTCTTACAAATTCCCTTGAAGTAAAAAAAGAAGACCTGTATACCAATTATCTTTTAGGAAACACATACCTAGAAGAAGGAAATATTGTAAAAGCTATCGAAACATTAAAAGAAACCGTCGAAAAAAATCCAAATGATAAATATGCAAGAAATTCTCTAGCATTAGCATACAGAATGAACGGCGAATATGATGAATGTATAAAAACACTTTCAGAAGCCATTAAACGTGATCCTAAGGATTTATACAATAAATTAAGTTTGGCTATGGTTCTTTTTGATGACGATAAAACAGATGAAGCAAAAAAATTAGCAAAAGAAATACTAAAAATAGACTCAGCAAATACAGGTGCAAATGTTCTTCTTGGCAGAATAGAAATGAGAGATGGCAGTTATTTATCTGCACAAAAATATTTTAATGACGTTCTTGTTAATGACCCCAATAATAGCGATGCTCATTATTACATTGGAAGAATATGCTTAGAAACTTCATCTCAAGACGAAGCAAGGGAACACTTTAATACTGCTGTTTCCTACGCAGAAGACAAAATGCCAATACTTAGTAACCTAGGCATGATATATATGGAACGCGGTGAACTTCAAAGAGCCGAAGAAAATTTTGCTATGGCAGCCAATCTTGGTGGCGATGAATTTATGCTAAGTAATTATGGCAAACTTCTTAGCATGATGGATAGAAACGAAGAAGCTATCAAAGTTTTGAAAAAAGCAATCGAGCAAAAATCAGATTCTTCATTTGCACATTACACAATAGCTCAGGTTTACCATAAACTTAAAGATTTTCCAAACGCAATTTACAGCTTAATGTTCGCAATACATTATGAACCCAATGATGTTTATGCTCACAATACACTAGGTAAAATGTTTTACGAAGTTGGTCTTTATGAGCAGTCTATATCTGCATACGAACAAGGACAAAAATATGGCAATGAAGACGACTATGCAAAACTCGGAATTGCCGAAGCTTTAATCGCTCTTAATAAAACTGAAGATGCACAAAAAATGCTTTATGATTTAAGGAAAAAAACCAAAGATTCGAAAATAAGCGACAAATGCACTATACGTTTAAATGAACTTAAAAACTAATTGGTAATAATAATATGCTTAAAAGATTTGATGTTAAATTACCCTCTGATTATGAAGAAGCTATTCTTGGACTTGCTGATCGTTTTGGAATAAGCGTATTCTCAAGTCCACAAATTCGTGACGAAGGTATAGGCGAAACTGATTTTGTCTATACAGGTGAAACTATAGTAAGTTTTATTGCATCAGATATAGAACAAAATGTTGATGAAATAAACAGCACTATAAACAATTTTCTTACCGATTTTAATTTACCTATGAATAATATAAAAATAACCGAATACAGTGAAAAACAGGATTGGATGGAAAACTTTAAAAAGTTTTTCAAACCAATATGCGTTGGAGAAAGCATTGTCGTTAGACCTCCATGGGAAAAGCCATTACCACAAGAAGGTAACACCGCTAAAACAATATTAATCAACCCTGGTATGGCATTTGGAACAGGAACTCATGAAACAACAAGATTATGCTTAAGATTCTTAGAAAAAATGAATCTTGAAGGTCATTCTTTTTTAGATTTAGGCGCAGGAAGCGGAATTCTTTCATTTTATCTAATGATGAGAAACGCCTCAGATGGCGTTGCCATAGAAATAGAAGGTCCAGCTCT
>LXOW01460920.1_pt1 | contig 19820 bp, 9 predicted proteins | sample 1368591 | NCBI WGS metagenome assembly LXOW01 (sample SAMN04884650, study PRJNA319009) | bovine gut metagenome | isolation source: Cow rumen | host: Bos taurus | place: Italy: Legnaro (PD) | collected 2014-07-09
AGTAGTATTCAGGTATGGCGCTGATGCCCTTGATAGTGTAGGTCATGTCGAGCAGGTTGACGGTGATGCGGTAAGAGGCATAGTCGGCGCTCTGCACGATGTGCCATGCCTGTGTGCCGTTCATGCAGGCACCTTCCGTAGCGTCGTCATCCTTGATGACAGGACAGATGCTGCTCTCGGGGTTGGCGTTCTCCTTGTCCCAGTTGATAGAGCCGTCGTCATTGAACGACGAACCGCTTGCCATGCGGCACCAGTGCCATGATTTAATCCTCTTTACCTGCTCTATTGTCAGACCACCAGCGAGATCTTCTGGTTTCACTACGATTTCAGGATCTTCGTAGGCAGGAACCACAACGGAGAGCACGGGATCATCGTAGAAGCTCTTGCCGCTGGCGTTGGTGAACTGGTAGATGTTGTCCGTCGTCACGGCACCGATGTAGTAGTAGCTCTCTTCAAGCTTCGGTGCGTCGAGTGTCACCTTCAGCGTGCCTACATTATCGATGTTGCGGCTGATACCCACTACGCTGCCGTTGATGGTGAGGTTGATGTCGGCCTCTATACCCACATCAATGGAGCGCTCCGTGGGGGCTTTGCCGTACATGCTGATGACGGCGGCCTTGAGGTCGTCGGCTGCCACCTTACCTTCTGCATCTGCTGTGATAACCTGCGGTACGGCATTGCCGCTGGTGAGGTTGACGGTGAAATTCTCCACGCTGCTCTGGTCACCAGGCACATTCGAGGTGAAGAGCTGTATGCTGTCTGCCGTCTCCGTGGCGAAGTTGATGACCTGAACCGTTGGCTGGGCAGTCATAACAAACTTGTCGGCGATGGCCTGCTGGGCATTGCTCTGTGGTGATGCCCAGTCATCGTAGTCACCCTTACAGGCACTGAGGCCTGCAAGGAGTGCTACTCCGAATAATATCTTCTTTGTCATAATGATAATCCTGTTTAATTATGAATTATGAATGTACGTTTTAGGAATTACTTCTTGATGATACTGAAGTCACCGGTGATGTCGTTGAATGCGATGATCCATGTGCCCGGTGCAACACCAATGTTGCAGCCGCCGCCAGTGCCAGTACCTACAGTGTTTATCTCACCGTCGTAGCTGCCATATCCCCAGTTGGTATCCCATGAGCCGGCAATCTTGAACTTGATGCTCGTCACATCGCTGGAGAAGTCGGCAATGTAGTACCATACATGGTTCTGGCCTTCCTTATTGGCTGGTATCATCTCGGTGTCGCTCCAGTCGTTGAAGCTGCCGGTGATGCAGATCTTGTCATAGACAGTAGGCGACTGGTTCTCATACTTGGAGATCTTACACTCGTTGCTTGCCGTGTTGACGGTGACGAGGTATATGCCTTCAGGCTCACACCAGATGTTACCGGCATCGTTGTCGCCGTTACGGAAGACTGCCGTGTTGGCTGAGCCGCCGCCCATGAAGCCGTAGTCCCAGCTCATCTGAGTGTTGGAGGCATCGGTAGGATAGTGGGTGGAGAGCAGTTTCCAGCCGTCGGTGGTGAAGTAGTTGAGGTACTGTATCTCGCCTGCACCGGTGGTCTTGTCGTATGTGTTGCCCGGTATGATGAACATCGGACCGCTGCCTATGCCAAGGTTCTCAAAGAGGTTAGACCATGAGCCGTCCATGATGTTGTTGCCTACGAGGTACCACATGATTGGTGCGGCATCGCTCAGCTCGATGTAGTAAGGTACTACTGAGAGTTGGATGGCGTTGGATGCTATGGCATAGCGTTTCAGAGTGCCGTCGGCAATGTAGGAGTTCACGCGTACAAACACCGTCTGAAGGTCTGGAACCATTGTCTCGTCAGTCCATTGCAGAAGCTTCACGAGGCATTTGTCGATACTCTCTGCCGGCACTGCCGATGCACAGGTGGTGAACTTCTCGTCCATCACGATGTAGTCGGCATTGCTGTTGTCATCGGCATTGTCATCGTAAGCAGTGGTGTAGTTTCCGTTCTTTGAGAGTTGTATCTCGTATGTAGCATTGACGGGAGCATTCTCCGCAGTATATTGTGGCTGGCTCCATGTGAGGGTCAGTGCGTCAGTGAGCTTCATGTTCACATCCTCGTTGGCATAGCCCGGGGTGTTCAGATGAAACTCGGTAGGCTGCAAGATGGTGGGGTTGCAGTCGTTATCGTCCGAGCAGGAGCTCATGATGGTGGCGGTGCCTAAAAGCAGGGCGCCAAGCAATATCTTGTTCTTCATATTTTGTTTCCTCCTTAGTTATAGCCGTTAATCTGGGTGAGGTTGCTGTTAGCCTTTATCTCGGCCTCAGGTATTGGGAACACATTGCGGAAAGACTCGAAGTTTGTTCCGTTCTTTGTTCCGTTCTTATACGACCACTGGTACGTAGCCTGTGGTCCTCCGTACTGTCCGTTGCGTATGAGGTCTGTGCGGCGCTGTCCCTCACAGTAGAACTCGCGTGCCCTCTCGTCAAGCACCTCGTTGAGCGTGATGGCCGATGTGGTACCATAGAGGGAGGTGTTGGCGCGGCTGCGCAGCATGTTCATGTAGGTGCGGTCCTGCTCATTGGCACTGCCGTTGATGTGCAGGTCGGCCTCAACGTATGTGAGATATGCCTCAGCCTTGCGGAAGAGGAAGAAGTCGGTATCTACGTAATAGTCGTTATGTGGCTGTGCCAAGGCTTTCTGTCCTGACATTGCCATAGCATAGTCGTTTGCGCTGTATGCGTAGTTGTTGTTCCACTTGGATGTTGACAGACCGTCGGCGAAACTGGTGTTGTTGCCCAGGTCGGCAGTATGCTCCACACCCCACAGCAGTGCGCGGTCGTCCTGCACGGTATTGCGGATGGCCATTGTGGAAAGTCCCTCCAGACGAGTAGGGTCGCTGATGAACTTCTGTACGAACTCCGGGCGTACTCTCATGCCGGCCCATGTGTTGCCGGTGGTGCCTGCGCTGTTGCCTGTCACGGTCTCCATAGAGGCGTTCCAGTGTGCAGCGATGAAGAAGAGCGAACCGCCCCATCCCTGTGTTGCCTCACCATCCTGCAGCAGTGGGAGGATGGCCTCGCGGCTGGCACCGTTGGAGCCGTTGTTGCCCATGAAGAGCATGTCGTAGGAATGTACGCTGTTGCCGCTGTTATCCACGTATGCCCCGTTGGCTACGTTGAAGAGCTCATAGCTTGAGTTGATGACTTTCTCTGCATACTCCTTGGCTTTCTGCCACTGTGGCGTGCCGGTATAAACCTCTGCATTGAGGTAGAGGCGGCTCAGCAGCAGCCATGCAGCGGCCTTGTCGGCGCGTCCGTAGTTGGCTTCGGTGTCAAGCTCTGGCTGTGCCGGCAGCATGTCGGGCTCTATGGCGAGCAGCTCGCTCTCTATCCAGGAGTACATATAGGTGCGTCCCATGTTGAGCAGCTGAGCACGGGTGTAGCTTGCTGACTCGTCAAAGCCTGCGAAGTAGGTGTGTGCCTGCTTTGGTGCCTCAGACGAGATGGCATCTGTGAATGGAGGGTCGCCGAAGAAGTCGGTCATCAGGAAATAATAGTACGCGCGAAGGAAGCGCACCTCTGCGTTCATCGCAGCGTCGCTGCATCCGAGGCTGAGGAAGTGGTTGCAGTATGTGATGTTTGACATCAGGCGGTAATAGGGGAACTGCAGGAAGCTGTTGCCAGCGCTGATGCTGCCGAAATTGAGGTCTGACAGACCTTCATCGCTCCACCAGCAGATGCTTTCATCAGTAGTCAGCTCGTTGAGGTTGTAGATGTTTCTTATGAGTGTTGACTTACCGGCATCCTGTATGGTAAAGTCGGCTGCACCGTCGTTACCCTCCATGATGAGGCCGGCATAGCACTTGTTGTACATGCCCTGAATGTCAACTTCGCCCGCGACGGTGGGGTCGATGTTGCCTTTTGAAAGGTCGTCGGTGCATGATGCCAGTCCGGTGCAGAGAAGCAAAGCGGCAGCAGCAGGGACGATATTCTTTAATATGTTTGTATTCATAATAAGTGCGTTTTATTAATTATGCATTATTGCTTATGAATTATGTAATGTTAGAACTGCAGGCTCAATCCTACGAGGTATGTGCGTGAGCGCGGATAGACGCTGCCTTCGTAGCCCGATGTCTGTTCTGGGTCAAGGCCGTCATACTTCGTAATGGTGAACACGTTGGTGCATGAGCCGTAGATGCGTCCTGAAATTCCCTTGTAGTTAGCAGTCTTGAAGAGATTCTCGAAGTTGTAGCCCAGTGTGATATTGTCGCACTTGAGGAAGCTTGCATTCTGTACGAAATAGTCGGACAGGGCATAGTCGTAGGAAGTCCATCCCAACTGTGCCACTAAAGGCATGATGTTTGAGAGGAAGCCCTTTGAGTTGTATGCCTCGGCAGAGTTGACCTTTCCAGCCACGATGCCATTATAGACATAGTTACCCAGGCTGTAACGCAGGTTGGTGCCGAGGTCCCAGTTCTTGTAAGCTATCTTCAGGGCGAAGCCTCCCTGCCATGGAGCGGTGATGTTCTTGTAGAAATAGCGGTCGCCGTCATCTATGACACCGTCGCCGTTGCGGTCAACGTAGCAGCCCTGTATAGGCAGGCCATTCTCATCATACACCTGCTGATAAACATAGAAGCTGCTGGCTGGCAGGCCTACCTTGTGGTAAGTCAGTCTGGAGTCAGTGCCTGCGGTGAGGCCGGCCTCTATCATGTCGTAGCCGCCGTAGAGCTCGGTTATCTCATTCTTGTTGTAGCCAATGTTGAATGTGGCGTCAACGAGCCAGTCCTTGGTCTGCACGGGCTTGCCGCCAATGGCTACCTCGATACCCTTGTTCTCCAATTCGCCGGCATTGGTCATCACGGCATTGTCGAAGTTGGTTCCCGTTGGCACCTTGGATGTGTTGAGCAGGTCGGTAGTCTTGCGGTAATAGGCGTCCACGCTCAGGGTGAGACGGTTCTTAAACATTGCGTAGTCAATGCCCACGTTGTATGTTGAGGTCGTCTCCCATGTCAGTTCGTTGTTGTAAACGAGCGGGCGATAGAGCACACCGGTGTTGCCGTTGCCGCCTACCGGATAGGTATAGTGGTTGTTGGTTGTAACCTTGTAGGTAGGAGTATAGTATTCCATTCCGGTGTTCTGCTGGCCGGTCTTACCCCATCCGAGGCGCAGCTTGAAGTCGCTGATGCTGGTGACATCTTTCAGGAAGGACTCCTCATTGATTTTCCATGCGAAGGCTGCTGATGGGAAGAAGCCCCATCTGTGTCCGTCGGCAAAGCGGCTGGAGCCGTCGCCACGGGCTGTGAAGGTGAAGAGGTAGCGGTCGGCATAGCTGTAGTTCATACGTCCGTAGAAGCTGACGATGTAAGTCTGGCCTTCCCATTCTGCTGGAGTGGAAGCCTGGCGGTAAGTGCCTGCCAGAGCATTGCCGTCGTCATCGGTCATTGACGTCGTGGCGGGGTAGTAGCCCCAGAACTTGGAGTCGCCCCAGTACTTCATGTGCTGGTGCTCATAACCACCCATGATGTCGAAATGGTGCTTCTCGGTGAAGTCCTTGTAGTACTGCAGGTAGGCTTGCAGTGTGGTGTTGTACTTCTTCTCCTGGTTCCACCCGTAGTTGCCGTAGAAATATGCGGCGGTGCTGTGAGGAGCCTGGCTGGTGTTCTCACAACCGTATGTGTACTCCCCTGCAAGGTTCAGATGCAGGCGCAGGTCCTCAAAGCCGTGTATCTTATAGTCGAACTCTGCATTGCCCAACAGGGTGTTGTTGTAGCGTGAGAAGTTATACTGGTTGATCTGCTCCATCGGGTTAGAGGGAGCGTCGGAATTCTTTACGAATGAATAGTTGGGATCTTTATAGACAGATGTAGGATCTACCCACTCCCAGTATCCATTGTATGGAGCCATGCGCTCATCATCACTATTTATACTCCTTGTCGGGTCAAAGGCGGTAGCGCTGCCTATGGCGCTGGTGTTGCCAGGGTTGTTGTTTGAATAGGCATACTTACCGTTGATGTTGATGTTAAGATGGTCGTCAAGCAAAGATGGATTGAGGGTGAAGCCTACGGTGAAGCGGTTGTAGTTAGAGCCGCGCAGCGTACCCTGCTGGTCGGTGTAGCCTATTGACGCACGGTATGGCATAGACCACTTGGTGTTGCCCACGCCGCCTGCTACGGTTACGTTATGGTCGGTGCTCACACCGTTGCGGTAGATTTCGTCCTGCCAGTCAGTGTCATTGTTGCCGAGCACGCTCTGCACGTTGTCCCATTCCTTCTCATTGTAGTATTTGCCTGTTGGGCCATAGTTGGTCAGGATATAGTTCCTGAAGTCTGAGGCATTCATCAGGTCAAGCTTCTTGCTCACGGTGCTTACGCTGACATTTCCGTTATACGTCACCTGCGGGGCCTGGTTTCTGCGTCCGCGCTTGGTGGTGATGATGATGACACCGTTAGAACCGCGTGAACCGTAGATGGCTGTTGCCGATGCGTCCTTCAGCACGGTGAATGACTCAATGTCGTTAGGATTGACCAATGAAAGAGGATTGGCTACACCCTTCGTGCCGTTGGCATCCATGGGCAGGCCGTCGATAACGATAAGCGGATCGTTGGATGCATTCAGCGATGCACCGCCACGGATACGAATCTGTGCTCCCTCGCCAGGGGCACCGCTGGAGGTATTCACATTCACACCGGCTATCTTGCCCTGAATCATCTCCTGGGCGTTGGTGATGAGACCGTGGTTCTTCTCGTCTGGCTTGATGGCGGTGACGGAACCTGTCAGGTCTGTCTTCTTTGCAACACCATAACCGATGACAACAACGTTCTCCAGCACGGCGGCATCGTCCTGCATGATGATTTCCATGTTGGCCGATGCGGCTACCGTCTGTGTCTGATAGCCCACATAACTCACTTGCAGGGAAGCACCCTGCTTACACTTTAAGGTAAACTTGCCCTCGAAGTCGGTCACCGTGCCGCCCTGTTCGCCTACTATGCGTACAGTGGCACCAATGACATCCTCGCCGGCAGAATCCTTAACATGACCATTGACCGTAATCTGAGCCATGGCCGCTACGGATAGGAACATTACGAACAAAAGAGACAATGCTCTCTGCACGATTCCAGAATTTTCCTGCTTCATGCTTGATTGGTTTTAAGTTAGCAAATAATTATATTAAGTTTAGAATTTGGTTGTTTATTGACAGACTTTTGCCTGTTGGGTGCAAAATTAAAGATTTTTATAAAAATATGGAATAATTTAGCGGATTTTTCTTTGTAATAATCAATGCAAACGTTTGCAGCGGGGTGATTGCAAATATTTTCTCTCCTTACGCACGTACATTAAAATATTATTGTTAACTTTGCAGCCAGAAACCTGTGCAATCCCAACTCTTCAACTAGTAACTGGTAACCACTAACTCCTATGTCAGACAACAAGACGCTAACAATGAAGGATATGGCCCAGGCANNCTTAAACTCTGAACTCTGAACCCTGAAACTTGAACCCTCATTCCTATGTCAGACAACAAGACGCTAACAATGAAGGATATGGCCCAGGCACTCGGTGTGTCGGTGGCTACGGTGTCGCGTGCGCTAAGCAATTCACCATCAATCTCTGCTGAGATGCGCGAGAAGATTCAGCAATACGCTCAGGAAAACAACTTCACGCCCAACGTACTGGCATCGCGCCTGAGACAGACGAATGTGAAGCACTCGAAGGTGATAGGGGTGATAGTGCCTGAATTCGTGCATTACTATTTCTCCACCATCCTCTCAGGCATCGAGGAAGAGGCCAGCAGCCACGGCTACACGCTCCTCGTGGCACAGAGCAATGAGAGCTATGAGCGGGAGGTGGAGATATGCCAGAACTTCCTTGAGAACCGTGTGTGCGGCGTCATCGTCTCGCAGGCAAAGAACACCGTGAAGTACGACCATTTCCGCAACCTCATAGAGGCGGGATGTCCCTTGGTGTTCTACGACCGTATCTGTACGGGCATCAACGCTTCGCGTGTGGTGGTGGATGACTACGATGGGGCCTTCAACGCCGTCAGCCATCTCATAGAGACAGGGTGCCGACGCATTGCCTTCCTCGGAAGCCGCCCTAACATGGAGATAACGAAGAACCGCTATAACGGTTATGCCGATGCGCTGCTGCAGGCAAAGATACCCATCGACAACAGTCTCGTCATCAACTGCGATAATGGCGACATGGCAACGGAGCTCGTGCCGCGCCTGTATCACGTTGGAGAGTCTGCGATATTATCGCAGACACAGCAACAGCAGCCCCCCTCTCCCGATGCCTTCTTCTGCATCAACGACGAGACGGCTGTCAGCGTTGTCCATGCCCTGAAGCGCCTGGGGCTGTCAATACCCAAGGATGTCAGCGTCTGTGGCTTTGCCAACGACAATCTCTCGCGGTCCTGCGACCCGCTGCTGACCACCGTGGAGCAGCGAGGCAGGGAGGTAGGACGCCTGGCTACGGAGATACTTATCTCCAGCCTGGACAACCCGCAGGTCAGCCAGCATCCCATCAAGCGCATCGTCAGAACCAAGCTTATCATTCGCGGAACAACAAAAGACAACATACAATGAAGACAAAACCTAATCAATCCTTCTGGGGCCTGTGGAACCTCAGTTTCGGCTTCTTCGGGGTGCAGATAGCCTACGCCCTACAGTCTGCTAACATCAGTCGTATCTTCGCCACCCTCGGAGCTGATCCCCATCAGCTCAGCTTCTTCTGGATACTGCCCCCGCTCATGGGTATGGTGGTACAGCCGCTCATCGGCTACTTCAGCGACAAGACATGGTGCCGCTTCGGGCGTCGCATCCCATATCTGTTCATAGGAGCCCTCATAGCCGTGGCCGTCATGATAATGCTTCCCAATGCCGGCTCGCTCGGGCTGACCACGCAGGTGGTGCTATGGGGACTGACGGGCACGATGCTCTTCGGACTCTTCTCCCTGATGCTCCTCGATACCAGCATCAACATCGCCATGCAGCCATTCAAGATGATGGTTGGCGACATGGTCAATGAAGAACAGAAGGGCAAGGCCTACTCCATACAGTCGTTCCTCTGCAATGCCGGTTCGCTGATGGGATACCTCTTCCCATACATCTTCACGTATATCGGCATAAAGAACGTGGCTCCTGAGGGAGTCATTCCCGACTCTGTCATCTACTCCTTCTATGTCGGTGCGGCAATACTTATCCTCTGCGTCATCTATACCACCATGAAGGTAAAGGAATGGCCACCGCAGGAATTTGCAGAATATAACGACAATACAGCCTCCAGTGAAGCTTCATCGGAGTCCGGCCAGCCTGTCGGAGAGTCTGCGATATCATCGCAGACACACCAGTCCACCAGCGTCGCCACCACCTTCCTTACTATCGGTCTTGTGCAGTTCTTCTGCTGGGCTGCCTTCATGTATATGTGGACCTACACCCCCGGTGCCATTGCCGACAACTGCTGGGGCACTACCGATGCAGCCTCGGCAGGCTATCAGGAGGCTGCCAACTGGGTGGGCGTAGTCTTCGCCGTGCAGGCCATAGGCTCCGTCATCTGGGCCACCATCATCCCCCGTTTCGGCACCAACTACCGCCTGGCATACATCGTCAGCCTCCTTATAGGTGCTGCGGGATTCTGCTGGACACTCTTCATTCACAACCAATACCTGCTCTTCGTGCCATTCCTGTTGATAGGCTGCGCATGGGCTGCAATGCTTGCACTGCCCTTCACGCTCTTCACCAATGCCATGCAGGGCAACCCGCGCATGGGCACGTACCTCGGACTGTTCAACTGTACCATCTGCCTGCCTCAGATCGTGGCAGCGCTCCTGGGCGGACAGCTGCTCACACATGTGGCTTCCGGCTCACAGCCCATGATGCTCTTCATTGCAGGCATACTGCTCTGCCTCGCATCAGTAAGCGTGTTCACCATTAAGGTTAAGTGATTATGCAGGCACAGAGTAAAGCTTTTCTATATTTCATCTGCTTAGTGTCGGCCATGGGCGGTCTGCTCTTTGGCTACGACTGGGTGGTGATAGGTGGTGCGAAACCTTTCTATGAACTTTATTTCGGTATTAGTGAATCACCTCTGATGCAGGGTGTGGCAATGACCACGGCTCTGATAGGATGTCTGATAGGAGCTATGGTGGCCGGTGCCGCTGCCGACCGTTACGGACGCAAGCCGCTGCTGATGACCTCGGCGGTGCTCTTCACTGTCTCGGCCATCGCCACGGGTCTGTTCAATGACTTCACTATGTTCAACATCGCACGCTTCATCGGTGGCATCGGCATCGGTGTGGCATCGGCATTGGCTCCGATGTATATAGCCGAGGTGAGCCCTCCTGCCATTCGTGGACGCATGGTGAGTCTCAACCAGATGACCATAGTGCTGGGCATACTGGCGGCACAGGTGGTGAATATGCTCTTGGCACGCGACACCTCCAATGCCGTCAGCCAGGCATGGAACGTAGAGTGGGGATGGAGATGGATGTTCTGGGCAGAGACGCTGCCTGCAGCACTGTTCCTGCTTCTCAGTTTCTTCATACCAGAGAGTCCGGTGTACCTGAAACTGAAGGAGGCCCTTCCCCTTGCTGAGAACAAGAGTGGCGGTCATGAGGCAGGCCTGCGCGAACTCTTCCAGAGCAAATACGGCAGGGTATTGCTCCTTGGACTCGTGATAGCAGTATTCCAGCAATGGTGTGGCACGAATGTCATCTTCAACTATGCTCAGGAGATATTCGTCGGCGCTGGCTTCGATGTTGACGGTATGTTCATCAACATCGTCATCACCGGCATTGCCAATGTCATCTTCACCATCATAGCGCTCTATACCATAGAGAAGTGGGGCCGCCGCACGCTGATACTCATCGGTGCCGGAGGACTCGGTCTGATATACCTCACGCTCGGCACCTGTTACTTCATGCACCTGACGGGTGTTATGATGGTGGTGCTCGTCGTGGCGGCCATCTCCGTATATGCCATGACCCTCGGACCTGTCACCTGGACGCTGCTGGCGGAGATATTCCCCAACCGCATCCGTGGCATAGCAATGGCTACGTGCACCTTCGCACTGTGGGTGGGATGCTGCACGCTAACCTTCTCCTTCCCGTCGATGAATGCCAGCCTGGGCAGCAGCGGCACCTTCTGGATTTATAGCGCGATATGCCTCTGCGCATTCATCTTCCTATACCGCCGTTGCCCCGAGACAAAGGGCAAGAGCCTGGAGCAGCTGGAGGAAGAGTTGGTAGGATAATCATCAATGTTCAATGNNAATAAAATGTCAGTAAAAGCCTGGAGAGAGTTAGTCACGATACCCACTTATGAGGTGGGTCGTCCCGAGAAGAGCCCGATGTTCCTTGAGAAGCGAGTGTATCAGGGTTCGAGTGGTGTAGTGTATCCTTATCCCGTCATCGAGACGATGAGCGATGAGAAGGTAGACAAGGAGTATCTGGCCATTTGGATAGAGAACGAATATGTAAAGATAATGATCCTGCCCGAACTGGGCGGCAGGGTACAGATGGCCTACGACAAGCTGAAGCAGCGCCACTTCGTATATTACAACCACGTCATCAAGCCCGCCCTGGTGGGTCTGGCAGGTCCGTGGATATCGGGCGGCATAGAGTTCAACTGGCCGCAGCACCACCGCCCCTCAACCTATATGCCTGTCGACACGTGCATAGAGGAGAACGAGGACGGCAGCGTCACAGTGTGGGTGAGCGAGATGGAGAAGATGTTCCATCAGAAGGGAATGGCGGGCTTCACCCTGCGTCCCGGCTGTGCATACCTTGAGATAAAGGGCGTGCTGTATAACCGCACCGACATGCCGCAGACATTCCTGTGGTGGGCCAACCCTGCCGTGGAGGTCAACGACTACTATCAGAGCGTCTTCCCGCCAGATATCAATGCCGTCTTTGATCATGGCAAGCGTGCCGTCAGCAGCTTCCCCATCGCTACGGGCACATACTATAAGATGGACTACTCTGCCGGTGTCGACATCTCCAACTACAAGAATATCAAGGTGCCGACGAGCTATATGGGCGTGAACTCCCGCTATGACTTCGAGGGCGGTTATGAGAACGACACCAAGGCGGGTATGCTGCATGTGGCCTCCCACCACTTCTCACCAGGCAAGAAACAGTGGACATGGGGCAACGGTGACTTCGGACGCGCCTGGGACCGCAACCTTACCGATGACATTGACCATTCACCTCTCACCCCTCACCCCTCACCTCTCAATGTTCGATCTGGCTTCCGTCCTTACATAGAGCTGATGGCGGGTGTATATACCGAGAACCAGCCCGACTTCACGTGGCTCATGCCATACGAGGAGAAACACTTCGTGCAGTACTTCATGCCATACCGCGAGCTGGGCGTAGTGAAGCAGGCATCGAAAGACCTCATCCTGAATATCAGCCCTGTCCCCGCCACCTCTGTCGGAGCGCCTGCATCCAGCCCTGTCGGAGAGTCTGCGATACCATCGCAGACACCCTCCTCCTCCCCCGTTGTCTTCCAGCTTTTCGCCACTTCCAGGCAGCAGGTGCGCATAGAGCTGCGCAGCGACGACGGCTCTATATATTATAATAAGGTGTTGACGGTGTCACCCGAGGAGGTGTTGACTGAGACCGTTGATGTGGCAGGCACACCGTTCGATGCCCTGACACTCGACATCCTGAAGACCTTTCCCTACGGCGAGCGCAGCGTCCTTAGCTGGCATGCCGAGAGCGACGACATACGCCCCATCCCCGACAGTGCTGAGGCAGCCCTGCTTCCTGAACAGGTGAAGACCAATGAGCAGCTCTTCCTTACCGGCCTGCACCTGGAGCAGTACCGCCATGCTACGTGGCTGGCAACGGACTATTACGAGGAGGCGCTCCGTCGGGACCCCAACGACATACGCTGCCTCAACCAGATGGGACTGTGGTATATACGTCGCGGACGCTTTGCCAAGGCAGAGCAGTACCTGCGCAAGGCAGTGAAGCTGTCGCAGAAGCGCAACCCCAACCCCTACGACGGAGAGCCGATATACAACCTCGCGCTTGCGCTGAAATATCAAGGGCTTGCCTCTCACCCCTCACCCCTCAATTCTCACCCCTCAATTCTCAATTCTCACCTAAGCGAAGCGTATGAACTCTTCTGGAAGTCCACATGGAACAAGGCCTGGGCTGATGCCGGATATTTCGAGGCAGCGAAGATTTCCGTTGCCGAAGGCCGCTATGAGGATGCCCTCGATGAGGCCGACCGTTGCCTGCTCAACAACTGGCACAACCACAAGTGCCGTGCCCTGAAGGCTGCCATCTTGCGTAAGCTCGACAGGAAGGAGGAGGCCCTGCGTCTCATTGAGGAGTCGTTGCAGGCCGACCTCTTCAACTATGGCTGCCGCTATGAGAAGTATCTTTTGACTGGCAGTGCCGATGTGCTTGAGGAGATGAAGCAGATGCTGCGCCGCTGCGACCAGAACTATGACGAGGTAGCTCTCGACTATGCCGCTGCCGGCCTCAAAGAGGAGGCGGAGGCGATATGGCAGCTTGCCATCGGGGAGGGTGCTACGTCGCCGATGACGTGGTACTACATGGGAAGGTATGAGGAGGCCGCCAAGGCCGACCTGACCTATTGCTTCCCCAATCGTCCCGAGGCTGTCGTTGCACTTGAGGCCGCCAAGGTCAAGAACCCTTCTGATGGCCATGCGCCGTATCTGCTGGGCTGCCTGTTCTATGCTGCTCGTCAGTATGACGTTGCCATAGAAAACTGGGAGCTGTCTTCACGGCTCAACCCCGCCTTCCCCACTGTTTGGCGCAACCTCGCCCTGGCACGCTTCAACAAGCAGGGGCGTGAGGAGGAAGCCGTGCAATACATGGAGAAGGCCTTCAGCCTTGACCAGGATGATGAGCGCACGTTGATGGAACTGGACCAGCTGTATAAGCGTATGAACCGCAGTCATGAGGAGCGCCTGGCATTCCTGCGCCGTTACCCCGACCTCATAAAGAGGCGCGATGACCTCGTGCTGGAGGAGATAACGCTGCTCAATCAGACGGGCCGCTACAGTGAGGCAATGGAGAAACTCGACAATCATGTGTTCCATCCCTGGGAGGGAGGCGAAGGCAAGGTGCCTGCACAGTATCAGATATGCCGCGTGGAGTTAGCAAAGCAGGCCCTCAGGCGAAAGGACTACGAAAAGGCCATAGAACTGCTGGAGCAGTGTCTCACGTATCCCCCACACCTTGGTGAGGGCAAGCTCTATGGTGCACAGGAGAATGACTTCTACTATTTCCTTGGCATTGCCTATGACGGGCAGGCCGCAGCAGCGCAGGCTGATTCTTCACTCGCCAGGGACGTGGGCGTCTCGCCCGCGAATCTTCTCGCAAAGGCCGTGGAGTGTTGGGAAGAAGCCACTAAGGGTCCGCAGGAGCCTGCCGCAGCGATGTACTATAACGATGCCAAGCCCGACAAGATCTTCTATCAGGGCATGGCGCTCTATAAGCTTGGCCGCAATGACGAGGCACGCGGACGCTTCCATAAGCTCATCAACTACGGCAAGCAGCATATCTTCGAGCATCAGACGATGGACTACTTCGCCGTCTCATTGCCCGACCTGCTTATCTGGGAGGACTCCCTCGACAAGAAGAACCGCATCCACTGCCTGTACATGCTTGCCCTTGGCTATTATGGCATGGGCGACAAGGACAAGGCAGAGCGATACCTCGCTGAGGTGGAAGCCCTTGACAACAACCACCAAGGCATTCAGCAGCTGAGGTCTTAATAATTCAAGTTTCGCTTGTGCTCAACTTAAGGAGTTAAAGGGAGTTAGGAGGAGTTAGAAGGAGGTAGAAGACATTACTATTACCCTAAGATAGGCCAAAACATTCGTCCTCTATCTCCATCTATCTCCTTCCTACTCCTTCTATCTACTGAGCAAGTTCAACTTGCGAAAGCTGAGTTAATAAATACAGCCGCTCCCCGAAAGGAGCGGCTGTATTGTTATAGGTCATATCAGGAAATTCTATTTCATCACCTTCTTGCCGTTGATGATATATACACCGTGTGGTGTGGGGGTGGTGATAAGCTGGCCTGTCAGGGTGTAGCAGCTGCCGTTAGCGCCGTCTCCTTCCCTTGTCAGGGTAGAGTGGGGGGTGTTCTTAATCCCAGTCTCCTCCTGTGCCTTGAGCAGCTTAACGAGTTGTGCCACGATGCCCTTCACGTCGCTTGTCTTGTAGCCTCCCAGCATGAGGTCGCAGGCCAGGGTGTTGAGGTCGTAGTGGTTGTGGTCCTTGAAGCAGCCGATGATAGCCTGTGCGGCAGCATCGGCAGAGGCATAGCCGTTAGCGGCATAGTCCTTCACGTAGGCATTGAAGATAAGGTCGGCATTCCTGCCTATCTCCACGAAGCCTATGAAGTTCTCGTCGCTCTTGAGGCGCTGTCCTGCCACCTTGCGTACTATGCCGTCATAGCTGTCGCGGCGATAGCTGTCAAAGGTGTTGGTGGTCTTGTTGTAGCCGCTGCTGTAGTTGCTCACGGCTCCGTGAGGAGTGTAGCTGTTGAGCATCACCTTTGCACCGAGGGCCTCGGCTGCATTGAGGTAGTAGTTCACGTCGCTCTCAAAGTAGCTGCCCATACCGTTGGTGCCCATGTTGCCGAGCATCACCACGTCGTCGGGATAGATGTCGAGCAGCACGCCGGCCAGCATGCCCTGAGTATAGTATGTAGAGAGGTTACGTCCGCCGCGACCGTTGTTCTGGAAGTCGCATAGCTCTGCCAACTCAGGATATTCCGTGCCGATGATGCTCTTCAGGCGGTGTGCCCACGAGCCGCTGTTGGCCGAGGTAGAGTCGCCGATATGGTGCACCACGCGCTTTGCGCGCTTCTGCCTCTTCTCCATCTTCGTCACGCTGACCTGTGCTATGCGTGCCACGTTGGTGGCATCGGCAGCAAGGTGCAGGTCTATGAAGTCGCGTGTGGCAGGGATGGTGTATGTCTCGGTGGTCATGGTGCTCTGCGTGCCCAGCGTGTAGCCTGCCAGGTCGTTGTTGATGCGTGCCGTGGAGAGCACACCCTGATATGTCACCTCTACCTTGTAGAAGTCACCCTTCTTAACCTTGAACTTGAACTGCATGTCTCCTTCCAGATAGTCGCTCTTGGCATCGGTGGCCGATGCTGTTCCGCCAGCCGTCGGTGTGCCAGAGGCGATGCCATAGCCGTTACTGTCGCCGTATGTGGTGGTGGGGGTGACGGCGGTATATCCTGCTGCCAGCGATGCCTCGTCGTCAGCACCGAAGTCGAAGTTCATGCCATGAATGTTCACCTTCACGCTCTTCGTCATCTCCTTGCCGTTACTGTCGTTGCCCTTGGCTACGATGGTGACCTCTGTAGGCGTTGCTGCTGCCGTTACGGAGAGTGTGCCAGTGGCGGCGTTGAAGGTTATCGCAGCCTGCTGTGAGGCAGCGGGAAGGCTGTTGCCGTCCTTGTCATAGGCTGCCAGCGTCACGGTGCGCCCCATGTCCGTACCCTCGCCGTTGATGACGATGGCGCTGAAGGCGGCCGTAGCTGCCTGACCCTCGTCCATCGGGATGGAGATGCTGGTGGTGCTCTCGCTGAAGCGTATGCTCTCAGCCATCGATACGAGGCTCAGCACCACGCCCGTCGTATTGCCGCCGATGTTTGCCTGAATGGTGGCATTGCCGGCCTCGGCACCTTCTGCCAGCGTGATGGTGACGCTGTGGCTGTCGCCCTCATCGGGCGTGATGATGACATACTGCTGCATGTCTTCCTCCATCACCGTCCATGTGGCGGGCTGCGTGATGGGATAGCCGTTAGCATCGTTGATGGCTGCCGTAATGCGTGCCTGTTCCTTGTCGGGCACAGAGAGCGCGCTCTTGCTGGCAGTGAGGGTGAATGAGGCCGCGTCGGCAGTGGGTGTGAAGGCCTCGTATGTGGCCATATCCACCGAACCCGTGTTGCTGTTGCCCATGCCGATGCTGAAGTATGTCGGGTTGGAGGTCTCTGCCCAAGCCATGACGGCAGTCTGTCCGAGCAGGGTGCCGTTGGTGTCGTAGACCAGTGCATAGCAGGTCTCGCTGCTCTTGTCAGCCGAGAGCACTATGTCATACCACTTTCCTGTGGTGAATGTCGCAGCGGCCCCGTCCTTGGTCAGGGCGGTGCCGTTCAGCGTGATGTTCTTGCCGGTGAAGGCGAGCGATACGGGACAGGTGTATCTGCTTGACGACCAGAAGGGATAGCCCCCTGTCAGCGTCACTACGGCGCCGGTGTTGTTGAAGCGCAGGCGGTTGCGGAAGATGAGCTGTCCTGACGGCGAGGCGATGCCCTGCGTTATCACGTGCGACTTCTTCAGCTGGTTGGAGTTGGAGCGCACGAACATTGTGCCGTCATTGTCGGTCATGAGCACGCCGGTGTTGGTGTCGCTGCCGGCAGTACACCAGCCACCAATGATGAGGTCGTCGCTGTTGCCGTAGGTCTGGCGCACAATGTTGTAGCCTGCCAGCTTCTTGTCGTATGCGCTGAGGTCCTTGGGATAGCCCGCCAGTGGCAGCACCTGCGTGGAGGGGATGGTGAGGTTGCCCAGGGCCACGACATACTTCTCCGCCTTCAGCGTCTGTCCGTTATAGGTGATGGTGGCGGTCATGCGGCCATAGAAGTTCATGGGCACGTCGCGGAGGTTGAATACCGTCTTGGTGCTTGCGGCACCGTTCACGGCAAAGGCGCCGTAGGAGTCGCAGTACTGTCCGGGCTGGTCATTGACGGTCTGGAAACCCTCAATGTCCCATGTAACCTTGAAGTCATTCACATTCGTGCTGATATACTCCTCGGTGATGTTCGCGCCCTTATCGTCCGTGAGCACAAGGGAGTATTCATTGGCATAGGCCTCGTCGGTTGACGGACCGAAAGTCATCTTCTCGCTGCCAGCGATAGTGACACTGGCAACAGACTGTGCCTTGCCGACTGTAGTAGCCATCGCCATCACAGCGACAAGCAGTAGATAATAGATTCTTCTCATAACTATAGTAAGTATTTGTTAGTTAGCTCCGCTGACCCTCTTAATGCTTCCTGTTCCGCATTCAACCCCCTTCGGTTCCCCCGTTTCGCGGGGGACAGAAACCCCGCAGGGGCAACATCGGCGTGCGGCTCATGGTCGCATTCGCGAGCGTTCCCGTTCCCGTTATCGTTCCCGTTCCCGTTATTCCCTCGAATATCCTGTCACGTCTTCCAGCACGATGTCGGGACGCTCGTCGGGCTGCATCAGCTCAAACTCCACGTTGCGCAGCTTCAGCCCATCGACGTGTCGGGCAAACAGTCCGTAGGCCGGTGTGAAGCCCGCAAACTTCGGCTCAGGGTAGTTGGTGCCCTGCTCGCGGTATGGCGCAGTGGGTTTCTTGCCGCCACCGCGATACTGAATGCGTATGTCGCTGAGCGAGACATTGCGTATGGGTTCTCCCTCCATGCCGGTGACGATGATGCCGCAGAGCGAGTCGCAGTCCTGCATCACCACATTATTTATATGTATGTCGCGTGCCGACGATGGCTGCGTCACCTCCTTCGGACCTCTGTTACGGCAGCCGGTGGTGATATAGATGGGGTAGTGGTGCACGTGGTTCATCGTGATATTGCTAATGACGACGTTCTCCATCTTGCCCTGGTCCACCTCCTCCAGGGCTATGCCGCTGCTGTAGATGAAGGTGCAGTTGGACAACGCGATGTTCCTGTAGCCGCCGTTGCTCTCCGTGCCCAGCTTGAAACGTCCGCACACCCAGTTCACCTTCTCAGGCACGTAGGTGCCATCGAGGAACGTGCCCTGCTTATAACCCGTGATGACGCAGTTGGTTATAGCGATATGCTCGCACGGTACGGCTTTCTTCAGGGCGTAGGATGCCTTCAGCACCAGTCCGTCGTCGTTCGGGGTGTTGATCTTCGTATTGCTCACGGTGAGGTACTTGCAGCAGTCTATGTCGATGCCGTCGCGGTTGGTATCGATGGTCACATTGTCTATGGTGCCACGGTCGCAGCCCGTCACGATGATGGCGAAGTGTCCGCCGCGGTCTATGGTGATGTCGCGGATGAGGATGTTCTTACACAGCTTCAAGGCAATGGCCTTGTCGCCCGTGCCTATCGAACCGCCCATCACCTGTCCGCTCTTCTCCGTGTCCTTCTTCGTCAGGTTATGGCCGTCAATCATGCCGCGACCCGTAATGCTCACGTTCTCCTCGCCGTCGGCCCAGATGAGGGAGTTATGGAAATAGGTGTGGCCGCCGTCCTGATACTCGGGGAAGTCGAACGGCTCGCTCTTATCATAGGCCTTCATCGATGCCGGTGCGGCGATGATAGTGGCTCCGGCCATGAGGTGCAGCTCGATGTTCGACTTCATCCTGATGCTGCCACAAAGATACTTGCCTGCTGGCAGCACCACCTGACCGCCGCCACCCTTCACGGCAGCCTCTATGGCACTGTTGATGGCCTCATGGTCAAGCGACTTCCCATCGGCCTTCGCACCATAGTCCATCACATTATAAACCGCTGCCCATGCAGGACAGGAAAAGAAAAGGGTGCACAACAGCACCAGTGAAAAAGTCTTTCTCATTTTTCAGTTATTCAATCTTCAATGCTCAATGCCTAAAGCCTAATGCTTAAAGCTTAAAGCTTAATGCTTAAAGCTTAAAGCTTAAACCTCCATTGTTGCCGCAAAATTAATAAATAAAAACAACATACACAAATTTCCACAAGAAAAACTGTCATGTCCTCGCTTTCTTCATGTTCACTGTCACAATCCCGCAAAGCGGGAAATATTATTCTAGTTCGACATTCGGAAGCAGGGTGTTCAATTTGAGGTTCCCCATTTTGGTACG
>LXOW01154325.1_pt1 | contig 19771 bp, 12 predicted proteins | sample 1368591 | NCBI WGS metagenome assembly LXOW01 (sample SAMN04884650, study PRJNA319009) | bovine gut metagenome | isolation source: Cow rumen | host: Bos taurus | place: Italy: Legnaro (PD) | collected 2014-07-09
AAAGGTAGCACAGCGGACTCTGACTCCGTATGTGAGGGTTCGAATCCTTCTCCCGCTGCCACTTTTAAGCCTCAAATCCAATGGATTTGAGGCTTTTTCCTTTACTTTGTGAACTTTTTAAGGCAAAATGGCCCGAACCGCATCTTTCGACACTGATTCTTGTCATTTTTGTCATCGCAACTTTCTTTATTTCGTGCCGAAGTTTGTCGATTTATCTCGATATTTGCCTGTAAAAAACAGCTTTTTGTTCTGATTCTTTCAAAGTCCGCAGCTCAAAAAATTGCGTCCGTAAAGCCTTTTTTGCGCCTGCAAATGGCCGAGGTGTGACAAAAAGTGTGACAAANNCTTCGGCGTCTGCCGGCAAATTATTCGCCGGCTCTGCGTTACAAAAGCTTGAAATACACAAAGTATTCCTGCGCTTTTGTGCCTTGATCCGACGAAAATTTGCTCGGCATCCGCTCTCGCCGGATTTAATCAGCGTTTCCCTAAAGGGAAAAAAGATTTTCTTTCCCTCAAATTTTGCGCCCACGGTGTATTTGGGCAAAGAAAAACCCCTGCGCTTTGTGCGCGGGGGCTTTCTCTCAGGCCAGAAAATAGGCATTCAATTTTTCGCCCGCTGCCTGAACGTCTTCAGTGTCCGTATGGGTGTAGATGGCAGCCGTGATTCGGATATCCTCGTGACCCATGATGATCCTGGCGATATTCAGCGGAACCCCGGCCTTCTGCAAATCCGTACAGAAGGTGTGGCGCAGACAGTAGAGTACCAAATCATCCGCGATCTTGTGTCCGTTCCTGGGTAAACCGTTTTCATCCGGGTAAAGCGGAATCCCCTGCTTGTCAACGTCCTTCGGATCGTAGATATGGCCGTGAGCCGTGGTCTCCGCTCCCATTGCCAGATCCATCTGCCGTGAAAACGATCTCCAGTTATTGCAAAGGGATGTAGTCGTCATCATGGTTTTCCCATCCGTCTGCGGGAACACAAAATCTGTCGGCTTCTTTCCTGCAATAGCAGTCCTGAGATCCTTTGCAATACACTCCGATCGCAATGCCCTGGATCTGCAGCTCGTCCACAATGATATCGGGAAACGCTTCCTTGTCCGGATTGCAGGACTGCAGAATGTATTTTTGATTTTCTTCGTCCAAGGCCAGTTTCTTCAAATTGTTTTTTCCGTCCGAGAGCGCGATGATCAGATCGCCCGGACGCGCGGTCTGCTGTCTGCGCACGATCACATAGTCGCCGGGATGAACGCCCGCGCCGATCATGCTCTCGCCTTTTGCGATCAGAGCAAAGCATTCCCCTTTGCCCACCATGCACTCCGGCATGTGAATGTACTCGATGAAGCGTTCCTCTTCCTCCTGGCCGGGACCGCAGGCGACAAAGCCGAGCACGCGCAGGAGATTCTTCGGACTGTACCGCAGAGTTTCCGGTCGGGTGCTGCGTCGGCCTCCGTCGGAAACAAACTCGCCGCTCTCTTTCAGCTCGTTCAGATAGCGGTGGACCGATCCCGCGGGAATGCCGGTAGCGTCCACGATATTTTTTTCGCTGGGGAAGCAGTCATACTGCACGAAATAATCTGTCACGAACTGCGCGATGATCTCTTTCCTGGAATTCATTTTGGGGCGCATACAAACACCTCATTCTTAACGGAGCTATTTGCTCCATTTGTTCTGCGTGCTAATAGTAACGCTGTATGCAGAAATTGTCAAGAACTATTTGTAGCGAAATGCTCAATTATTTTTGCTTTTGCTTTTTTCTATGAGATGCTGCCAAAAAACAGGTTGCCCAGTCCTCATATCAATCGTCTGCCGCGATCATTTTCAACTGCTGAAAAATCGTCAGCAGTTGATCCTCGCCTTTTTAAACAGCGTCGGATCAATTCAATTTAATCACATCAAAGAGAAATGATTAAATTGAATTGACAATTGAAATACTTGATGATAGAATACAATTGCATCATAAGAGTTGAAAATGATCAAGTTGACTATCTGAATGGAGCATTTGGATGAGAGCATTTAACTACAAAACCGAATATCAAAAACTGCTGACTCCGGAGATCGTTTCCTATCTCACGCAGATTCATGAGCAGAAGGGAAAGCAAAGCAAATTTTCCGATGCTCAGCAGGACGTCCTTGACGAGCTTCTTGAAATAGCAAAGATTCAGAGCACGGAGGCGTCGAACCGGATTGAAGGCATCATCACCACAGATGATCGCCTGAAGCTGATCGTGCGGAACAAAACCACGCCGCGCAGCCGTAGCGAGCGCGAGATTGCCGGGTATCGGGATGTGCTGAACACAATCCACGAGAGCTATCCTTATATCCCTATCCGCGCGGGACAAATCCTGCAGCTTCACCGGGATCTGTATAAGTTCAGCGGCATGTCCATCGGCGGGAGCTATAAAAACTCGGACAACGTTATCGCTGAGACGCTTCCGGATGGAACGAGACGCACACGCTTCGTTCCTGTTCCGGCATGGGAGACGTCCGAGGCTATGGATTCCGTATGCTCCGCAATCAACGACGCATTGAATGATCCGGAACTGGATGATCTTCTTCTGATCCCCATGTTCATCCTGGACTTTCTCTGCATCCACCCCTTCAATGATGGCAACGGCCGCATGAGCCGCCTGCTGACCTTGCTGCTGCTGTACCGCACGGGCTATCCGATCGGCAAGTATATCAGCGTTGAGAGACTGATCGCCGACAGCAAGGACAGCTACTATGAGGCCCTGCAGGAGAGTTCGGAGAACTGGCACGAGGACAGCAATAATTACCTCCCCTTTGTGCGCTATCTGCTCGGTGTGATCATCGCGGCCTATCGGGAATTCTCGGAACGTGCGGAGATCATGATCGAAGCCGGGAACTCCAAAATCAGCCGCATTCGCAGAATCATCCGCAGCACGACCGGTAAGATCACAAAAACGGAGCTGATGGCCCAGTGCCCGGATATCAGCCAAGTCACTGTTCAACGGGCATTGAAAGAGTTGCTGGACAAGGGAGACATTATCAAGATCAGCGGAGGGCGCTATACCTCATACACATGGAATTGGGAAAAGGAGTAAGAACATGGTTACAGGCGAACTGAAAAGCAAAATCGACAGCCTTTGGGAAATCTTCTGGACAGGCGGCCTGACCAATCCGCTGGACGTGATCGAGCAGATGACCTATCTGATGTTCATCCACGATCTGGACGATTCCGACAACCTCCGCGCCAAGGAGGCGGCCATGCTCGGCCTGCCCTATGAGAGCATTTTCGCCAAAGAGGTGCAGATCGGGGACCGTACTATCGACGGCAGCCAGCTCAAATGGAGCGTGTTCCACGACTTCCCCGCCGGCAAGATGTACAGCACCGTGCAGGAATGGGTCTTCCCCTTTATCAAGAACCTGCACGGCGACAAGGAGAGCGCCTATTCCAAATACATGGGCGACGCCATTTTCAAGATCCCCACGCCGCTGATGCTGGACAAGATCGTCACGGCCATGGACGGCATCTATGAGCAGATGGCCGCGCTCAAGGCCGCCGACACCCGCGGCGACGTGTACGAATATCTGCTCTCCAAGATCGCCACGGCGGGCGTCAACGGCCAGTTCCGCACGCCCCGGCACATCATCCGCATGATGGTGGAGCTGATGGAGCCCAAGGCGGACGACGTGGTCTGCGACCCGGCCTGCGGCACCTCCGGCTTCCTTGTGGCGGTCAGCGACTACCTCAAGGAAAACCGCAAGCAGGAGGTTTTCTTCAACCGGCAGAACAAAGACCACTATATGAACCACATGTTCCACGGCTACGACATGGACCGCACCATGCTGCGCATCGGCGCCATGAACATGATGACCCACGGCGTGGACAACCCCTTTATCGAGTACCGGGACAGCCTCTCCGACCAGAACCCGGACCGGGAGAAGTACACCCTGATCCTGGCCAATCCCCCCTTCAAGGGCAGCCTGGACGCGGATATCGTCTCCACCGATCTTTTGAAGGTCTGCAAGACCAAGAAGACCGAGCTTCTGTTCCTGGCGCTGTTTCTGCGGATGCTCAAGATCGGCGGACGCTGCGCCTGCATCGTGCCGGACGGCGTGCTGTTCGGCTCCTCCACCGCGCACAAGGCCATCCGCAAAGAGCTGATTGAGGGCAACCGCCTCGAAGCCGTGATCTCCATGCCCTCCGGCGTGTTCAAGCCCTACGCCGGCGTGTCCACCGCCATCCTGATCTTCACCAAGACCGGCCACGGCGGCACGGACAAGGTCTGGTTCTACGACATGAAGGCCGACGGCTTCTCCCTGGACGACAAGCGCAGCCCCGTCAGCGAGAACGACATCCCGGATATCATCGCCCGCTTCCGTTCCATAAAAGGCCTTCCCCTTGAGGGGAAGGGGGACCGCGAAGCGGTGGATGAGGTGTACGACGAATCCACCCGCGCCCGCACGGAGCAGAGCTTCTTCGTGCCGAAACAGGAGATCGTAGCCAACGATTACGACCTTTCCATCAACAAGTATAAGCAGACGGAATATAAGCCCGTGGAGTACCCGCCGACGAGCGAGATCATGGCAAAGCTGCGGCGGTTGGAAGACGAAATCAAAACCGCAATGGATGAACTGGAAAAGATGTTATGACAGGCAACAAGTTATTTGGTTGTCAGCAGATGTTCCGGCACGCCTGTGCTTTCTCGGAGTGTGCGGATTTGGCATTGAAAAAGTTTCGTCATGACTCTGCCGATATTGAGTGGTACGCGGAGCCGGCAACGGTCAATTCGGCGTTTGCGTGTGAGGTTTTCTTGAAAGCTTTGCTGAATTATCATGATATACCGCTTAAAAGGCAACACAAGATCAAAGAATTGTATGAACTGCTGCCTGACAAACTGAAAGCCTCAGTCAAGCAGACGACGATAACCAATTATGGCGGAATGTGGGAAGATGCGTTCGGGCATGAGCTGTTGGACAACATCTCCGATGCATTTGTTGATTGGCGGTACAGTTATGAAATCGTCGGGACGAAAAGAGCCTCTATGCAAATCAATATCGGGTTTCTGACTGCTTTCCGCAATGCTTTGCGTGAGGCATGTTGCCGCTTGTTTTTCGGAAAGACTTGGGAAGAGTATTTAGCAAATTGATATTTGTGGGGATGATGGGATGATTGTGAAACTTGATGACGTATGCGATCGTGCTTCTTCAAACATCAAGCAGAGCGATGTGATTGGGAAGAGTGGCGATTATCCAATATATGGCGCTGCTGGGTATATAGGAAATGTAGACTTTTATCATCAAGAAAAGCCGTATGTTGCAGTTGTGAAAGACGGTGCAGGTATAGGGAGAACTATGCTTTTACCAGCTAAAACCTCTGTAATTGGGACTATGCAGTACTTAATACCCAAGCCAAATATCAGTGCCGAGTACCTAAGATATGTAGTCCAGCATATGCATCTTGAGAAATACTATTCTGGCGCAACGATACCCCATATATACTTTCGGGATTATAAGGAGGAGCAGTTCAACCTATCTGCCTCAGCAGAACAGGCGCAAATAGTTGGCTCCTTGAAGAAAGTCGAAGAGATCATTGAAAAGCGCCAGCAGCAGCTTACGGCGCTTGACAATTTAATCAAAGCCCGATTTGTCGAGATGTTTGGGGATCCGGTACTCAACCCAAACAACTATCCGGTACATCAGCTTTCAGATTATATTGAATTCTTAACATCCGGATCACGAGGATGGGCCCAGTACTGTGTGGATGATGGGGCAGAATGGTTTATAACGATAAAGAATGTAAAGGATTGCCGTATCTCAGTTGAGAATATTCAGCCCATTAGTGTTCCGGATAATGCAGAAGCTCGGCGGACTCGTGTTCAAGAGGGCGATCTGCTGATCAGCATTACAGCAGATTTGGGTCGAACTGGCGTGGTCACAAAAGAAATCGCAGAGCACGGAGCATATATAAATCAGCATCTAACATGCATTCGGCTAAACCGTGGTTTTTTGGAACCGCTATATGTTGCCTACTTCATGGAAAGCGAAGCGGGAAAAGAGCAGTTTGCATCAAAGAACCAAAGCGCAGTAAAAGCTGGATTAAACTTCAATTCAATCAACACTTTGAGACTTTTAGTACCGCCAAAGGCCAAACAGAAAGAGTTTATAGACTTCGCTTCTCAAATCGACAAATCCAAATCTGTCATCCAGAAGTCCCTTGATGAAACACAGCTTTTGTTTGACAGCTTGATGCAGGAATACTTTGGGTAAATACAGCTTTATATTCAGAAAGAGATGGTGGTGGAATAATGGCCGGAGAGTTGTTCGCTGGAAATCTGCTGGTTGGGTTTATTATATCAGTCATTATTATTGCGTCATATTCAAATCTGGAAGAAAATCAGCATATGTTCTTGGTTTATTTACTAACATATGGTCTGGCTTTCTTCAAAATAGCATCCATTCATATCAGTATAGTTATGTTTCTCGCAGCATCTTTCATTTTTATTGAGTACTTAACTGTAGATAAAATGAAATTAGAGTTGGTTACATCATTCTGGAATAAGTTAATTGACTTTCTATACCTTATCATTATTCAATTTAGAGCGTATTTGTTCGCCATTTCAATGTTTTTCCTGTTCCATAGCCATGTATCAAACGGGCCTGTAAGCACCCTCTTGCTGGTACTATCAGTAGGCTGTATTGTGCTCTGTGAACATCTTGTTATTACACAACCATTCAAAACGAAAAACATAACTGGTCTTTCAGCCCCGTTTAACAAATATCCATTCTACAGCTACAATTGGTCTGAGGAGGTTGTAAAACGTTATCAACTACTATGCCTTTTTGAAGACAAATCTTATTTACACAGGAAGAAGTCTTATTCTATCTTATCAAGCGAGTACCTCTCACAAACACATGCCTTTAAGAAGATATTCGGCCTTATATGTAAAACTATTCGAAGAAGAAAACGTTCTAAAACAACTCTAAAGTCTATACGGGCTGCATTTTATAGACGTGGCTTCTCAACACCGGAAATGCAGTTAATACGCACCATTGGTGTTGTTCGCGGTTATGACAAGCATAAGATTACGCGAAAGATTTATGAAATAGTTTATAGTCATATTTTCTTCTCTTCGTTGAAGCAGTACCAAATAGATAACTCTGGACCAGACTTAGAGCACTATCGAGAATACATACTTGATATTTATCTAAAAAGTGTCCTCACAAAGATAAATGGGCACAGGTTCACAACGCTTAATTCAATTTTTGAAAACCCTGATTCTGTGGAATCTTGGCCATTAGAGGGTTTATTCGTTGCTTGCTTAGGACTGAGCTTCCGTCCCGTGGATTTTGATAATATTGCGCTATATCATGATGTGATTGATCTATTTGATTTAGATATATCAAAGATATTTGAATACGCAAAGATAGTCGAGCAAAGAAAAAAGATACCCTGTTTTTTAACTGATGAAACAAAGGAGTTGAGGCTCCATGACCAACTTTGACATTTTCCTCTCCGAACCCAAGTTTGCCTCCTTTGCGGAGGTGGCGGTTTCGGCGGAGAAGATTTTGAATATCGACCCGGCGGCCTGCGTGCTCAACTGCCGCCGCGGCGTGGAGTTTGCCGTCAAATGGATGTATTCCGTGGACGGTGAGCTGGTGTTGCCCTGGGACGACAAGCTGGTCAGCCTCATGAGCACGGACGAGTTCCGGGACGTGGTGGACGACAATCTCCTGCGCCGGATGCACTTCATCCGCAAGATCGGCAATACCGCCGCCCACGCGGGGAGCAAGGTCACCCGCGAGCAGGCCGCGCTGTGTCTGGAAAACCTCTACATATTCCTCGATTTTGTGGCCTACTGCTACGGAGACAACTACGAAGAGCGAGCATTTGATCCGGCACTGTTGAACCCCATTCAAACGGAGACACCTCATCCGTCTGCTTCGCAGACACCTTCCCCTCAAGGGGAAGGCAAGGGCGAGCCTGCTCCCCTGCTAAGGGAGTCGGGTGAGGAGATCGACCTCGCGGCCCTCATGGCCGAAAACGCCGCGCTCAAAGCCGAGCTCACCGCCCGGCGCGAGGAGCAGCAGCAGAGCTATGTGCCGAAGCCCCTGGAGCTCTCCGAGTACAAGACCCGCAAGCTCTACATCGACGCCATGCTGGAGGACGCGGGCTGGATCGAGGGCAAAAACTGGATCAACGAATACGAGATCCCCGGCATGCCCAACAAGTCCGAGGTGGGCTTTGCCGACTATGTGCTGCTGGGTGACGACGGGCGCGTGCTCGCGGTGATCGAGGCCAAGCGCACCTGCGTGGACGTGGCCAAGGGCCGCCAGCAGGCCAAGCTCTACGCCGACCTCATCGAGCAGAAGCAGGGCCGCCGCCCGGTGGTGTTCCTCACCAACGGCTTTGAGACCCGCATCGTGGACAACCAATACCCGGAGCGCAGGGTCGCGGCGATCTATTCCAAGCGCGACCTCGAAAAACTCCTTAATCTCCAGCGCACGCGCTCGGGTCTCAAGAACATCGTGGTGGATAAGAAGATCGCCGGACGCTATTACCAGGAGGCGGCCATCAAGGCCGTCTGCGACAGCTTTGGGCAGAAGAACCGCCGCAAGGCGCTGCTGGTCATGGCGACCGGCTCCGGCAAGACGCGCACGGTCATCGCCCTCGTCAAGGTGCTGCTGGATCAGGGCTGGATCAAAAACGTCCTGTTCCTGGCCGACCGCAACTCCCTCGTCACGCAGGCCAAGCGCAGCTTTGTGAACCTCCTGCCCGATCTCTCGGTCACGAATCTCTGCGAGGAGAAGGACAACTACGCGGCGCACGGCGTGTTCTCCACCTATCAGACCATGATGAACTGCATCGACACCGTGCAGGATGAGGAGGGCAAGCTCTTCTCCGTCGGGCATTTCGATCTGGTGATCTGCGACGAGGCGCACCGCTCGATCTACAACAAATACCGGGATATCTTCAACTACTTCGACGCGCCGCTGGTGGGCCTGACCGCCACGCCCAAGGACGAGATCGACAAGAACACCTATGAGGTCTTCGAGCTGGAAAGCGGCGTGCCCACCTACGGCTACGAGCTGGCGCAGGCGGTGCAGGACGGCTATCTGGTGGACTTCCTGTCCGTGGAGACGACGCTGAAATTCATCCAGCAGGGCATCGTGTACGACGATCTGTCCGAGGAGGAAAAGCAGATCTACGAGGACACCTTTGAGGATGAAAACGGCGAACTGCCGGAGAGCATCGCCTCCTCCGCGCTGAACGAGTGGATCTTCAACGAGGATACGATCCGCGAGGTGCTGAACGTCCTGATGACCCACGGCCTCAAGATCGACTACGGCAACAAGATCGGCAAGACGATCATCTTCGCCAAGAACCACACCCACGCGGAAAAGATCCTGGAGGTCTTCGGGAAGGAGTACCCGCATCTTGTCGGCTGGGCCAAGGTCATCGACAACTATATGACCTACGCCCAGAGCGCCATCGACGAGTTCTCCGAGCCGAACAAGCTGCCGCAGATCGCGATTTCCGTGGACATGCTGGACACCGGCATCGACGTGCCGGAGGTGCTGAACCTGGTCTTCTTCAAGAAGGTCATGAGCAAGGCCAAGTTCTGGCAGATGATCGGCCGCGGCACGCGCCTCTGCCCCGGGCTGCTCGACGGCGCGGACAAGGACAAGTTCTATATCTTCGACTTCTGCGGCAACTTTGAGTTCTTCCGCATGAACAAGGGGAGCCCGACCGCCAACATGATCGCCCTGTCCGGGGCCATCTTCCACCTCAAGGCGCAGATCGCTTTCAAGCTGCAGGATCTGGCGTATCAGACGCCTGATTTGATCGTCTTCCGCAAATCGCTGGTGGACGACATGGTGGAGAAAGTGCGGGAGCTCAACCGCGACAACTTTGCCGTCAAGCAGCATCTGAAATATGTGGAGCTGTACGCTAATCCCGACAACTACAACGCCCTTACCTACGAGGATACGCTGCTGATGGGCCAGGAGCTGGCTCCGCTGATTGAGCCGGACGCGGACGACGCCAAGGCGCTGCGCTTCGACGCGCTGCTGTACGGGATTGAGCTTGCCTATCTCGCCGGGAAGAAATACAGCCGTGCGCGGCACGATCTGATCAAGAAGGTTGCTGCGGTGGCGAGCGTCGCCAACATCCCGGAGATCATGGCCGAGGCGGAGCTGATCGACAAGATTCTGCACACGGATTATCTGGACAATGCGGGTATCAACGAGTTTGAGCACATCCGCGAAAGCCTGCGGGATCTGATCAAGTACATCCCGACCGGCAAAATCATCTATGACACAAACTTCGACGACGAGATCCTTTCTATCGAGTGGAAGGAGTCGGAGCTGGAAAACGACGATCTGAAAAACTACAAGGCCAAGGCGGAGTTCTACGTCCGCCAGCATCAGGACAACGCCGTGATTGCCAAGCTCAAGGGCAACGTCCCGCTGACCGAAGCCGACGTCAAGGTGCTGGAGGGCATCCTTTGGAGCGAGGTCGGCACCAAGCAGGAGTACGAAGCCGAGTACGGCACCAAGCCTCTGGGCGAGTTCGTGCGGGAGATCGTCGGTCTCGATATGAACGCCGCCAAGGCGGCCTTTGCGGAGTTCCTGAACGACACGAATCTGGACAGCCGACAGATCTATTTCGTCAATCAGATCGTGGAGTACATCGTCCACAACGGCATGATGAAGGATCTGTCCGTCCTGCAGGAGACGCCGTTCACCGACCAGGGCAGCATCGTGGAGGTCTTCACCGATCTGTCTATCTGGATGGCCATTCGTAAGGTGATTGATCAGGTCAACGCAAACGCAGTAGCGGCATAAAGGAGAGAGAAAGATGGCATACGGAAAAGCAATTGAGTTGTTCCTTGTAAACGGGACTGCTGACAGTCTTGTTACCGCCGAGCTGTCCAACTGGAATGGCAAAGCGATCAAGATCCCCCGTACAGAAGTTTCGTCTTGCGATCGGGAAGACATCAAAGGCGTCGGGGTCTATTTCTTGATTTGCCAGGAAGATGATGGGACGGATTCCGTGTATATCGGGGAAGCCGAAAACGTTCTTGATCGCCTGATCCAGCATCTGCGCGATTTTCAATCCAGCAAAGAGAAGTATTATTGGAATACAGCTGTTGTCTTTGTCGGGCGAGACCTTAACAAAGCTTTAATCCGCTATCTTGAAAACCGCTTCGTTGAGATTGCGAAAGAATGTGGACGATATTCTATTCTCACGAAGAACACTTTCAAGAACACCGTGCTCAAGGAAGCGCAGGTTGCGAGCATGGAAGAGTTTATTGACAATGTGAAGATCCTGATCAACACCTTGGGCTATAAAGTCCTGATGCCTGTTCCCAATGCTACCAGCGATACCGTTTATCTATATTGCAAAGGCTCCGGAGCGCAGGCAAAAGGATTCATTAGTGCCGGCGGATTCACGGTAACGAAAGGTTCTCTTATTTCAGATCATACCGTCCCATCCTTTGAGACGAGAGGGAAAAACTATTACAACCTTCGAAATGCCCTAATCCGAGACGGTGTAATTGAAAACCGTTCATTTGTCAGAGACTATGAGTTTAACGCTCCGTCTGCCGCATCGGCCGTTATCCTTGGCCGCACCTCAAACGGAAATGATGACTGGAAAACTGCTGACGGTGTAAAGCTGAAAGAGCTATGATGCAGAGAGGCACCCGAAACCGCTGAAATCAACGGTTTTCGGGTGCCTGTTTTGTTATGGGGGTATCTTATTTCAGCTTAGCTTCCTCCAGAGGGAGCCATTCGATTTGATCCCCGAAGAGCTCGATCTCTTCCTCATATACGTGCATGAAGTCGATGACCGGACCGTGCTTTTCGGGGAACATGCTCTCGCAGTATTTGGGGATCACAGAGTGCGGAACGATACCAACATAGTCGGTCCCCTCAAATCTGGCAAGGATCTCCTCCGCGTCACGGAGAATGACAGGCAGCCCGGCTGCGCTGAGTGCCGTGTAGAACGCAACCGCTTCTTTTGCCCGGTGCTTCCCGGCAACTTAAGAAATAGTAACCGCAAGGATGTGCGGCCGCTTCTTTCTTGGTCATTTTGCCGCACCGTACTTTCCAATCCAAGGTCTGCCTATCTTGACATACCGTGAGGTCGACATGGGTGCTGTTGCCTCCTCCGATGACTTCCCAGGGATGGCCTCCGCGTTGCTCACGATGGAAATACCAATCCTCCCACGCTGCAGGATCGTCAAAGTCGATGCCGGGACCGGCATTCAGGCCAAAGCCTCTTCCCGAAAGTCCCTCATCCCGTCCGTCTGCGTGGGCGAAATACTGGTCGACCGGGGCAAGCTCCGCACCGTCAAAGCCGCAGGCTTTATAGCCGATAGCACAGGCGCGGAAAAAGTCATTGGCAGTCATGGTATTCAAACGACCGATTGCGGTTTCATCATTGCGTCCGGCAAAAAGCAAACTCTTGAAGGATGCCAGAGTTTCGGGAGACAGCCCTTCCAAGTCGAATTCCTTTTGTGCCGGCTCTTTTTCCCACAGCTTGGATCTGTGGATCACGCCGGTCTTGAACTGATATGGAAGATTTGCATTTACCTCTGCGTTGTAGCTTCCATCACGCAGTTTTTCAATGGCTTCCTCTGCGGCAACTGTCAGATACCCGCATAGTTCCACAGCAGCATCCTCAGCGCGATTATACTCAGCGACTTTCTTATCCATTATGGCGCTGATGATCGTCACATTACCAAGCCCAACAGCGCGAAAGGCAAGTGTGCCGTCTTTGTTGAAGCTTTCTGCAATAATCAACTCATACCATTTGAATTCGTCCGGGTAGTCCTCCCGCCAGCGGGCTTCGTATTCCTCGTAGGTGTCAACCTCTCCGGATTCAAGCATATCTTCATAGCTGCCGTAGTCGTTGATATCTCCTCTCGGGATTTTGACCCAGATTGCCTTTGCTTCGTTGTTGCTCTTCAAAGGGGCAAGCGGTTTGAGCACCGCAAAAAGCGGCTCCATAGCAGCTTTGATCCGCTCAGTCGGAGTCGCCGGGTTCAGATACACGCGGTCAAACCAACGGAGCAATTTATCAATAGTTGGGGCATTCATAGTATCACTCCCTAATAATCTAATTATCTTTATTCGTCGGAGGATTTGTCAAGTAATCATGTCTTCTCCTGTTCCTTGATCCACTCCAGCAGGCGTTCCCGTCTTACAAGCATGCGATGGCCGATCTGCAAAGTCGGAAAGTCGGCGCTGCGCATCAGGCGATATGCGTTCGCCCGAGAAATATTAAGCGCTGTACCTAACTGATTTGCATTAAGAACAGCCGGCAGATCGTCGAACGAGTTAAACCGCGGCTTGATTTCCCTTGGTTTCTCTTTCTTCCCGTCCAGTGTATAAATGAATTCATCCAGAACCATTTCCTCGGCAGTCGCTCGTGCGGCGTTCATTTCCCGAACCCAGCGGAGCTGATCCTCGGCTTTCAGTTTCTCTGTGATTCCCCGCTGCACCGAGAGTTGCACCACGATCTGATCAAAGCGTTTCTGCGCCTCCTGTTCAACCTGAGCCAGATGCTTGTCTAGTTCTCCCGTGAGCATCCAACTGGAATAAAGCGCTTTGTGGTTATCCATCAGATAGTGCTTGCGCAGCAATCCCCACTTGCCGAGAGGGGCTGTTTCTGCTATACTCAGTTCAGGAATCAGACAGTCATTGGTCATTTTGTAGGTTCCTCCGATGCTTTCAAACGTTGTGTTTTTCATGTTTTTTCCTCCTGTAATTGTACCCTTACCGCTACCCTTACGGGAACGCAAATAAACATTTTTTACTTGTTGACAGGTTGGAAAAATCGACGTTTTTTTATAATTTACTTGCTTTTGCAGATAAAAAAGTTCAACGCAGATCTGCCTTTCTCTTCGAATCCTTCTCCCGCTGCCAAAGGAAAGCAGTTCATCCGTGAGGGTCAATCATTTATGAGAACTTGAATCGAAAAAACCCTTGCCAAAAGCGCCGATGTAGAGTATAGTATGAAGAAAAATCAGGAAGGGGTTGACAGGCATGGCGGCGCGGCATAACATCAGTCAGTCAGTCAGTCAGTCAGTCAGTCAGTCAGTCAGTCAGTCAGTCAGTATAATACTGGCGTTCTTTCCTATACCTGTGATAAGGCAATAAAAGGCGAGGTGCGCCCGGTTTAACGGGGGTGCCGCGCCTTTTTGTATTATTTTCCCATTCCCTCAGCAGCTCCTTAGGGAAGCGCTGATTAAATCGACGTGTGCGGATTGGCGAGCAGATTTTTCGTCTGACGAAGCCTGAAAAGCGCAGGAATACTTTGTGTATTTCAAGCTTTTCAGGCAAAGTCAGGCGGAAAAGATGCCGTCAAGACGTGCGCGATACCCCCCGGCTGTGCGCCCGCAGGGGCGGCCGCCCGCGGAGAAGCGCCTGGGGCGCGCCGGCGGCAGATTGCCGCCTCTGCGGTAGAGACGCACGTCCCGGCACAGCCCCTGCATGTGGCGGGGTGCGCCATGATCCCCTATTCCACGCCAAATCGGCGTTTTACATAGAGACCCCGCGCCGCGCGGCGGCGCGAAACCTTTCGCAAATTCTTAAAGGAGGAAAACAATATGCGAAAAGCAAAGAAAACCCTCGCGCTCCTGCTGACGCTGACCATGCTGCTCTCGCTGTTCCCGGCGATGAGCGTCACGGCGTATGCGGACTATCAATGTCCCAATGAACACACCGGTTTAGCAGATTGGGGTGATGGTAGCTATTATTGTCCCATTTGTGATTGGGTATATGATGTGAATGAGCTCACCGGAGGTGGCGGCGACCAGACCCACACCCACGAATGGAGTTATTATTCTATAGAAAATGAAGCCTGGATCACCGCAAGCTGTGATGATTTTAGCTGCCCGGAGGGATATAACTATCCTGGATTCACACTGACCATCAACGCTCCCGACGATCTGGTGTGCGACGGCAACGCCAAGGAGGCCACCATTTCCGGAGATGACGGATTTGAAGTTGTTCCGGCGGCGCCCTCCTCCATCAGCTATACGCCTGGCGGCAATGCTCCCACCGAACCGGGCAACTACACCGCGTCCTTCAGCTGGGGCGGCCAGACCGCGTCCGTGAGCTTCACCCTCACCGCGCCCGTCGTCGCGGTCACGGGCGTGACGATCATGCAGGGCGAGACTGCCGTCGGCAATGACGCGATCCCCATGATCGTCGGCGGCGACACCGTGACCCTGACCGCGACCGTCACGCCCGGCGACGCCACGGACAAGACCGTCGTCTGGTTGAGCGACGACGAGGACGTCGCCACGGTTAATAACGGCGTCGTGACCGGCGTCGCCGCCGGTACTGCGACCATCACGGCCAAGGCCACCAACGGCACCGACACCGCCGACGACGACGTTTCCGCGACCTGCGCCGTCACCGTGAGCGAGCCCGCCCCGGCTCACACCCACGCCTGGACCTACGCCGCCGGAACCGACGACGCCGCGAACACTGTCACGGCCACCTGCACCGAGGGCTGCCCGGAGGGCTATGATACCACCGGCTTCACCCTGAGCATCAGCGCCCCGACCGGCGAGCTCGTTGCAGACGGCACGACGGCCTACCCCGCGAGCCTGAACGATTACAATGCCGCGGCCTTCCCCGACGAGTATACTATCAGCTATACCAAGGACGGCGAAGCCTATACCGGCGACTGCACCGAGGCGGGCGCGTATGTCGCCAGCGTCACCGTAGGCGACGTGACCGCGAGCGTGAGCTATACGGTCGCCCTGCCCGTCGCCCAGGTGGGCGACGCGCTTTACGCTTCCTTCGCCAGCGCGCTCAGCAACTGGGCCAACGACACGACCCTCACCCTGCTTGCGGACGTAACGGTCAGCAGCAAAATCACCGTCAATAACGGCGCGCAGAAAACCCTTGATCTCAACGGTAAAACTCTGACGCTTGCTTCAACTGAAACGGGACAGCGCCTTATTGAAGTGCTCGGCAACGGCACCGTCTTTACGCTGCGCGACAGCAGCGGCACAAACGCCGGCATACTCACAGGCGTGAATCCCGGCAGCAATGACGGCGGCTGGAGCGGCACGATCTACATCAACAATGGCGCTGCCGTAAATATGTACGGCGGCACCATCACCGGCAACACGACAAAGAACGGCGCCGGCGTCTGGATTGACGGAAGAAATAACGGCGCAATATTCAATATGTATGGCGGCGTGATCACCGGCAATACGGCGACCACCGGCGGCGGCGTGTATGTCGGCTGCCAGCTTAACGGATCATCCAACAATTCTGCGCAGTTCAATCTGTACGACGGCACGATCACCGGGAACAACGCCGCGAACGGAAAGAACGTATTCATCGACCACGGTGTGTTGAACATTAAACAAGCCCTGACCAACACCACGCCCATCGGCGTGACGAAGGCGAGCCCCGGCGTGTTCACCAACAGCGCCGACACGTCATTCAACGACCCGTCCAAGTTTGTAAGCGACAAGGAAAATTTCATGATCGGCGTGAACGTCTCCGGCCAGCTCGTGCTGGGCGCGCCTGTCACGGCAACCTACACCACCGAGCACGGCACGGCGCCTGAGGCGCAGACCATGGCCTCCGGCAGCGCGCTCACCCTGCCCGCTGCGGTGGAGGCGGAGGGCCTGACCTTCGGCTGCTGGAGCGAAGGCAACGCGCCCTTTGCCGCAGACTCGATCACGACGCTCAACGCGAATACCACCTTTGCAGCCCAGTGGCTGCCCTACAGCGTCACGCTCACTGGCGGCGCGCATGCGACGGTTGGCGGCGGCGAATTGACCCAGACCGGCCTCGAGGGCGAGATGACCACTGTGACCTTAACGCCGGAGGAGGGCTATGCCTTCCCGAGGACGGGCGAGGTCTACACCGGGCGCGGCGGCGTCATCGGCGTGATCAACGACGAGGGCGTGATCACCGTCTCCGGCACGCCGAGCTTCCATGTGACGCTCGCTGTCCCCAACGCGGCGCCGATCATAGCCAAGGTGGGCGAGGTGTTCTACAGCAACCTCGCCGACGCGCAGAACGCCTGGGTTGACGGCACGACCCTCACCCTGCTGGCGGACATCTACGGCAATATCACGACGACGGGCGGGACAAAGGTGCTCGACCTCAACGGCCACGGCGTCCGCGCCAACGGCGGCACGGCTGTCCGCATCGAGGGCGGCAACGTGACGATTCAGGACTCCAATCCGAGCGCGGTGCACTATTTCTCGCTGAACAACGGCCTCGCGACGGATATCAGCGACGAACAGGGCGCGCGCGCGCTCAGCTTTACCGGCGGCTTCATCACCGGCGGCACGGGCAGCAAGCAGTACAGCGGCTATTACGGCCCCGGCTATTTCTGGGGCGACGGCGGCGGCGTGTGGCTGCTCAACGGCAGCTGCACCATGACCGGCGGCACGGTGCTGGGCAATTCGTCCGGCTTCGGCGGCGGCGTGGAGGTGTATAAGGGAACCTTTACGCTGGCAGGCGGCAAGGTCTCCTACAACGGCGGCAACGGCGCTGTAGACACCCGGTCGAATGCCAACGAAACGGCCAGATTTGTCATGACCTCCGGTGAGATTTCCTATAATAGAGGAGACGGCCTGAATAACTATTACACCTATGGCGGTTCCGTCATCACCGTGACGGGCGGGTCGATCCACCATAACGGCGGCGCCGGTCTGAGCGGCAACCAGGTCATCATCGGCGGCACGGCCTCCATCACCGACAACAGCAGCACCGGCGTCAGGTTTGGCGCCCTGAGCCTCTCCGGCGGCCCGACCATCGAGAACAACGGGACGAACGGCAGCTATCAGAACCTCTATATCTCCAACGACAAGCTTATCACCATCGCCGGCGAGTTGACGAACACCACGCCCATCGCCGTTACCATGCAGACCGCAGGCGTCTTCACCAACGGCCTGAGCGGCAAGGGCGACGCCTCCAACTTCACCAGCCTCAACGGCAGAATCGAGCTCACCGAGGCGAATGAAGCGCAGCTTATTTGGGAATATGTGACCGTCAGCTTTGAGGCCGGCGAAGAAAGCAGCGGGACCATGGAGCCTGTGCAGAATATCCTCAAGGGCACGAGCTATACGCTGCCCGCCTGCGACTTCACCGTGCCGGAAGGCAAGTACTTTGACAAGTGGACGGACGGTACCAACACCTATGCCGTCGGCGAAAGCGCTTTCCTGAGCGCGGATACCGCCTTTACCGCGCAGTGGCTCGACTATATGACCGTCAGCTTCGAGGCTGGCGAGGGCGGCAGCGGGGACGGCCCTGACGCTATGTACGTCAAGCCCGGCGCGACGATCACGCTTCCCGCCGTCACCTTCACCGTGTCTGCGGGCAAATACTTCGAGGGCTGGAAGACAGCGGGCGACGACACGCTCTATACTGCCGGCAGCACGTATACGGTACCTGCGGCGGATACCGTTTTCACCGCGCAGTGGAGCGACTTAATGACCGTCAGCTTCGAGGCTGGCGAGGGCGGCAGCGGGGTCGGCCCTGACGCTATGTCCGTCAAGACCGGCGCGACGATCACGCTTCCCGCCGTCACCTTCACCGTGTCTGCGGGCAGATACTTCGAGGGCTGGAAGACAGCGGGCGACGACACGCTCTATATTGCCGGCAGCACGTATACGGTACCTGCGGCGGATACCGTTTTCACCGCGCAGTGGGCGTATAAGATCCCCGACAGCGGCGAGGTTACAGCCGATCTGACCGGCAAGCCGGTCGGCTACTCCGTCAAGGTGTACGATGAAGGCGGCCCGAACGGGAATTACCACAACTATGCAAACGGCAAGCTGATCATCACGCCGCCCGCCGGCTGCGGCCTCAATGTCGCCGGCTCGGTCAGTGTAGAGAGCGATTATGATTTCTTCTACTACAACGACGGTACAGAGACTAAAATCACCGGAGAAGGCAAGAGCATTGACAAGCGCTCGGCGAATACCGTTTCTCTCCAGATCACAAGCGACTACAGCGTCAACAAGGCCGGCGTGAATCTTACCGTCACCGTCATTGAAGCCACTTCGGCGCTCTTCGACCCGAACGGCGGTACTGGTGAGATGGCGATTATTAAAGTGCTCCCCGGCGGGACCGTCACGCTCCCGGCCTGCACCTTCACCCCGCCCGAGGGCCAGCTGTTCCTGAACTGGACGGACGGCACGAACAATTACAACGTCGGCGCGACCGTCACGCTGAATGAAGACACCACCTTCACCGCCGTGTATGTCGACGCCGTGGTTGCGAGCTTCGAGGCGGGCGAGGGCGAAGGCGATGCCTATTCCTTCGACGGCGTGCTGCCCGGCACGGTGATCACGCTTCCCGAAAACACCTTCACCGCGCCCGAGGGCAAGCTGTTCCTGAACTGGACGGACGGCACGAACAATTACAACGCCGGCGCGACCGTCACGCTGAATGAAGACACCACCTTCACCGCCGTGTATGTCGACGCCGCGGTTGCGAGCTTCGAGGCGGGCGAGGGCGAAGGCGATGCCTACTCCTTCGACGGCGTGCTGCCCGGCACGGTGATCACGCTTCCCGAAAACACCTTCACCGCGCCCGAGGGCCAGCTGTTCCTGAACTGGACGGACGGCACGAACAATTACAACGTCGGCGCGAGAGTTACGCTGCAAGAGAGCGCCACCTTCACCGCCGTGTTTGTCGACCCCGCTGTTGCGAGCTTTGCGCCCGGCGTGGGCGAAGGCGAGGCCTATTCCTTCGACGGCGTGCTGCCCGGCACGGTGATCACGCTTCCCGAAAACACCTTCACCGCGCCCGAGGG